>OIYG01000289.1_pt1 | contig 52998 bp, 46 predicted proteins | sample 1587861 | NCBI WGS metagenome assembly OIYG01 (sample SAMN03283272) | human gut metagenome | biome: human-associated habitat; material: feces | host: Homo sapiens | place: Peru | collected 2012
ATTCCCCCCTCGAGAAGGCAATTTATTCCTAAAACATATATTTAATGGAGTAAAAATGATGAGTTTACACTATAAAAGTGTCAAGTGATAAAATTTTCTGTAATTTTAAAAATTCTATGTTTTCATTTATTAAATGAAAAAAATATATTTATAAATAGTTGCTTTTTATCGTATTTTGTAGTATAATTTAATTACAAAGGAAAAGTATTATTCTTCAGTTATTACTTGATAACGTACTTCTGATTACGTTAAGGAAGGAGGAATAACTATGGCTGCCGGAAAATGGTGGAGATGGATCCTTTGGTGGAAATAATAGGCTAAGGCTTATTTGAAAGGACTGTTGTCAGTCCTTTTTATTATTATCTATATCTTGGTCCCCGATAGGGCCACTGTAAAAATTTCTTATGGAATTAATTTGTAAAGTTTTGGTAATTATATTGCATTTTAATGTGAATAATGGTAAAATTTGTGTATAGAGGTGTGTTATGTTAAAGAAAAATTCGAACGTACTAATTAGTATATTGGTGTTACTATTGTATTTTATATGGCCTTATTTTATTAATGTTCTTTTGAGCGGAATTTTTGGGCTTAAGGGGACGGGGCTTTTGGCACTTACGCTGGTTATGAATTTTGCCTTGCTATTTATTGTTATTTATATTTATAGGGATAGTTTGAAGAGGGAGCTTACGACTTTTAAAAAGGGGCTTCCAAAGGTTTTGGGTACGGGGTTAATTGTATTTCTTATTGGTTTTGGGTTATATGGTGTTTTTAATAGTCTTATTTGTGAGTTATTTCCTAGTATTAGTAATGTTAACTACGATGCTATGTCAAAGATGTTTACTAAGACACCACTGCTTTTATTCATTAGTACGATATTTTATTATCCGGTTATTGAGGAACTTGTATTTAAAAAAACTTTTAGGGGTATTATTAATAATAAGTGGTTATTTATTGTATTTACGGGGCTTTTGAATGCTTTATTTGAGGTTCTTCTTGCTAACGGTGGTAGTGGAATTGAACTTGTATTTTTGATACCGATATCTTTATTTTATATGAGTTTTTCTTATATGTATTATAAAACGGATAGTGTAGTTACACCAATTGTTTTTAGAATGCTTTATAATATTGTTCCGACTTTTTGTAATGTGGTTTTGGCTGTGATTATGATTTGTTTTTAGGGAGAAAGGAGTTTTTATGGATTGTTTTAATATAATTTTGGTTAATGTGACGTCATTATTTGCAAGTGTAAATAATGTTTTTGCAAGCTCCCAAGGAGTTGGGCAGTATCTTTTAAATGGAACGGTTATTAATGATGTAACTAATTCTGATAATCTTAATATTATTATTATAGGAATGGTTGTTTTGATAATTATTCTTATTGGAGGGGTTATTTTTTCAAAAAAATGAAGAAATTTTGCAAAAGTACTTGTAAAATAGTGAAAAATGATATATAATACAATTACATTTTTGTTGTTGTGCCCATAGCTCAATTGGATAGAGCGTTTGGCTACGGACCAAAAGGTTTGGGGTTCGAATCCCTATGGGCGCGCCATTTTTTTTAATATTATAGTTACTTGTGTAGCTATTTTTTTATTGCCTTTTTCATTTCGTTATATAATGTTTTATCATCAGTATCTTCTAGAATTTTAAAATTTACGTTATTGCTACTGTCTACTAATGGTATTTGTTCTATCTCCCCATACTTGTTTATTATTTCCATATAGCCGTCTTCTATACCAAGAGACAAAATGTATTTTGATATTAACGCGCTTTCTAATATATTGTTTGTGTTATTATATAATACCTTGTAGAATTTCTTTTCGTAATTGTCTCTTATTGCGTTTACAACCATTATTATGTGTTTACAAAAAAATTTGCATGGACATGTACAATAAAATGCTGTTTCATTTTTTTCCTTATTATATTCTATTACTATTAGATATTTATTTATGCCATTTATTACTGCAAAATATTTATTTTCTATTTTTTCTAAAAACAACAAATCTTTTTTGTATTGTTTGCTTTCTTTTATAATTTTGTCATTTGCTAGATTTTTTAAATCACCTTTAAACAAGTCGAATTCCACTAAGTCGTTATAATCATAGTTTAGTTTTGTATTAGTAATTTCTGCATTTGTTTCATATAAGAACATTTCTAATTTTCTTGGAAGATTATTAAATATTATCACAAATGCTTGTGTTAAATTTGATAATTTTTTTGGTATATATTTGTTTAGTTCATAATGATAAATATTGTTTAGATATGCATTTATTATTATTTTATTTTTTTCTTTTATGTTTATATATTCATATACTTCTTGCTTTTCAATTTCAGTACATATTTTATCTACCTCTTCATATGAGATATTTTCTATGTTGAGGTATTTTTCTATTTTCCTATCTTTGATTAAATCTAAATCAACCCAATATAACTTACAACGTTTTTCTTTCTTTTTATAATCTATGCGTATATAAATATTATATGTTTCATAATTTAGTAGTGCTATATCTAACACAATACTACTACTTTTTAAGTAACTGTTTATTAATTTTATTTTGTTATCATTAGTCATATCTTCACCTCAGTACAAATATTATACAATATATTAGAAAAAAAAGAAACAATCTTTTAAGGTTATTTCTTCTTACTTTGCTTACTTTTTTAACTTTATTTGATTTCAATGTATTTTTTATTGGTTTCTGCTTCTTTTTTTGGAATTACTACTGTTAGAGTTCCATTTTCAAATGAAGCTTCAATTTTGTCTTCATCAAGATCTCCAACATAGAATGATCTTTGTATTTTTCCATATGATCTTTCTTTCCTAATATAGTTCTTTTCTTTTACATCTTCTTCCAATTTTTTATGTGCAGTTATATTTAAATAACCATTTTTTACTTCTAGTGAAATATCTTTTTTGTTATATCCAGGAACGTCCATTTCTATATGATATTTACCACCTTTTTCATAGATATCACATTTCATACTTTCACTTTCTCTAGTATTAATAAAGTTATCAAATAAGTCATCTAAATAAAATTTTCTTGGGATTAAATCCATATATCTTCATCTTCCTTTCTTACTTACAAATACCATTATAGCACTTTTTTAGCAATTGTCAATACTTTTTGCTAAAAATTTAGCATTTTCTCTTGACTATTGCTAAAATGATAGTATAATTATAATTATGAAAGTTGAATCTTTCAATAAATGAAGGGATGATGAATATAAAATGGCAAAAAAACAATTTAAAGCAGAATCAAAAAAGTTATTAGATTTAATGATTAATTCTATTTATACTAATAAGGAAATATTTTTAAGGGAACTTATTAGTAATGCGAGTGATGCAATAGATAAATTATATTATAGGTCACTTACAGATAAGGATATTAAGGTTAAGCAAGAAGAACTAGCAATTAAAATTAGTGTTGACAAAGATAAAAGAACACTTACTATAACTGATAATGGTTGTGGTATGACAAAAGAAGAACTCGAAGATAATTTAGGTACTATTTGCAAAAGTGGTTCTGAGTTATTTAAAGAAGAAAACAAAAAGAAAAAAGACATTAATATTATAGGACAATTTGGTGTTGGTTTTTATTCTTCATTTATGGTAAGTGATGAAGTAATTGTTGAAAGTAAAAGTATTGATAGTAATGAAGCATACACTTGGAAATCATCAGGTGTTGATGGATACTCTATTGAAAAATCAAATAAGGCTGATTATGGTACATCAATTACTTTAAAAATTAAAGAGAACACTGAAGATGAAGAATATTCTAAATATTTGGAAGAGTATACAATTAAATCATTAGTAAAGAAGTATTCTGACTATATAACTTATCCAATAAAGATGAATGTAACTCATAAACATTTAAAAGAAGGAAGCAAAGATGAATATGAAGAGCATACAGAAATAGAAACTTTAAATAGTTTGATTCCTATTTGGAAAAAAAAGAAAAATGATGTTTCTTTAGAAGAATATGAAAATTTCTATATGGAGAAGTTTTCGGATTATGAAAAACCTGAAGATATCATACATATTAATGCTGAGGGATTAGTTACTTATGATGGAATATTATTTATTCCTAGTCACACTCCATTTGATTATTATTCAAAAGAATATGTTAAGGGATTACAACTATACTCTAATGGTGTTCTTATTATGGATAAATGTGGTGACTTATTACCGGATTATTTTAGTTTTGTAAAGGGTGTTATTGATAGTCCTGATTTAAAGTTAAATATATCACGAGAAGTTTTACAACAAAATAGAATTTTAAAAACTATTGGTAAAAATATTGAGAGCAAAATTAAGAAAGAGTTAGAAAATTTAAGAGATAATAACAGAGAAAAATATGAGAAGATATTTAAAAACTTTGGTATTCAATTAAAGTACGGAGTTTATAATAATTTTGGTATGGATAAAGATAAACTACAAGATTTACTACTATTTTACTCTTCAAAAGAAAAGAAAATGGTTACTTTAAAAGAATATGTATCAAGAATGAATAACGAACAAACTAATATATATTATGCTTGTGGAGAGTCAATTGATAAGATTGATATGTTACCTCAAGTTGAAGTATTTAAAGATAAAGATATTGAAGTTTTATATTTGACTGAATATGTTGATGAATTTACTATGCAATCTCTTATGGAATATGACTCTAAAAAAATCGTTAGTGTGTCAAGTGAAAATACTGATTTAAGCAGCAAAGAGGATAAGGAAAAAATTGAAAAAGAAAACGAAGAATATAAAGATATGTTTGCTATTATGAAGGAAGCAGTTAGTGATGTAAAAGATATTAAGTTTACTAACAGATTAAATAAACATCCTGTATGTCTAACTAATGAAGGTGTTATTTCTACTGGAATGGAGAAAACACTTAATGCTATAAGCAATGAAAAAGTTACAGCAGACTTAGTACTTGAAATAAATGAGAATCATGCTATTAGCAAAAAACTTAAAGATTTATATAATAGTGATAAAGATGAATTAAAAGAATATGCTAAGATACTTTATGCAGAAGCAAGATTAATTGAAGGTTTATCTATTGAAAATCCTACTGAAATAAGTAATTTAATATGTAATTATATTTCTAAGTAATAATCAATTGTTAATAGATAAAGATGTAGAGAAAAAAAACAAGATTTAGATGAAATAATGTTCATTTTAATTCTTGATTTTTTATTATGCATTTTCTTATATATACAATTACCAATGCCAATTTAATATATCTGGCATATCTTTTCCATATTCTTTTATGTAATTATTATGTTCAATTATTTTATTGTTGCAATATTCTATCGCATTTGCTCTAGTATCTCCAAGAAAATTTAAATATTTAAGTGCATCTTTAGTTAGACTATATCTGTCTATTTTGTTTTGTACTCTCATATCAAAAGGTGTTGTTATCGTTCCTTCCTCAAGATAACCATGAACATGTAGATTTTTATTTTTCCTATTATAAGTAAGTTGGTGAATTAGATTTGGATATCCATGAAACGCAAAAATTATTGGTTTATTTTTAGTAAATAAATTATCATATTCAAAATCAGTTAATCCATGTGGGTGTTTTTCATTTGATTCTAACTTCATTAAATCCACAACATTTACTACTCTTATTCTAAGTCCTGGATAAAATTTTTTTAGGATAGTTACTGCTGCCAAAGTTTCAAGTGTTGGTGTATCTCCACAACATGCCATAACTATATCCGGTTCTACTCCATCATCACTACTTGCAAATTTCCATATTCCAATTCCTTTTGTGCAATGTTTTACTGCTTCATCCATTGTCAACCATTGATATCTTGGATGTTTCGAAGCAATTATTACATTTATATAGTTCTTACTTCTTACACAATGATCAAAACATGAAAGCAAACAATTTGCATCTGGTGGTAGATATGCTCTTACTATATCTGCCTTTTTTGTTACTATATGATTTAAAAATCCTGGATCTTGATGCGTGTATCCGTTATGATCTTGTTGCCATATATGAGATGATAAAATATAATTTAAAGATGATACTTCTTTTCTCCATGATAATTCTTTGGTAACTTTTAACCATTTTGCATGTTGACTTGTCATGGAATCTACTATTCTTATAAATGCTTCATAACTATTAAATATTCCGTGTCTTCCTGTTAATATGTAACCTTCTAACATTCCTTCACATAAATGTTCTGACAAAACAGAATCTATTACTCTTCCTTCATGTGAAATTGATTCATCATTTCTATAAATATTAGCATTAAATTGCCTGTCTGTTTTTTCAAATACTGGCGTTAATCTATTACTTTTTGTTTCATCTGGTCCAAAAACTCTAAAATTAGTTCTATTTAAGTCTATTATATCTCTTAAAAATTTACCTAACTCTTCCATATCTTGTTTCTTTATAGTACCTGGTTTATCAAAATTTACTTTATATTTTGTAAAATCAGGAATTACCAAATCTCTTAACAATAAACCTCCGTTAGCAACTGGATTACTTGACATTCTTCTTGTTCCTATTGGTGATAGTTCTTGTAGTTCCTTTTTTAAAGTTCCAAATTCATCAAATAATTCTTCGGGGTGATAACTTCTTAACCATTTTTCTAATTCTTTTAAATTATTTTCGTGTTCTTTATTTACTACAATAGGTATTTGATGTGCATTTGATGTTCCCTCAATTTGTTTTCCATCTACAAATTGTGGACCAGTCCATCCTTTTTTTGTTCTTAATATTATCATTGGATATATTGGTCTTTCATCAGTTTGACTTTTTTGTATAATCTTAATTTCTTTTATTACTTCGTCCATAACTTTTGCCATATTTTGGTGCATTTCTTCGGTAGAGGCTATATCAACATGATATGGTTTATATCCGTATCCTTTGAATAAATTATCTAGTTCTTCATCACTTATTCTTGCTAACAACGTTGGATTTGCTATTTTGTACCCATTCAAGTGTAATATAGGTAAAACTATTCCATCTGTTTTATGATTTATTATTTTATTTAAATGCCATGATGCTGCTAAAGGACCAGTTTCTGCTTCACCATCTCCAACAACACATGCAACTATAAGGTCTTTGTTATCCAACACTGCTCCATATGCGTGAGATAAAGAATAACCTAGTTCGCCACCTTCATTTATTGATCCTGGTGTTTCAGGTGCTACATGAGAAGATATACCTTTTGGAAAGGAAAATTGTTTAAAAAGTTTCTTTAATCCTGGTTCATCATAAGTTATATTTGGGTATACTTCAGTATATGTTTTTTCTAGATATGCCTGTGCAACCATTGCGTTTCCACCATGACCTGGACCCGAAATGTAAATCATATTTAAATCATATTTTTTTATTACTCTATTTAAATGTGTATAAATAAAGTTTTGACCAGGCACTGTTCCCCAATGTCCCACTAGGGTATTTTTTATATCTTTTAATTCTAGAGGTCTTTTTAATAATGGATTATCTAGCAAATATAATTGACACGCTGATAGATAATTACTTGCTCTAAAATATGCATCTATTTTATTTAATTCTTCTTTTGTTAAAGTATTGTTCATAAAATCCTCCTTTTATTCTTATATATATTATACACTAAAAAAATATTAAAAGAAAGTTAATTTCAACTTTCTATTTAACTTTCTTTATTTTCAGTAAGTGTTATATCAACTGTGTTTTCTTTATTATTACGTATGTATTTAATTTTTATTGTATCTCCTGGTTCATGTTTATATAATTCGTATCTTAATTCTGCAACTGTTGATATATCCTCATCATCAATACCGATAATTATGTCTCCTTTTTCTAGTTTTGATGATGCTGGTGATCCTGCTTGTACGGCAACTACTACTACACCTTCTGTTGTATTTTTTGGAAGTGTTATTCCATATTGCCATAAATATGCGGTTTGTGTTACATCAACCATAGATATTCCTATAAATGGTCTTTTTAATGGTTCACCCTTTTCTAGTGATTCGGCATAATTTAACGCATCTTCGATTGGAATAGCAAATCCCATACCTTCAACTTCATTTTCTACTAGTTTTAATGAGTTTATACCAATTACAGCGCCATTTACATTTAGTAATGGTCCACCACTGTTACCAGGATTTATGGCTGCATCTGTTTGTAAAACTTTCATATAATAATCTGATGTGTTACCTGAGAAACTTACTTCAACTAATCTATCTTTTCCTGATAATATACCTCTTGTTACTGTTCCACTGTATTCTACACCCATTGGTGCACCAATTGTAAACACTGTGTCTCCTAATTTCATTTTTGAATTGTCGCCTATTTCGATTACAGATAGTACTTTATCTTTATCTATTGATAATACAGCAATATCACTATATGTCTCTTTTCCTAGTATTTTTGCTTCTACTGTTTCGTTGTTACTTAATACTACTTCTACTTTGTCTGCACTATCTACTACGTGATTGTTTGTCATTATATAACCAACTTTGTTATCTTTTTTGTAGACAAACCCACTACCTGTTGATATTTTTTGGTTATCTTTATAAGAAACTACTGTTACAACACTTGTATATGCCTTTTCTACAGATGGTGCAATACTATTTTCTGTCATTTCTATTTTACTTACATTTTCTACTATACTTTTGCTTATACTTGGAACATTGGTTATTATTAGGTATGAACCTAATGTACCACAAATAAATGATATTACTACCGATAATATAAGCATAAGTACATTGTTTGACTTTTTATTCATTTTTATTCCTTCTTTCTATAAATCTATTATATCCATATAATTTGTTGGAAATCCCATTCTATCTAATACTTTTTCTATTGGTATAGAATCTAGTTTTCCGTCAAGTGATTCTATTTCGTAATTAACTTCTTTTAACATCGCTCTAAAGGCATCTTTTGTTAATAAAACTTTGAAAATAATTATTACTGCGTATAGGTCGTTTTTTCCATAAATATATTCTGCATCCATTTTATCAATATTTAATTTTTCGTGATAAATTGTATCTGGTATATATCTTTCTGTTTTGTGTTCAAAAACAATATCTTCGTGAGCACATAAATTTCTATAATTCGAAAGTATTACTAAGAAATTTTCTAATTCATCTGGAGTTGTTCCAAATATATCTGCTATTTCTAATTTATCTTCGTTCTTTAGGATAGAATATAGTTCGCAAACAATTCCAAACGATAATACTTTTACTAATACCCATAATGGTATATATCCGTAACTTGTAACATAGTGCATTGTAGCATTATGATGCATGGTATTTATACGAATTTGACGTTTCATTTTTTCTAATATATCTTTTACTCTTCTTTTTTTATCATGGTCACTAGTAAAGTTTTTGGGATTCAAATAATCTTTTTCTTTATATCCATATTTTTTTGATAGTTGATATGATAGAATTGATTTTAATTGATTTTCTATTACTAATACATTTTTAAAGATAATATTTCTAAAATATCTATCAAACATAAATATTGAATATAGTTCTCTAAATGTTGAACCACTTATGTATCTTTTTTCTTTTGCAGATATCATCAGTAGGTGTCTATATCCATTTAAAAAGAAATAATTTTCTCTTAATAGTATTTCTTTTGCTTCGTCAATATCATCAATTATTAATCCTTTTTTTTCCAAAATTTCTATTTGTTCATCTATTGTCCTAAAATCTTTTTGCATATATCACACACACCTTACTATAAAAGTATATCACAAAATATAAAAAAAAGATATATAAAAAAATGTTAAAACTGTGGGAAATTATGATATACTTTATAAGTAAGGAGACAATGATATGCCAAGTACTGTTACTCATAGTTATTTTATGAAAGATGTTTATGATTTATTAAGTGATAATATAAAAAATAATATTATACTAGAGTCTGCAAAAACTTTTTCACAGGGTCCTGATATTTTTTATTTTTATAATATGGGGTTAGGAAAAAAGAGTAGTAGATATAGAAATAATGGTTATTTTATGCATAAGAATAATGTTAATTTATATTTTACTAATATAATTAAGTATATTAAGGATAAGGAACTTACTTCTAATAGAGAATGTTTTTCTTATTTAGTTGGTGCTATTGCACACTTTGTTCTTGATTCTACTATACATCCTTTTGTTTATTATAATACTGGGTTATTTATAAAAAATGTTAAACAAAGTTATAAATATAATGGCTTACACCAAGAAATGGAATATTATTTAGATGCATATATGATTTTTCAAAATGAAAAAGTTGAAGCAAAAAAATATAAAATGTATAAATATATATTAAATAACGATACGCTTAGTAGTGAAACTATAGATTTAATTAATAACGTAATTAATGATACTTATTCTTTTAACAGTATGGGAGATATATATAACAAATGTGTACACGATATGAGGTTGTTTTTTAAATACTTAAACTATGACCCTTACGGGATAAAAAAAGTTATCTATACTATGTTTGATGTGGTTACTCCAAAAAGATTTATGATTAAAAGGAAGTTTTCTTTCTACTTAGATCATAATTCTAAAAGAGAATATTTGAATTTAGAAAAGAACGATTGGAACCATCCTTGCAATTTGAATGAAATATATAATTATTCATTTATTGAGCTATATGTAATTGCTAAAAATAAATGTGTAAGTATTATTAATGATATTTATAAATTACTTAATAGTGATTGTATTGATTACATAAAAATAGATAAAATATTTGGCAATTTGTCTTATACAACTGGTAAAAACTGCGATGATAAATCGGTTTATTTAAAATATTTTAAGTTTTAAAAAAGGAGATTTTTATGAATTTTAGAAAGTATGAAAAGAAAGATTATAAATTCTTATTAGAATTATTTAATGAATGTTTTAATCATAATTATACTGGTAGTGATATTAAAGCAAGTGGTAATATTTTTGTTTTAGAAGATAATAATATTATTGTTGGTATGGTTACTATAGATGTTATAACAAATATATTTAGGGGCATTAAATACGGTTATGTAAATGATGTATGTGTAAGTAACAAATATAGAGGTAAGGGATATGGTAAAATTCTTATGCTTAATGTTGATAAATTTGCTAAAGATAATGGGTTATCTTATATTATGTTAACTTCTAGTAACAAAAGAAAGATTGCTCAATCATTATATAGATGTTTAGGATATGATATTGTTGATACTTGTTTGTTTAAAAAGATATTTTAATTTATAAATTTAAGTACGACTTTATTAAATTAGAAAAAACGTTTCAAATTGAGACGTTTTAATTATTTACTACTTTTGTATTCCCTGTTTTCTTATATCCTTCAAGTGAAGTTAAATTAGAATATTTATACTCATAATTTGTTATTATATATCTATACATATCTATTTGTTCTTTCCATGATTCTACCCTTGTATATCCGCTTGGTTTTTTATCTAAAGTTGTTACTTCACAGTTTGACATATCATTATAATTTATAGTTATTTTTACTGGTGGGAAATATACTTTGCTTCCTTTTGATGTTTTATATGGTGTTACTCCATTTAAGTTTTTAACATTAATTTCTACTTTCACATAGTATTTTTCATTTTTCTCATACGCTTCACTTACTGTGAATGTAAAATTCTTCTTTGTTAATGATGAATTTTTGAAATCACTTACATTTTTTATATCAATATCATATTTTCCTAAGCCTGATTCTAATACATTTTTATTTCTTTGATTTATATATTCTTTGTAATCAGCTTTAGTTGTAAAGTATGATGCTTCAACTTCAATATTACTTGCATCATTAATATTTTTTAATTTTACTTCATAAGAAAATCTTGTAGGACTTGTTACATAACCTGATGTGTAGTAAGTATTTTCTTCATTTTTACAAAATTTTCCGTAAGTTACTTCTTCGATTTTGTTTTCTATGTTATTTCCAGTAACTTTTCCATTGTACCAATTGCTATATTCTTGAACTTCCTTTACATACTCATATAATATCATTTGATTTGTATTAGCATTTGAATTATTTGATAAATTATTGCTAGTAGTATTTGAAGTCACATTAGTATTATTATCTTTTAAATCATCATTTTTTGTATCATCTTTGTTTTCTTCAGTATTTGTTTCTTTTACTTTTAGGTCTGTAATTTTTTTGTCACAATCTTTACAAGTTTCATTTCCAAGTTTAATATAATTAGTTTTACTTTGACTTCCACAAATTAATTCTGTTTTTATGTTGTAGTATCCTTCTTCAGTTGTTATAGTTGCTTTACTTTTTGAACTATCACAAATTTTACCGTCTACTTTTAAATCGTTTAGATAATCCCATTTTATAAGTTCTTTTAATGTTACTGTCTTTTCTTTTTCATCTGTTGGTAAATTTTTACTAAAATATTCAATTACCTTTTCCTTATAAATACTATTGTTTTCATCAAAACTTTTTCCTTTGTTTTTGTTGCTAATTTTTGATACTAACCATATTGCAAATAGGATTGTAACTACAAGAATTATTACTTTTATAAATAATCCTAACCAATTAATTCCGTATTCATTTTTTTCCATAAACATTCCCCCTCGAATAATTTTATTGATTTATATTTTAGCACAATCATATCACTTTGTCAATATTTTCACGACTGTACATCCAACATTACTAGAGGATATTTTGTATTCAATTACTAATTTATTTTTCTTTAGAGTTTCTTGGACAGCATTTTTTAATATTCCTGTTCCTATTCCATGAATTATTAATATTTCTTCATTATTTTGCAAGTGGCTTTCTAATACAAAATCATTTACTGCTACTATAGCACTTTCTTTATCAAAACCATGTAAATCTATACTTGGTAATCTATCTAAAAATATATCATTTGTTTTTGTCATTTTCTTACTACACAATTTTTTAATCTCAAAAACTGTTTTCCTTTCTTATCATTAATTTTCTATTGGTAATTTTATTGTTACTTTTGTACCAACATTTAGTTTTGAATCATATTTTACTTCCCCACCATGAGCGTTTACTATTTCATTAGATAAAGCTACTCCTAGTCCAGTTCCATTTTTCTTTGTTGTGAAAAACAGTTCTGTTAAACGTTCTTTTGTTGTTTTATCCATTCCTATGCCATTGTCTGTAATTTCTATGTAAATATGTTTTCCACTTTTATAAGTATTAATTTCTATCTTTCCATCTTTATCAATTGCTTCAACGCTATTTTTTATTACATTTAATATTACTTGTTTCATTTTGGTAAAATCAACATTAGCATATAACTCATTGTTGTTATTAAATAGTAGATTAATATTTTTACTTTTCACTAGTAAATTTAAACTTTCGTATACTTCTTGAATTAGAAAGTTAATGTCTACTAATTCTTTGGTTAGTACAACTTTATTTAGCTCTCTAAAGTCCGCCATTATAAGTAAACTTCTTTCTATTTCTTGCTTTATTATTCCTATATACTTTTCTGTTTTTTCTCTGTCGTCTAGATTCATCATTTCAAGATATCCTTTACATACTGCAAGTGGATTTTTAATTTCATGTGTTAATTTAAATAGTGAATTTTTTATTTGTTTATCTTTTTCTAAATCTTTTACACTTATAAATAAATTTGATAAATTATCTAAAAGTTTAAATAAATGTACTATACCAAAAGATGTTAGAAAGAACACACATGCTATCCAAAATATATCAATTATATAGTATGCAGTTGTTTTGTAATTTAAAAAGTATAACATAGATGTGTAGAATGCTTGAAATATTGCACTTCTTTCTATGTAACCTTCTTTGTCATTTTTTGTACAAGTTAAATAAATTAAGAAAAATGAAACGTATTTTATAGCAATTATTAATGTACATAATCCTATTTCATAATTAAAACAACAATATAAAAGTAATAATAATGATAATAAGACTGCTAATTTATCTTTTTTCTTTAGATATGCTACTAGAACTGGTATATCGCAAAACAATAACAACAGAACTATATTATTTGTATTACCAAACTTTATGCAAAAATATATAGAAGTACAAATTGATATATCAAATAAATATATGTGTTTTCTATTATTGTTTAATCCAATGTAGCAAGATGCCACGAAATATATAAGTATTGGAAATAAAATCAAAATTATATTTACTACAACTTCATCCATCATAAATACTCACCTTCATATATATTTTATATCATTTTTTTGTACTATTTTGTCGAAATATGTACATAAAGGTGGTTTTTTGTAACCTGAAAGTAAAAATATATTATATTTTTCGTATAAATAATTGCTTTAAAAAAATAGAACTATTATTCTATTTTAAATCATCTATATATTTTTTTAGTTGCTTAGCACCACTACCAATTATTATTTTTAGTTGATCATCTATTTCTACAACGCCTTTGGCGCCTAATTTCATTATGCCTTCTTTATCTGCTTTGCTTACGTCTTGAAGTGTTACTTTAAATCTTGATGCTTCTGCTTCAGTTTCTATTATATTGTCTTTTCCACCAAGTAAATCTACTAATTTGTTTACCTCTAATTTAAAATCTTTTTTACTACCTTTGATTATTGCAAATGCTATTATCACAAGGATTACTATTATTATTAAATATCTATATTCCATATATTATTCCTTTCTTTTTCTTATATTTTTATTATACTATAATTATGTTTTTTTTTCAATTACTTTTTTATCGTACATTAAATTGATTTTTATGAACTTTTCGTTACTTTGTAGTTAATTTATTTTTTTTTAGATTTTATAAATTTAATAATCATACAATTATTATAGTTTTTATTATAAATATTATATAATGATAGTGGTGAAGGAAATTGAAGAAAAAAATATTGGTGTACTTCGAAGATAAACTTAGGGATAAGTACCCATATTACGATGATGAAAAAATCGAAGTAATTATGTATGGACTTGAAGGTTTATATCTTACTTTTACAAAATTAGTTGTAATTTTTGGACTAGGTTTGATACTGGGTAAGATTACGAAAATTTTAATGCTGTTACTATTTTATAACATTATTAGATTTTCTGCCTTTGGGTTACATGCGAATAAGAGTTATCAATGTTTAATAATGTCTCTTACGCTTTTTGTTGGGGGTGTATATGTATGTGACTATATTTATATACCACTTATAATTAAAGTTATTCTTTCGCTTTTGTCTATTATACTCATTTCTTTATATGCTCCTGCAGATACTGAGAAGAGACCTTTAATTAATAAAAGAAAACGTATTAGATGTAAAATTATATCTATAATATCTTCATTAATTTATACAATATTAATTATTAAATACAATAATGACATTATATCAAACTACTTACTTGTTGGGTTAATTGAGGCAACTATTATGATTTTACCACTTAGTTATAAAACTCTTAATTTGCCATATTGCAATTATAAAAGATATAAATTCAGTTCGGTTTAAATATTTTTAAACATAATTTTTGAAAGAAGGAGGAAAAATACATGTTTGCAAGTTTATTATCACTAATAGGTTCATTTGCTGCTACTCTAGGAACTCAAGGATGTTTACTTTTAATAGCTGATGAGCCAAAAATGCCTAGGTCTTTAATTGAAAAATAAAAATTTTACTTACAATACTTTTATTACTTATTCAAAAAAACTAAAATTTGACACACATTTTAGTTTTTTATTTTTCGTTTTAATTACTATGTTAAATAATCGTTATAATTACTTTTTAATTCTATTAATGAGTTTTTTTCCTGTATGGCAAATGACATTAAATTCTATTTTTTTCGTTTTTGATATTGACACCATATTGAGCAAATATTTTAATAAAAAAATTTAACTCGATTTTGAATTAAATTTTATTTTGGTTAATCTGTTAATTTTAAATACTCTTTCTTGTTATTTATTTTCTTCATTTTTACCATTAAAGATTGACTATATATTCCACCTCTGACTGTTCTTGTTGCCTCAAAGCAACTATAACTATTTAATATCTTTTTTGCAAGCATTAGTCCATATCCATGATCTTTTCCTTTTGTTGTATACTTCTTATTTCCAATACTCTCTAAATCAAGTTCTCCTTCAAATGAATTTGATATTATGAATTCAACATCTTTGCCTCTCATGTATATCTCTATACCCATTTGTTTATTCTTGGTTTTCTTACTTGCATCTATTGCATTATCTAAATATATTCCTATCAATCTTCCTAATTGTTTAAATTCATCAATGGATAGTTTTGATAGGTTAGATTTTTCAACTGCTTTTGAAACGTTTATACTCAGTTTTAATCCTTTGGCTTCTGCTTCCATTGATTTGTAATAAAATAATCCTTTTATACCATTTGCTGGTAAAAATTGAAACTTACTATATTTTTCTTCATTGAATGCAACATGCTCTACTATTATACTATTAATATATCCTTCAATTTTATATGTATCATTATTAAGTATTTTATCTCTTATAGTAATTAGTTGATTCTTAGTTTCATGTCTTAGCATCTTTTCAATATCAATTTCTCTTTCGTACTTCTTGATAAATTCTAATAATTTGTCATATTTATCTATTAAATTAACATTTTCTACTTTCTGTCTTATTAATTTGTATAATATTAATGTAAAGACAACCATTATTGCAGAACTTACAAATAAATTTCTACTTATTACTTCGATGTTGTTATATGCATTATAGAAGATAATTACTATACTTATTAACGCCAAAATTGAATAAATTAGTATTTCTACATTATTGCTTAGTTTAATTTTGGCGGCTTTTCTTAACCATCGTTTAAATATAAATGTTATTGCTATAAACAAAATGTTTACTGCTAAAGTTGGATATATTGTACAACTATAAACATTATAAAATGTTTCTGGAGGAATCTTCAAGACTCCAATTATAAATAATACTACAATAGTATCTGGTACTATCATAATTACTATATTTGTTAGGGACAAAATTATTGATATAAAATAACTTGTATCAAACATATACTTAAAAAATATTACATATAATACACATAACATTAATGTTTTTAATGTCCCATCTAAATAATAGCCTATTAGTGAATAAATACAAATTGTTATTATAAAGATTAAAATGTTTTTAATATTAAATTTTATTTTCTTTTCGTCTAACAACATTAATGCATATATCATTGCTGCTGTTACTAAAACTATTGAACTGCCTACTACATTAATAAAAATCTGTGACATATTCTCTCAAGCCTCTTTTGCATCTATGTGATAATAAATCTATCTCTGTTTTATTTGTAAATATTATTTTGTTTGCTATATAGTCAACTTGTGATATTTTCTCGGTGTTTACTATACAGGCTTTATGACATTTATAAAATTTGTCATTTAATTTGTCTTCTATTTGTTTTAATGTTGCAGTTACTTCATATTTTTTTCCATTTTCTGTTACTATTATACATTTTCTTTCTCGGGTTGCTTTTTCTATGTATAATATTTTTATTTTCAGGAATTCTATAAGTTGTATAATCATATGTAAAAGTTAGTGTGGACTTCTTCCCGTATATTTCTAATACTTTGCTTAAACTTTCTTCTAGTCTTTTATCGTAATTAAAGAATTTGGATATAAAGTCTAGTGCCATCAGTCTTGAGAAGAATATATCATCTTTGCATTCCGGATGAGCACTTACAAAAATTATCATACTATCCCAATCTCCCGTTTCTCTTATTTCGCTTGCAATTTCTAGTCCTGATATTTTTGGCATCTCTACATCTAGGATGTAAACTTTTTGATCGCTATTTGATTCTATTACTTCTTTTAAATCGTTATCATACTTCATAAACTTCTGGATTTTGTATTCAAAATCGTATGGCATCATTATTTTATTAATGGCATGAACCGTCCTGTCTAATGCTTCTGTATTATCATCACACGTGATGAATCTTAACATAATTTATCTCTCCTTTTATGATTTATTTTAACACCAACTAACTTCTTTTGTAAATAGTTATTTTCAAATTATCAAAATTACAACAAAAGTACTATTTTTTGATTATTTTATATGCAAAATCACGTTGCTTTTTCCCTTATTTCTTTAATTAAATTGTAATTTATTATGTCGTTTGATATGTCTATTATTTGATCTGCCTTTTCGCTGTCTTCTTTTACCTTATTTTCCTCGACAGCCTCGCCACTTATTGGATATATCATATTTTTTTGTGCAACATAATATATGTCTTTTGTTATATATGAACCATCTGTGAACACGATTAGATTATCATTGTTTTTAATACTGAAAATGTCGTGTCCTAATTGATAATTACTATGTATGTTTAACATATTACCTAATGTTGGCAAAACGTCAATCATACCAGTTGGTGTTGTTACCTTTTGTACATACTCTTTTTCTTTTGTCCATATAATGAATGGTACTTTTTTATCTAAAAAATAATCATACTTATTATATTCTACATAATTTGGGTCTTCTTTATCATAAAGGTCTTTTGTTAAAGGATTATAATTGTAATATAAGTCATAATCATCTTTATCTATTCTTGCATCATGATCTCCATATATTACTAAAACTGTATTTTCTAATAATCCTTCTTTATCTAAAGATTCAATAAACTCTCCAATTGCGGAATCTGCATAATGAACTGAATTAAAATAATTTTCAAGCATTGTTCCTTCGATTGGATTTGCTCTTATTTCTCTATTTTCAACATCATAAGTTTTTGTTGTGTCTATTTCTTTTGGGACATTTGGGTCACTAAAAGGCGTGTGATTTGATAACATTATCATTGTTATATAATAGTTTTTGTTATTATTTGCTATATCTTTTATATAAGATATTGATTGGTTAAAGAATGACTTATCTGATAACCCCATCCCTATTGTTTCATCTATCTCATAATATGTTTTGTCATAAAATTTATCGTACCCCATATTTTGATGCATTACTTTTCTGTTCCAAAAATCTCCATTATTCGCATGCATACTCGCAACATAGTAGCCTTTTTCTTTCATTAATTTTTGTATTGTTACATATTCTCTGTCAAAATAATTAACAAAAACTGTTCCATTTGTTGAAGGCATTAATGAAGTGGAGAAAGTAAATTCTGCATCACTGCTTGTTCCTACTCCTACTTGAGAATAGAAATTACTAAAATATATACTTTCTTTTGTTAATTTATTTAAGTTTGGGGTAACTTCTTTTCCGTTAAAACTTTTATCTATTGCAATTGATTGTATACTTTCGGCATGAATTACTATTACGTTTTTTCCTTCAAAAATATTTGTGTATTTGTTTTCTATTTTGGTATATTTATTTTCTTCGTAATAATCTTTTACTTTCCTGTAAGCATTATCATGTCCAAACAAATTATTTATTTGAGGTTTTAAACTTTGGAATAAGTCATCAAATTGATATACATATATTCCAAATGTTCTTACAACTGTTTCTCTGTTCCAAAGATTTCTAAGTCTGTTCCACTCTGAACCTGTTATAAATAAACAAGGTATTATTAAAGTGATAATTGATGTTACTAGTGTTTTTTTAAACATTACCTTATCTTTAATTTCATTGTTATTCTTATTTTTATGTTTTTTTAGTATGTAGTTAGTTAGAATTAAGCCAAATAATTGCCATAAATAAACAAAATATTGTATATGTAAGACATCTTCAACTACTACATCACTTACGTCTGTTATAAATGTTGATGTGGCAAGTAAACTTATCGATACAAAGGAACTATAATAACCATAGTAATGAGCGTTTACGATACATGTGGCAATAAAGAATATTGACCATCCAACAAAATATTTAAATCTGTTTTTTTCCTTTATTATGTATGAAAAAGAAGAAATAAATGTTATTACTCCTAAATCTACCAAAAAAGGTTTTATACCAAGTGAACTATCTAACATACTTATTCTTACCAATGTGGAGTTAATAAGTGATGATATTATAAAATAAATTACTAATACGTTATTACTTAAATATTTCTTTAACCTCATAATATTTACCTCATTTATAATTATATCACTTTAATTATAGGTTGTCTAGTTAAATACTTCTTTGTTTTTTATTTACTTTAAATATTTTTTTTGATATAATGTTTTTGTGGTTAAATATGAAAAATGTAGTAAAAAATTTTAAGAAATATGTTATTAAATTTTGTGATTTTATAAAAGAGAAAGTATTAGTAAAACGCAACATATACTTGATATTACTTGCTTTTCCCTTTACTTTGTTAGATGTAGTTACAAGGGTACTTGGAAGAAAAATAAATTTCTTTAAGGTATATAATCCTATTCCTAACTTATTTACTTTATCATGGATTATCTTGATGCTTGGAATTTGTCTTTCTTTTTGCAAGAAAAAGAGAAAAATTATATATTCTTGTTTTATTGCTCTTTCAGTTGTGATTTTCTTGGTTAACAATATATATTATTCTGTTACTAATACTTTTTTTGATTTTTGTTTGATAGAGATGGCAAGTGAAGGTAGTAGTTATATGATTGATGCACTTGTTAATGCAAATAAGATTATATATATTGTTACTGTTTTTGTATTAATTTATACTTTTTTTGTTATAAAATATATGCCTTATGGTAAAGAAAACAATAAGCTGATTAGATTTAGATGTTTATTTATATTTATATTGTTACAAGTTATAATTCCTTGTTTATTAGGAAAAGCAAATTCAAATCTTAGTTGGAATACTTGGAATAATCCTAGAAATATTTATATGTCATTTAATGATAATAATAAGAGTATGTCTATTGCAGGAATATATGAGTATACTTTTAGAAACTTCTATGTAACATATTTCAGGGCAAAGAAAAGTGATAATAATGAAGAAAAAGAATTTTTGGATTTGGTATATAATGAAGAAGAAAAAGATAATAGTAATTATTATACATCGATATTTAAGAATAAGAATGTTATATTTTTACAACTTGAAGGAATTGATAATTGGCTTTTAACTGAGAATGATACTCCAACTTTGTATGGTATGTTAAATAATTCTATTGTGTTTAATAATCATTATTCATATTACAATGGTGGTGGGTCTACATTTAACTCTGAGTTTGCAGTAAATACTGGATTTTTAACTCCTATATCTTATACACAAAACGCTTACACTTTTAATAAAAATACTTTTGACTACACACTTGCCAAACTATTTAAAAATGAAGGTTATAGTATAAATGCTTTTCATATGAATACTAGTGAATTTTATTCAAGGGGTACTAATTATAAGAATTGGGGATATGATAATTATTATGGACTTAAGGATTTAGGGACTTATAAAGACAATTCTTATGAATTAGATAGAGAACTTATTTTAAATGAAAATTTTAATAAACTTATTGTAAATGCAGAAAATAAATTTCTAGATTATATTATTACTTATTCAAATCATACACCGTTTTCTACTGAGAAAGGAGTTTGCAAAGCTTTAGTTTATGAGGATGTTACAAAGGATCTTGATGATGAAGATATAAAAAACAAAAACTATACTATTCCTACCTTAGATGAAGAAGAATGTGCAAGAAGGCAAGCAAAAGAAACTGATTATATGGTTAGTTTATTACTTGATTTACTTGAGGAAAAAGATGTTATTGATGATACAGTAATTATTTGTTTTACTGACCATTATTTATATACTCTTAATGATTCTACTATTTTAGATAAATATAAGGATACAAGTAATAATTTAATTAATCATACATCTTTCTTTATTTGGAGTAATAATACTAGTAAAGTTGATGTTAATTCAGTTACATCACAGCTTAATATACTTCCTACTACGCTTAATTTGTTTGGCATTAAATATAATTCTAATTATTATATAGGAAGTGATGCACTTAGTCCAAACTATGATGGATATGTGTTCTTTAGTGATTATTCATGGTATGATGGAAATGTATATGTTGATGGTGGTGTGGTTACTAACAATAAATATATTGATAGTGATATATTAGAAAAGAAGAATGAATATATAAGTTATATGATAAAGAAAAATGATTTAACACTTAAATATAATTATTTTAAATATTTGAATAGTAAAGATAGAATATAAAGAAATCTATAGCATTAATTTGTTATAGATTTCTTTTTCTTTATGTCTATTATAAGTATTACTACAAATGATATTGTACCTATAATTGATAATATTTTTCCAATATTCAAGTATGGAGATGTGTAATTTATTTCTATTTTGTGTTCTCCTTTAGTAATTGGTAAACCAATAAAACCTTCGTTTACTTCTTCGTATGAAGTTAGTTTATTGTCAATTAGTACTTTATATCCTTTATCGTAAGGTATTGATGTTACTAAGTATGAATCATTATTTTTGATATTTATTGTGCCTTTTATAGAATCATTTTCTATACTTGTAATTTCTATTCCATTTATATTTTCATTTATATCTTTGATATCATTATAATCTAAAGTATATGTTTCTATTTTATCAATGTTAAATGTTCCTTTGTTTAGTTCTATATCTAGATATTCAATGTTATTATTTGATATTACATACTTAAAATCATTGTTTTTATTGTCATATCCCCATGTTTTACATGTTAATATATTTTCTACATTATTTATTTTTATACTTATATTGTCTCCAGTTTTACAACTGTTTTCTTGTAATCCATATAAGTTTATAAATAGAAATTTGTTTTTTAGAGCATTAGTTAATTTTATTTTTAAATAGCCTTTATCTTTTACTGTTAGAGTATAGGAATTATCAGTATTTTCTATTTCTACTCCATCATTTTCTAATAATACATAGTCAATATCTTCTTTTGTTATTGTGGAGTCTTTTTTGTTTTTTGTAGAACTTTTTGTTACTACATTTTTTAATAATAATTCTGTTTGATATGGATAGTCATAATTTGCAAATTCTTTTTCGTTTATTATGTTGTTTGATTCATAGATGATTGGTAATACTAAGTTATTTATATATGTATTATCGTCTATTTTTGTGTAACCCATACCTAAATCATAATTTGAAAATGAATATTTAACTCCCATGAGTGAATTAAATAATATATTATTGGATGCTGGTACAAGGAAGTAATTATATTCTAACATACTTGTTTTATATGTATGTCTTACAAAGTCTAAATAATTATAATTGTATGTTGAAGAATATATTGTTGTTGTGTAATAATTGTTGTTATATATTTTATTTACTGTTTTTGTTGGATATATTAAATTATTTGACCTATAAAATGATGAATCGTTATTTAATGTCTTCTTTATTTCGTTTTCAATATTATCACTAAATATTTCGTTATACATTGTGTTACTAACTGCTTCGTCTTCAAGTTGTTCTTTTACTGCTTCATATCCAGCGGTAATAAATGCTACTAAAAGTATTAGGGAAATAAATATATTTTTCATATACTTTTTCTTTTTATATAATGCTAAAATTATTATTAATCCTAATAAGTATACATAGCATAGTTGTCTTTGATTATAGTAGTACATTGGTATAGAAATTAATGATACAAATATAGCGAATTTTTTAGTATCTACCTTGTCTTTTAATAGGTTATCTATAAATATTGCAATGATATATGCAAAAAGAGGTATAAATGGAATAAAGCATTTTTCTCTTAGATATAATCCTCCGTTTAATATATACATAAATAGAGGTAATCCAATGACAACGCTAGAAGATGTTGCAAGAACAATATTACTTTTTTTCTTAGTATAGAATAAATATAATAATGCTACAAAGCCAATCATTGATATTCCAATAGAATATGTACCACAAAATAGTTTATATATTTTTAAGTATGGTGTAAATAGTTTTAGTAAACTTATTTGCGATACTGCTTCGTTTCTACCACTTGTAAGAGTGTATGCTGTTGGTAAAAGTAAAATTCCGGACATGAATACTGCAATAAATACATAAAATACATATTTTAATCCATCTAATATCAAGTTTTTAAAATTAACTTTATCTTTGCTATCAATATATCTATATAAGTAATATAATGATACTACAATTATTCCACATACACTGTAATAATAACTTGTCATTATCATTAAAAATATGCTTAATATAAGTAGTGGTCTATCATTTTTTTCGATTAATTTATCTACTCCCATTAAGGACATTACTAAAAACGGCATATAATTTACAAACATTATGTGTCTATGCATATGGAATATTAATGGTGGTGCTAATATAAATAGCAATGATGTTATTAGGCATACTGTATCGTTATACTTATGATTTTTTAACCATTTATAGAATAGTATTGCTGTTATAACCAGGTTCATAATATTTGTTACTACCATATACTTTTCCATACTTACAAAAGGAAGTAGATATGAAGGAAGTATAAGTGGACTTAATAGACCATAGTATGAAAGGTTAAATATATTTTGTCCACCACCATAACTAAGTGCTAGATTGGGAAGTAGTTTACCTGTATCATAAAATAGATTTCTAAAATATTCAGGTATAACTGTATGTTGATTTATCCAGTCTGTGTTTGAACCAAACTTATATTGAAATCTAGTGGTTAGAAAAACTATCAAAATTACACTTAAAAATAATATTAGATAGTTTCTTTTTTCTTTATTAATTTTATTCATTATTTTTCACCTTGCTTTTGAAGACAAGAAATTTGCTTAATATGTAGTTTAATACTATTATTATTACCTGTACTATTAATTTTATAATCTTATCATTGAATTTTAATCTAATTACAAATATTTGCATTAGTAACATATCTAAAACTAATGTTGTAAGTCTTGATACATAAAATTTAGATGCTTCTTTTAGATTCTTTTGTTCTTGTACTTTAAATACATACTTTCTATTAGTGAAATATGCAAAAGTTACAGATGCTATCCAAGATATTATATTTGTTATTTGTAATTGTAATGTTACTTTAGGGTCTAGTACTGTGTATGATAATAGGTAATAAGTTAATAGACTTACTACTGTTGTTAATACTCCAATGATTAGATATCTTATTATTTCTTCGTATTTTTTTAGTAATTCTTTAATTTTTTTCATTATTTATCTACATTCGTTTCTTTCACTATATATATAGGTCTTTTTTTTGTCTCAAGATACGTTTTTGATAGATATTCGCCCATTATTCCAAGGCAGAATAATTGGATTCCACTTACGAAGAAAATTATACATACTAAGCTAGGCCATCCTGAAGTTGGGTCTCCAAAAATAAGGGTTTTTGCAATAATTACAATAATCATTACAAATGATATTAAGCAAAATAATATTCCAATGAATGCTGCAATTGTTAAAGGCATTGTTGAAAATGCTACAATTCCTTCGATGGCATATTTAAATAATTTCCAAAATGACCATTTTGTTTCTCCTGCAACTCTTTCTATATTTTCATATTCTAACCACTTTGTATTATATCCTACGAAAGAGAATAGGCCTTTTGAATATCTATTGTATTCTTTTAATTCTAATATGGAATTAACCATTTGTCTTGTCATAAGTCGATAGTCTCTTGCGCCATCAACCATTTCTGTTTTAGACATTTTGTTTATTATTTTATAAAACATTCTTGCAAAGAAACTTCTTATTGGTGGTTCTCCTTTTCTTGTTACTCTTCTTGTTCCTACGCAGTCATAACCTTCTTCATTTATTAATCTTAACATTTCTGGAAGTAGTGCAGGTGGGTCTTGTAAGTCAGCATCCATTATCGCAACATAATCTCCACTTGAATATTCTAATCCCGCCATCATTGCAGCTTCTTTACCAAAATTTCTTGAAAAGTGTATATATTTTACTCTTTTGTCTTTTTTAGATAATTCTTTTACTATTTCGATTGTTTTATCTTTTGAACCGTCGTTTACAAAGATGAATTCAAAGTCTACAGACATATCTTTACTTACTTTATCTATTTCTTTGTAAAATAAAGGTATTGCTTCTTCTTCATTGTATGATGGTACTATAATACTAATCTTTTTTTTCATATTTACCTCCGAAAATTAAATAATATTAATTTATGCCTTTATTATACTATAAGTTATTATTATATTCAAGAAATATATGTGACTTTACACATGATGTATTTATTTTGTCAAATTATCATTGTTATATTCTTTTTTTTGTATTATAATATTGATAGTTTGGAGGAGAATATGCTATGAAAGTGATTGGAATTATTGCAGAATATAACCCTTTTCATTTGGGGCATTTATACCAAATTAGAAAAATAAAGGAAATGGATGAAGATTCTATTATTGTGGCAATTGTATCTTCTTCTTTTACTCAAAGAGGGGAAGTATCTGTAATTAACAAATGGAATAAAACTAGCGTTATTCTTGATAATGGTGTTGATATTGTGATAGAACTTCCTTTTTTATATGCAACACAATCTGCGGATAATTTTGCATATGGTGCAATTTCAATACTTAATAAACTTGGTATAGATACGCTTGTTTTTGGAACAGAAAGTGATAATATTAATGTACTTAAGGAAATTGCAATGTTACAGCTTTATAATAATGATTATGATGGAATTGTAAAAAATTATTTGGATAAGGGTTTAAATTATCCTACTAGCATGAGTTTAGCAATTAATGAAATATTAGGATATAAAATTGACACTCCTAATGATTTGCTTGCTTTATCATATATAAAACAAATATATAAAATTAATAAAGAGATTGAAATAATTAATATTAAAAGGACTAATGATTATCACTCAAAGGATGCTAGTAATAATATTATTCCTGCTTCTTTGATTAGAGAGTATTTGTTAGATAATAAAGATGTTAGCAAATACTTACCTATTTATAATACTAATTTGTTGTATAAGAACTTTAGTAATAATAATTATTTTGCTATGTTAAAATATCAAGTTATAAATAATATAGATAATTTAAGTGAGTTTTTGGATGTTGATGAGGGTATAGAAAATAGAATACTAAATGTTATTAATTATGCTTCAAGTTGGAATGAACTAGTTAGTCTTATTAAGACTAAAAGATATACTTATAATAAGGTAAATAGAATGCTTATTCATATACTTTGTGGACTAAAAAAGAAAGATGTTAGAAGTTATGAAATAGATTATGTAAGAGTATTAGGATTTACTAAGAGTGGGCAGAGATATTTAAATACTATAAAAAAAGATATTGGTTGTAGAGTAATTACAAGTTATAGAAAGAATGTAAGTACACTATTAGATTTAGAGTATAAGGTTAATTATATATATTCTTTAATCGTAGATAATAAACTTATTATGGAAGAATTTAGGCATAAACCAATTATTAAGAACTAGATTCTTTTTTTATTGTGTCATATATTAGTTTATTTATTTCTTCTGGAAATAATCCATCAATTAATTTATTAAATTCTTGTATGTTTTTTACTTTTAAGGATGCTCCTAATCTTATTATGTTTGTTAGTTTATTACCTTTTATAAATGCATTGTAGCAAGTTTCTATGTCAACATAATTAATTGAGGAGACATTATCTTTTGATGTTTCTACTGGAGATAACATACCATTTTCTTTAAATATATATACATCGAATCTTTTGTTTTTACTACTATCAAATATATCTAATATTAATTCTTTATTTACTATTTTATATTGTGCATATATGTATTCATTTTCAGTTAAATTATAATTAAATACTATATTTAAAAACCTGTTTAGTAATCCCGCGTTCATTAAATTTATTAATACTAATCTAAAAATTTCTTTATTATCCATATGAATAACCTTCCTTTTCTTTAACTTATCACATAAAAAATAATATGTCAATTTAAGTATGACATATTATGGTTAATGTTACCTATTTAGCAACGTTAAAATGTGTAAAGGTGTAAACTACTTTTGGCAATTAGGACAATAATATGTCCCACGACCATTTACTTTTATTTTTATTATTTTTGTTCCACATTTTTTGCATGGTTCATTTTCTTTGGTGTGTACTAATAGTTCTTGTTGAAATAAACCATGAACACCATTTACTGATGTATAACTTCTTATTGTGGAACCTCCTTTTTCTATAGCACTTGATAATACTTTTCTTGTATATTTTATTATGTTATCTAAATCTTCATTATCAAGTAAGTATGCTTTTTTTAAGGGGTTAATTTTTGATAGAAATAATATTTCATCAGCATATATATTTCCTATTCCTGTGATTATTGATTGGTCTAGTAAAACTGATTTTATTGGTAACTTTTTGTTTTTATATTTTTCTTTTAAGTAAGGTACATTTAAATTTTCACTCCACGGTTCATATCCTAAATCTTTTAGTGGGCCAACTTCGTATAATTTGTCTTTTTCTATTAATAACATTTTTCCAAATTTTCTTACATCATGGTATCTTAATTCTTCATTGTTATCTAGGGTAAATACTATATGTTCATGAGGTGATAGTTTATCTTTTTTAGTTTTGAAAAAGTATTTTCCTTCCATTCTTAAATGTGATAAAAGATAGTAATTATCTAGTACAAATATTAACCATTTACCATATCTATTAATATCATTTATTTTTTGATTAATTATTCTTTCTTTAAATTCTTTGGGAGTTGGATAGTCTATCATATTGTCATAATAAATATCTACACCTGTTATTATTTTACCAATTAGTTTTGACTTTAATGTGTTTCTTACTGTTTCTACTTCGGGTAGTTCTGGCATATAATCACCACTTTCTATTTTGCTTCATACCAATTTTTACCATACTCTATATCTACGACTAGTGGTACTGATAGTTTGTATGTGTTTTCCATAATTTCTTTTACTATACTTTTTATTATATCTAACTCATCGTTTAAAACATTAAATATTAATTCATCGTGTACTTGAAGTAGCATTTTACTTCTTAGATTTCTTTTTTCTAATTCATTTTGTATTTCTATCATAGATTTTTTTAGTATGTCCGCACTACTACCTTGAATTGGTGTATTAAGTGCCATTCTTTCTCCACTACTTCTTATCATATAGTTTGTATTATTTAATTCGTCGATTACTCTTTTTCTATTCATTATTGTTTTTACATAACCAAGTTCATGGGCTTTTTTAATTACTTCATCCATATAGTTTTTTATTCCTGGGTATGTTTCAAAGTATTTATCAATAAAATTCTTTGCTTCTTTGGAAGTTATATGTAAATCTTCTGCTAAGCCATAACTACTTATTCCATATATTATACCAAAGTTTACGGCTTTTGCTTGTCTTCGCATATCTTTTGTTACTCCTACTTCTGGAACTTTAAAAATGTCCATAGCAGTTTTAGTATGAATATCCATATTGTTATTGAATGCTTCGATTAGGTCATTTACTTTGGACATATGCGCAAACATTCTTAGTTCTATTTGTGAATAATCAGATGATAATATTAGGGATTTATCTTCAGGAACAAAGGCTTTTCTTATTTTTCTACCATATTCATTTCTTATTGGAATATTTTGTAGGTTTGGTTCTATTGAAGATAAACGACCTGTTCTTGTTAATGTTTGGGTATATATTGTATGTATTTTATTATCAGGAGCTACTTGATCTAATAAACCATCTACATAGGTTGCAAGCAATTTAGTTAACATTCTATATTCTAGTATTTTTTCTACGATAGGGTAACCATCTGCTATTTTTTTTAGGGTTTGTTCATCTGTTACGTAGTTACCATTCTTATTTTTTTTGCCTCCTGGTAATTGTAATTTCTCGAATAAGATTAATCCTAATTGTTTTGGAGATGATACATTAAATTCTTCACCGGCATAATTATAGATATCTTTTGTGATTAATTCTACTTTGATACTTAATTCTTCTTTCATATTATTTAGTACTTCTTTATCTATTCTTATACCTTCGTGTTCCATTTTAGCAAGTACAAATAATAATGGAAATTCTATGTTGTTATATAAGTCTATTACTTCTTCAGTTTGCATCTCTTTTTCTATTTTATCTTTTGTTTCATAGATGAACTTTGATTTTTCTATGCTTCTTCTTGCTAACTCATTTTGGTCTAATACTTCTTTTTTGGCATAGAAATTTAATTCATATCCTAAATCATTTGCGATGTATGCAATGTCATCCTTAATATTGTAGTTTAATAAATATCCTGCAATCATTAGGTCATATTTTATATTATCTAGTTTTAGATTGTTTTTTAGAAATGTAACATAAAGTCTTTTTGCATCATATGTTAGTAATTCTTGTGTTAAAAAGATGTTTAGGTTGTTTTTTAAAATATCATACGGAATAAATCCATAGTCATCTTCGTTGTAATATGATATTCCTAATATATTGGCATTATGGTAGTTTTCATTATCTAGTTCTATGTATATTGCTGTCTTTTTACTTATTTTTGGAGCTAAGATATCACTTATTATTCTTGTTTCTATTTTTTTATCTTGTCTCTTATTAATGATATCTTGTTCTTTTTTTATAAATGTGTAAAACTCTAGTTCTTTATATATTTCAATTAGTTCTTCAGTATTTGGTTTATTATATACTATATCTTCAAATGTTATATTTAATGGAACTTCTTTATAAATTGTTGCAAGTGATTTACTCATAAATGCTGAAGTTTTGCCATCAATTAATTTAGTTTGAGCAGAGCCTTTTATGTCATTTATGTTAGCATATATATTTTCTAGTGAATCGTGTTCTTGAAGTAGTTTTAACGCTGTCTTTTCTCCAATTCCTTTTACTCCTGGTATGTTATCTGATGAATCACCCATTAGGGCTTTTAAATCTATCATTTTTATTGGTTCAATGCCATATGTTTCATAGAAGACATCCCTATTCATTCTTATATAATCTTTTTGTTTTAATAATTTTACATCTATGTCATCACTTATTAGTTGTAATAAATCCTTATCACTACTTACTATTGTTCCACAGTAATTATCATTTTCATCAATCATTTTTGCTAGTGTACCTATTATGTCATCTGCTTCATATCCAGGACATTCTAAATACTTTACACCCATTGCGTTTAATATTTCTTTTGCACAAGGAAATTGTTGCTTTAAATCATCAGGAGTTTCTATTCTTCCTCCTTTATAGTCTTCGTAACTATCATGTCTAAATGTTTTTCCAACATCAAATGCAACCATCATATATTTAGGTTGTTCTTCATTAATTATTTTATTAATCATGTTCACAAATCCATATAGTGCGTTAGTAGGAAAACCTTGTTTATTTTTCATTAAACTTCCTGTGTATGCAGTTGCATAATAACTACGAAACATTAAATTATTACCATCTACTAAGATTACTTTTTCCATGTTATCACATCCTTATATAGTATTATACATTATTTTTTTGTTTTTTTATAGGTGGAAACTTAAAATTTTTTATATTATTAAACAATTAAAGTCATATCGATATGATATGACTTTAGATAACTTTTTATACAAATTAATTGTTTTCTAGTTTGGTATTTATTAGTTCTAGTTGTTTTTCTTCTTTTTGTAAATCTTCTTTTTCTTTGTTTACAATGTTTTCTGGTGCTTTATTTACATAATTTTCATTTGATAATAGTTTTTTTCTTCTTTCAATTGATGAAATTAGTTTTTCTTTTTCAAGCAATAGTTTTTGTGTTTCTTCTTCTTTGTTTTTAGTGTTGTCATAAACTATTTCTAGAGATAGGTTATCAAGTTCAACTTTTACTTGGTGTTTATCAGTTTTTTCAATAAGTTTATCTTTTATTTTTAATGAAGATAAGATTAAATCAATATTTTTTTCATCTTTGATGTTATTTATTACTTCATAATTTGAACCAACGTTTAATTCTAGTTTTTTTGTTCTAAACATTGTTATAAATTCAAGAATTTTATCTATTTCTTTTTCTTCTTTGGTGAAAATATAATTTTTTTCATACTTTGGATAACTACTTATCATTATTGAATCACTATCTTTGTATGGTAACATTTGATAGATTTCTTCGGTAACATATGGCATGAATGGATGTAACATCTTAATAATTACTGTTAATACTTTTAGTAGAACACTTTTTGTTGTGTTATTTTGATTAAATTTACTTAATTCTATATATTTGTCACAAAAATCTGTCCATATAAAGTTGTATAATGTATTTCCAACGATATTGAAATCATATTTTTCCATAGATTTTGTTACTTCGTTTATTGTATTATTTAATTTTGTTAGTATCCATTTATCTTGGTCAAGTAAGTTATCTAAGGTATAATCTTCTTGTTTAAAATCTTCGAGAGTTAGCAAAACATATCTTGATGCGTTCCATATTTTGTTTATGAAATTCCATGTTGATGATACTTTTTCTGTGTCATATCTTAAGTCCATACCAGGAGAGGTATTTGTAGTTAAGTAGTATCTTAGCGTGTCACAACCGTATTCTTCGATTACGTCCATAGGGTCTACTCCATTACCTAGACTTTTAGACATTTTTCTTCCTTCTTTATCACGAATAAGTCCATGAATTAAGCAGTCTTTGAAAGGTCTTTCTTTAGTAAATTCAAGTGATTGAAATATCATTCTTGATACCCAAAAGAAAATTATATCATATCCTGTTACTAAGACATCTGTTGGAAAATATCTTTTATAATCTTTGGTAATATCTGGCCATCCTAATGTTGCAAAAGGCCATAAAGCACTTGAGAACCAAGTATCTAGTACGTCATTATCTTGTACCCATCCATCTTCTTGTGGTGCTTCCATTCCTACGTATACTTTATCTTCTTTATACCATGCAGGAATTCTATGACCCCACCATAGTTGTCTAGATATACACCAGTCATGGCAATCTTCCATCCAGTGATTTAATATTTTTTCATATCTTTCTGGGACAAAGTTTACTTTTTTATCTTTATCTTTTTGATTTTCTAGTACTTGTTTAGATAACTTTTCCATATTAACGAACCATTGCTTAGATAAATATGGTTCAACCATTACTCCAGTTCTTTCGGAGTGACCAACGTTATGGTGTATTTCTTCGATACTTATTAGCAAGTCTTGTTCTTTTAAATCTTTAACTAAGTTTTCTCTACATGTAAATCTATCTTGTCCTTGATATTTTACAGCATTTTCATTCATTGTTGCATCATCATTCATGACTATTATTCTTTCTAGGTTGTGTCTATTTCCTACCTCAAAGTCATTTGGGTCATGTGCTGGAGTTATTTTAACTACGCCTGTACCAAACTCCATATCTGCATGTTCGTCTCCTATAATTGGTATTAACTTATTAACTATTGGTAATATTACGTTTTTGCCAATAAGATGATTGTATCTTTCGTCTTTAGGATTTACTGCTACTGCGGTGTCTCCAAATAATGTTTCTGGTCTTGTTGTGGCAACTTCTAAATAGTCGTTTGTTCCTTCAATATAATACTTGATATGATAAAATGCACCAAGTGTATCTTTATAAATTACTTCTTCATTTGATAATGCTGTTTTTGCAGATGGATCCCAGTTGATTATTCTTTCTCCTCTATAGATTAAGCCATCATTATATAATTTTACAAATACTGTTTTTACTGCTTTAGTTAAATTTTCATCTAAGGTAAATGCTTCTTTGTTATAGTCTACTGACAAGCCTAACTTTGCCCATTGGCTTCTTATGTTGTTTGAATATTCATGAGTCCATTTCCAACATTCTTCTAGGAATTTTTCTCTTCCTAATGAAGATTTGCTTTGTCCTTGTTCTTTTACTTTTTTTACTACTTTTGCTTCAGTTGCTATTGCTGCATGGTCCATTCCTGGTAACCATAAAGCATCATATCCTTGCATTCTTTTATATCTTATAATTATATCTTGTAGTGTTGTATCCCAAGCGTGTCCAAGGTGTAATTTTCCTGTTACATTTGGTGGTGGTATTACTATACAGAATGGTTCTTTGGATAAATCACCTGAATTAAAATATCCTTTTTCTAACCATTTTTCATATTTGTTTTCTTCAACTAATTTGTGATTATACTTCTTGTCTAACATTTATATCGCCTATCTTTCTTTCTATATATATATTTAATACTTGTTTTAGTGACATAAAAAACTTTTTCACGTTTTCATCATCAAAACTTAATGCATCAATTAATTTATCTATATAATTATTTTGTTTTACTATATATAAACTATATTTGGAATAAAATGAAAATATGTTTGATAATACTAATAGTACTTCGTCTGCATTATTTTCTGTTAATTTTGATTCTACTTTTCTAAATAGTTTAAATTCATTATATGCTAAAGCACTTGGATAACTATTAATTCTTGTGTCTATATAAGGGTAATTTATTGTTAATCTAAATGTGTCTATTTTATCAGCATCTTTTAAGACTTCACAGAAAGAGATTATTTTACTATCTAGATTGTTGGGATATCCATTTTTGTTTAGAGAAAAAATTGCAAACTTTATTATAGCATCATACTTTGTTTCTTTAGTTATTTTCCTTATCAATCCATTTGTAAATAATATTTCTAACGTTTTTGAAGTGTTGTCTTCATTATCATTTAATATATGAAAATTAGGATTTTTACTAAAACTTCCTAGGTCATGAAATAATCCAATTAGTTCACAGACAGTTATTTCTTCTTCAGTAAATATATTCATATTTGTTGCAATCTCGCTTGATAATTCCATTACTTTTAGACTATGAAAATACTTTACTTTTATATTAGTATTATTCATATCAAATTCTTTCATATACTGTTCAAATATTCTCATTATTCTACTACTTTTCATATTATCTTTTTTCTCCTTTAAAAAAAATAACTCATCCATAAAGGACGAATTATTTATCGTGGTACCACCTTTGTTTTTTCTCTTATCTTTAACGCAATTACACGGCACTATACAACTTCCAAGCAACCTTCTTTTAACTTTCATATAGAAAACTTACACCATCTTTTCCTCGCTTTAATATTACTTATTAAAATACTCCTCTTGTTCTTCGTCTTTTATATATCAATATTATATAATTATTTTTATTATTTTACAAGAACTTTTAATTTTTTTCTTTATTTTTTATTTGTTTTATTATATAATTGTTATAGTAGAGGTGTATATAATGGATGGTACGGTAACTAAATATTTTGAAAACGATATATATACTATATATTATCTTGATGGAAATTATGTATCTGTAAGTAAAAATATTAATAGTAACATTAAGACTTATTTAAAGATTGTAAACAATAATAATATTAATATATCTAAAGAAATTGATGATAATACTAATAATTGTATATTCTATATTTATAAGTCTTTGTCTAATGATTATTCTGCTCAGCTTGATAGGATAAAGAAGTTAGTTAACACTATTTATAATTATTTACTTAAGGATAGTAAAAATAGAAATGATTTTATAAAAAAAGTTGAAATTATTGATGATAACGAAAATAGAGATTTTATAAATTATTTATGTAATAATTCAAATGGTAAATTTATTATTAAGGGTAGTAATAATACTGAAGATTATATATTTGGTAATACTACTAATACTTTTAGTAATATAGAAAATTTTGTTAGTAATAATGATGAAAGTGGTAATAGTGTAATGACATCTCAACAAGGAAGTATTAAGTGGTACGCAATACTTTTGATACTGGGTGTTTCTCTTATGATTGGAATAGGATTTGCTATATATGTATTAAAATAAAGGATTCAATTATATGAACCCTTTTTATTTTGTAATTACTGTTCCTGTTAGTCCTAAAAGTGATTCTTTTGCTTTATCTAGTGATGTTATTATTGCTTTGCCTTCAGGATAATTTGTAACAAAGTTTAAGCAAGCTTCTATTTTTGGTAGCATACTACCTTTAGCAAATTCGTTTTGTTCTATATATTTTTTTGCCTCTTCAACAGTTAATCTATCTAATGCTTGTTCATTTTCTTTGTTATAATTTATGCAAACACGTTCTACTGCAGTTAAGATTAATAATATGTCTGCATTTAGTTGTGTTGCTAATTTAGCACTTGATAAGTCTTTATCAATTACAGCGTCTACTCCTTTGAAGGAATTTTCTTCTTTAATAATAGGAATGCCTCCACCACCTACGGTGATTACAACGCAATTTGATTTTACTAATTTTTTTACTGATTCTAATTCTACAATATTAATAGGTTTTGGTGATGGTACGACTCTTCTGTAACCACGTCCTGCATCTTCAACAAATGTATAGCCTTTTTCTTTTTCTATTTTTTCTGCTTCTTCTTTAGTATAAAACATTCCTACTGGTTTTGTTGGATTATTAAATGCATTATCATTTTTATCTACTTCTACTTGAGTTACTAGAGTTACACATTCTTTATCAATGTTATTTTTAATTAATTCTTCCTTTATTTTTTGTTGTAAATGATATCCTATATAACCTTGACTCATTGCTCCGCATTCTGCAAAAGGCATAGAAGGAGTACCTGCGCCGTTTAAACTTGCATAATCCATCGCTAAATTTATCATTCCTACTTGAGGTCCATTACCATGTGCTATTATTACTTCATGTCCTTGTTTTACTATTTCTACTATACTTTTTGCGGTATTTGATACTAGTTTTAATTGTTCTTCAGGAGTTTTACCTAGAGCATTTCCTCCTAATGCTATTACTATTTTACTCATATATTACCTACCTTTCAAATAAATTATAACATCATTAAATTAACAAGTAAATAATTTAAAATAAACTTTACATCTTGTTGATAGTCAAATATTTTTTAGAATTGCTTTAATTATAGTTTTCCACAGGAATTGTGGATAACTTGTTTTATATTGAAATTTTAAGATAAATTTTTTAAAATAATGTGTTATTGTTAGACTTTTTTATAATTATTCACATATGTATCTAAAGTTATCCACATATGTTGTTGATAAGTAGGTTATAGTTGCAGTGTTTAATTAACACTTTGTTTTAAAAATTTATTTTCTTTTTGTTGTAATAAAAATTGTTATATTGTATAATTAGTTTGTGTGATAATAAGATGTTTCGCGTAATTTACAAATATCTTATTGGGAGGATGTATGAAAAAAGGAAATGTATTAGTAATAGGTAATTCAGGGGTTGGTAAATCGACTTTAATAAATGCGGTTTTGGGGGATAATGTTGCAAAGACAGGTTTTGGGACAAGTGGTACTACTAAAGAGTTAAAAATTTATGAGAATGATGATGTGCCTTTTCGAGTAATTGATACTGTTGGTTTTGAACCATCATTTATTAAACAATATCAGGCTATTAATGCTGTGAGGAAATGGTCTAGTAAAAGTGCTACTAAAGAAAATAATAATTCTATTAATTTAATTTGGTTTTGTATTGATGGTACTTCTAGTAAGTTGTTTCCTGATGCACTTAAAAGTCTTTCTCGTGCTATATCTATATGGAAGTCTGTACCTATCATTGTTGTTATTACAAAGTCATATTCTATACCTGATAGAAAACTTAATGTTGAAATGATTAAAGATGCTTTTTCTAAACTTAACAAACTGGAAAATAATTTACGTAAGATTATTCCTGTTGTAGCGGAAACTTATGTTTTAAATGACACTACCTATGTTTCACCAGATGGAATAACTGAACTTATTGATGCTACTATAGAACTTATGCCTGAAGGTGTTAAGGCTAGTGAATTTGATATATATAACTTCAAATTAGGACGTAAGAAAGCATTATCACGAAGTGTTGTTGGCGCTGCTACTACTTCTGCTACTATAGTTGGTGCTATACCTATACCAATTCCTGATGCCGCTATTTTAACACCTGTAGAAATTGCAGAAATTAATGCTATAGCAAGTATATATGAAATTAATAGGGATGAAAAAGCCAAAAAATTAATTAATTCTATTATAGAGGTTGGTACTGTTAGTAATGTTGCTAAAGCTACCATTGTTGCTATAAAAGCAATACCGGGATTAAATATTGCTGCTAGTGTACTTAATGCAATTGTTGCGGGATGTTTTGCTGCTGCTATTGGGGGAGGTTCTATATATGTTTTTGAACAGATATATTTAGGAAAGAAAAGTATTGATGATATAGATTGGGTAAAGAAAATAATGGAAGATAATATTTCTTCAAAACTTATTGATAAGGTTAATACTGTTATTAATAGTATTGGTAATAGTAGTGATAAGAAAACTATTCAAAAGTCTATTAATGAATTATATAAATAATAAATTTTATATGAAATATTTGTAATAGTATATAAGTTTGATTTAATATAATAATTAAAGAATAGTATGAAACTTGAAAAATTAAAGACATCTTAATTTATTTATAAGATGCCTTTATTTTTATTTATTTTAATTGTTAGAATTATCATCATCTAGTTTTTTATAGTAATTATATCTATTTTCTGCCCATTTTTTTTGCTTGTCTAAAATATCTTTGCATTCTTCTTTATTTGTTGTTTTTAAACTTGCATATCTATTTTCAGTCATTAGATAATCATTATATTTTTCAAAGTTTGGACTTTTACTATCTAGTGTAAATTTTTCTGTATCAGGATTATATCTAAATGTTAGGAAGTAACCACATTCTGTTGCTAGATATGCATTACTTTGGCTATGTTCCATACCGGTTTTTATTCCGTGTTCTATACATGGCGAGTATGCAATTATAAGAGAAGGACCATTATGTTCATTTGCTTCTTTTAAAACGCGTAAATATTGTTCGTTGTTATATCCTATGTTTGTTGAAGCAACATAAACATTTGGATAACACATTGCAATTCTTGCAAGGTCTTTTTTGTAATTTTTCTTACCATTAGAGGTAAATGATGCAACGGAGCCAAGATTACTTGATTTCGATGACTGACCACCTGTATTAGAATATACTTCTGTATCTAGTACTAGTATATTTATATTTTCATTAGTAGATAATACGTGGTCTAGTCCTCCATAACCTATATCATATGCAAACCCATCTCCACCAATTACCCACATAGATTTTGGCACAATATAGTCTTTATATGTTTCTAGGTATGGATGTAAATTATAATTTATTTTTTCTTTTACTTCTTTACAAATGTCATAGTTATCCATATTGTTGATCCATTTTTTAAATAATGGTGTCATATTGTTTTCCATGTATTTTTTGATTTTATTTCGTTTAATATTTATTCCTGTTTTGATTCCTAATCCATATTCTGCATTATCTTCGAACAAACTACTTGCCCACGGAACATTATATGCGATTGATGGCATACTTGCACTATAAATTGATGAACAACCTGTTGCATTTGCTATTATTAAATTGTCTTTGAATAGTCTTGTTAAATTTGTTAGATATGGGGTTTCTCCACAACCTGAACATGCACCAGAAAATTCAAATGCTGGTTCTTTTAATGATGTTGCTTTGACATTTAATACTTTCATTTCATTTTGTGAATTTATATTATTTTTACTTAAATAGTTAAAAGTTTTGTTTGTATATTTTTCTTTGTCATATGGAACCATCTTTAATGCTTTGTTACCATTTTTTCCAGGACACGCTAAAGTACATACTCCACATCCTGTACAATCTTTATAAGATACAGCAATCGTGTAATTTGTGTCTTTTGGAATTAATGATGGCACCGATTCTACTGCATCATTGCCTTTGTTTGTTAAATATGGTCTTATTACTGCGTGTGGGCAAGCAAAGGCACATTTTCCACATTGAATACAATTTTCTTTAATCCATAATGGTATATTTTCGGCGATTTCTCTTTTTTCATTTTGAGTAGTCTGCTTTACTATTCCTTCTTTTATATCTACAAAGGCACTTACTGGTAAAGTGTCTCCTTTTAATTTGTTAATTGTTTCATAGAAATTTAAATTCTCTTTTTCTATACGAAGTTTTGACCATGAACTATCTATGTCAATTTGATTCAAATAATTATCTGCAACATCTACTATTTTATTGTTTACGTTAATTACTTTTTCGCCTTTCTTACTAAATCTCAATACATTATTTTCTTTCATTATTTTTTTAACTTTACTTAATGGCATTATGCCAATTATTTTAAAGATACATACTTCCATACATGTATTAATTTTGTTTTTTAGTCCTAGTTCGTTTGCTACTTTGTAAGCATCAATTGTAAATATTTTTAAATTTTTATCTGCGATTTGTTTTTTTATCTTGTTAGGTAACGTTTCTATTAAATCTTTTTCGTTTAATGAAGTATTTAATAATACGACACCATTATTTTTTATATTATCTAAAACATCATACTTATATATGTAACTATCTTTTGATATTACTACCAAAGATGGATTTTCTACATAGTATGGAGAATTAATTTCATTGTCTCCAATACGGATATGACTTCTTGTTACTCCACCTGATTTTTTTGAATCATATTGAAAATACCCTTGTACATATTTTTTTGTGTTGTCTCCAATAATTTTAATTAAGTCTTTTGATGTAGATACCATACCATCTGATCCAAAACCATAAAATAAATACTCTTTTATATTTTTGTTATCAATTTTAAATTTGTTGTCTACTTTTAAACTTAGTCCTGTTACATCATCATTTATTCCTATAGTAAAATTATTTTTGTTTTTTTCTTTTAAGTTTGTGTAGACTGCTAATATATCTTTTGGTGTTGTATTTTTTGAGGATAAACCATATCTTCCTCCAACTACTTTAATTTCTTTTTCTTTTAGGGCATTTACAACATCAAGATATAATGGTTCACCATTGGAACCTGGCTCTTTTGTTCTATCTAGTACTGCAATATTTGTAACTGTTTTTGGCAACACCTCGATTAAATGTTTATTTGAGAATGGTCGATATAAATGAACTGTAATGAGTCCTAGTGTATCATCTTCTAAATAGTCTATCAATTCTTTTATTGTATTACATACACTTCCCATTGCCACAATGACAAATTTTGCTTTTTTTGAACCATAATAATTAAATGGTTTATAGTCTGTGTTTTCTAGTTTGTTAATTTTATCCATATAATAACATACATTATCTATTGCATCTTGATAGTTTAAATTTCTTGATTCCGTATGTTGAAAATAGATATCTTCATTTTCTGCAGTACCTCTCGTTGTGGGATTTGAATTACTCATTTGTTTACTTCTAAATTTTTCTAAAGCTTTTTTATCTATTAGTTTTTCAAGTTTTTGATAGTTCATTAGTTTTATCTTATTAATTTCGTGACTGGTTCTAAAACCATCAAAAAAATGTACAAATGGTAAACTTGATTTTATTGCTGAAAGATGTGCTACACTAGCTAGGTGGTATGCTTCTTTTGGGTTTGTTGAGGATAGCATACATACTCCTGTTTGTCTTATTGCGTATACATCTTGATGATCACCAAAAATTGACAAGGCATGAGTTGACAGTGAACGCGCTGCTACATGTAGTACACCAGGTAACATTTCTCCAGATAACTTATAAAGTGATGGTATCATAAGTAGTAATCCTTGACTTGCTGTAAATGTTGATGATAAGATACCTGAATTTAATGCTCCATGTACTAAAGCGATTGCTCCTTGTTCTGATTGCATTTCTATTACTTTTGGTACTGTATTAAAAAAGTTTAATTCGTTTTTGGTACTTGTTAAATCTATTTTTTCTGCCATAGGTGAGGCTGGTGTAATTGGATATATTCCACACAATTCACTAAAATGATACGCTACATTTGCTACTGCTTCATTTGCATCCATTGTTTTGTACTTATTCATTTTATCACATTCCTTTATTAATCTTTATATTTATATTATATAATAAAGAATATGATTTTACAAGGCAAAAAATAAAAAAAAGACTTAACTATTTGCATGTTAAGCCTTGCGTAGTATATGTGTCAATCAGTTTTGTTTTACTTCGGTTTACATTGAATTTATTTATGTCAGTGTCACTTATCTTTGTTAAGTCTAATTCATATATTACTTTGTAACTACTTGCTGTATTATCTACAACTTTTGAAGTAAAACCTTTTATACTTGTATTGTTTATTTGATTTGTATGTATTTCTTTTAAACCAGATAAATCTAAAACTGTGTTGTATACTCCACCGATTACGTTATCTACTGCTTCGCCAACTTTTCCGTCCACTATACCATTTTTTGATGTGTCATCATCACTGGTTGTTCCATCTGTACCAGTATCTACACCATCTGTATGTGTATCTTGATTATAGTTATAAGTAATTGTTACATGTTTTACTTCGTCATCAATGTATGTTACTTTATATTCTGTTCCACTTGTCAATCCATTATATTTATTTTCTCTTGTACATGTTAACATTTCTTCTTTACCACAACCTGATAGCAATAGTATAGCAGCGATACTTAAAAATATTTTCTTCATAAATTACTCCTTTCAGTATTAGTATGGTTTCTTTTTATTATTTAATACTTTATACTTTACTAGAGCAATTTGTTATTAACATATGCTAATTTTAATACTTTTGAATAACCGTTTTAATTAATTATTATGGTTATTATATTAGATATATCTTAAATACGGAAAAAGTTTTTAGAAATTTCTAAAAACAAATATATTAGTATTCACAATTATATGGAGTTCTTGGATATGGTATTACATCTCTTATATTTTCTACTCCAGTTAAATAAATAAGCAGTCTTTCAAATCCCATTCCAAATCCTGAATGTGGACATCCACCAAATTTTCTTAAATTTAAATACCATTCCATTCCTTCGGAAGGTACACCCATTTCTTTCATTCTTGAAACTAATTTGTCGTAGTTTTCTTCACGCTGAGAACCTCCCATTAATTCTCCTGCACTAGGAACTTCTAGATCTACTGCAGCAACTGTTTTTCCGTCATCATTTTGTTTCATGTAGAATGCTTTTATTTCTTTAGGCCAATCTGTTATAAATACTGGACCATCAAAATATTCTGTAATATATTTTTCGTGTTCTTTTGCTATATCTTCACCATATTCTGGTTTATATTCCCAATCAACTTTTGCTTCTTTTAAGATTGTAATAACATCTTCGTGTTTGATTCTTGTAAATTTACTATTTATTAATTTGTTTAATTTTTCTATTAATCCTTTTTCAACAAATTTATCTAGGAATTCCATTTCGTTTTTACAATTTTCCAAGACATATGAAACTATATATTTTAACATTTCTTCCATAATATCCATATTTCCATTTAAATCACAAAATGATATTTCTGGTTCTATCATCCAAAATTCTGATGCATGTGTTTTAGTATTGGAGTTTTCCGCCCTAAAAGTTGGTCCAAATGTATATATTTTTTTGTATGCCATTGCAAAAGTTTCACCTTGTAATTGGCCAGAAACCGTTAATGCTGCTTTCTTTCCAAAGAAATCTTTTGAATAATCCACTTGTCCTGTTTTTGCAATTTTATCTAAGTCGAGAGTTGTTACTTGGAACATTTCTCCTGCTCCTTCACAATCTGATGCTGTTATTAATGGAGTATTTACATATGTAAAGTTTCTTTCTTGGAAGTATTTATGTATTGCATATGCTGCAACACTTCTTACTCTAAATACAGCCTGAAACAAATTTGTACGGGGACGTAAATACGCAATTTCTCTTAAATATTCTCTAGTTGGTCTTCCTTTGGCTTGAAGTGGGTAGTCATCAGGACAATCTCCTTCAACTTTAATTTTTTCTAATGTTAACTCAAATGGTTGACCATCTTTTGGAGATGCTATTAATTTTCCTGTTACAGTTATTGCACTTCCTAATTTTATTTTTGCTATTTCATCAAAATTTGCTAAGTTGTCTTCATAAACAACTTGTAATCCATTTACTGTAGTTCCATCATGCAAATCTATAAATCCAAAATGAGCTTGTTTTCTATGACTTCTTACCCATCCAGATACTTTTATTTCTTGTCCAATATAATCTTTTTCAAATAATTCTTTTATATCCATAATATCTCCTCTTACTAATTTAACTTTTTATTTACTAGATTTACTGCTCGTTTAACATCCTTTGTCATTTTAGCGTATAAATTGCTATAATGTCTAAATTCTGTTATTAAATCAATATCATCTTGTGATATTGCACCAACGTATTGTCTAGTATTGGTATCTCTAATTATCATTTCTCTTCCAAGTAAGTAATCTGTACTTACTCCAAATAAATCAGCCATTTTTTCAAATAGTTCTAAATTTGGAACCCTGCTTCCACTTTCATATCCGCAGATTGATACTTTAGTAACACCAAGGATTTTACCTAATTCTTGTTGTGATAACCCTTTTTTTATTCTTAGTTCTTTAATTCTTTTACCAATTATCATAAGTGGTTACTCCTTTTGATACTTATTAACAAAAAGTTATCTCCTTGTTAATAATATTTTACAACAAAAATTGATAATTGTATACACTATAAGTTAACTTTTTTTGTTTTTATTAATATTTATAAGATTTGAGGGAATTATTATATATATTATATATTTATATTTTTTACTTTTTTTACATTTTTATTCTTAATATTAATAAATTTTTTTGAGGGATAATTAGGAAGTCTATTACATACTAATTCTCGTTTTTCTTTTTTCCGTTTGATTTTTTTTCCTTTTGCTCTTTTGATATTTCTTCTTCATTATTATCTTCTTTCCTTTTAGCAGACGATAAAAATGTTACTTTATCTGCTATTATTTCTGTTTTTTTCTTTTTTTGTCCATCTGATCCTTCGATTAGTTTTGTTTGAACTCTTCCTCTTACTCCTATCATATCTCCACTTTTGCAATATTCAGTAGTATTTTCCGCAACAGATGTCCATAGTGTACAATCTAAAAAATCAGTTTCATACTCGCCATGTAAGTTTTTATAATTTCTTGGCACTGCTAAAGTTATTGTAGTAGTGATCTTACCTGTATCTGTTGTTTTTAATTCAGGAGTTTTTACAAGTCTCCCTACTAAAACAATTTGATTTACCATAATTTACCTCCTTTCTTCATGTGTTAATATATCATTTTTATATTTTAAAGGCAATTTACAAAAAAATCTTTTTGGGTATTAAAAAAACCTTTATTGAAGTTTTTTATTGCTCCAAATAAAGGTTTTAATAAATTCTTTTTGTGTTTTTTAGTTTTAAAATCTTTTTTTAAGACTATATAGATAACTTTTTTGATTTTTTTTACTTTTACATAAATTTTACACATTTTAGTATTTAAGATAATTTTTAAGTGATAACGCTATTGCATCCATATATTCATCTTTTTCTGTTTTTATTATATTTATATCACTTTCACTTGAAAGATATGCCACTTCAAATAAATATGCTTCTGCTCCTATATTAGATTTATAGTAGGTATTGGCTGTTTGATCTTCGTTTCTATCATCTACATATGCACCAGTCATTATTCCTCCTGTTTCTCTTATTATATATAGATAATTAGATTTTGTTGTTATATCATATGCATTTCTTTTTTTTGCTTCTTCTCTTTCTTTAGCGGCAGTAATTTCGTTTTCTGTAAAATTATGTGTATATATTCCGTTGTATACTTTAAATGTCTTTTGTGGTGAGTAACTCATAGATGTTTTTTGTGTTATGTTTTCTACCATACTTTTTGCCAAGTCATAATTAATATCTCCAGGTGTGTATAATTCAAGTCCATTTACTTTTGTGGAAACGTTACTATTCAAATGCAAGGATATAACATATTTTGCAAATACTTCGTGTGATATTTCTGCTCTTCCATTTTTTCCATATTCTTCAAAATATTCTGTTTCTTTTAAACTGTTATCAGTTCTTGTTAATTTTACTTTAAAACCATAACCTTCTAGCTTTTCCTTTAAAACTTTTGCTAACATTATTGTATAATCTTTTTCTTTTTTATCTCCTATAACTGCTCCAGGGTCTTTACCACCATGACCTGCATCTACAACTATATCATATATTTCATTATCTTGGTTTTCAATTACACTAAGATTCATTATATTGTTATTTGTAGAAATTACTATTTTATTATTATATTTACTCATTGTATAGTATGTTGTATTTTTATATTCTGTTTTGTTTTCCAGAGAATAATACTTGTATGTTGTTGTCTCTTTAATTTCATTATTTTCTTCGATTTGTTCTTTTTTTCCTAATCTTAATAATATTTGATAGTCTCCTTTTTCTATGTCATCTAATAATATTCCTTCATTAATTAATGATGACATATTAAATGATATTGTATTTATATTTTCTTTGTAGTTTATTTCATAACTTTTGAATTCTTTGTTGTTATATAATACTAAATCTATTGTATCATACGTTAGGTTTTCTATGGTTACTTCGCCAGATAAATTTAGAGTTCTTCCATAAACGTAATAATTATTTATTTCTACTAATTCTTTTTCAATTGTAAGAGGGATTATTTTGTCTTTTGTTTTTTCTACATATACAACGTATCCTATTACTCCTAAAAATATTATTGTTATTATTAATATAAATTTCTTCATTAATTACCTCCTATATTTAGTGCCAACAATCTATTTAATTCAACGGCATATTCCAATGGTAGTTCTTCTCTAAAGACATTTATAAATCCTAGTACTACTAGTTCTTTAGCTTTTTCTTCATCTATTCCTCTTGACATTAGATAGAATAATTGGTCTTCTCTTATTTTAGAAACTGTTGCTTCATGTTCTAGAATGGATGAATTGTTATCTACAATGTTGTATGGTATTGTATCGCTTTTTGACATATTATCTAACAAGATGGTATCACACTTTATGCTTGCTACAGAATTTGTCGCTTTTTTGCTTATTTTTGCTTTACCTCGATAATTGGCTGTTCCTCCATTTGATGCTATTGATTTACTTATGATATTGCTTTTAGTGTATGGCGCTAGATGAATCATTTTGGCACCTGTATCTTGAATTTGATTTAGTCCCGCCGAAGCAACTGATATGCAATTTCCTCTAGCGTATGGACCTTTTAAGATGCAACATGGATATTTCATATTTAACTTACTTCCAATGTTTCCATCAATCCATTCCATAAGTCCTTTTTCTTCTACTATTGCTCTTTTTGTTACTAAATTGTAGACATCACTAGACCAATTTTGTATAGTTGTGTAACGACATTTTGAGTTTTTACCAACATATATTTCTACTACTGCTGCATGTAAGGCATCTTCAGTGTACGTTCTTGCAGTACAACCTTCTATATAATTTAATTCACTATTGTCATCTACAATTATTAGCGTCCTTTCAAATTGACCCATATTTTTAGAGTTTATCCTAAAATAACTTTGTAATGGTCTATCTAACTTTGTATTTTTAGGTATATAGATAAATGTTCCTCCACTCCATACCGCGCCATTTAAACTTGTAAATTTATTTTCATCATATTTAACTAATTTATTAAAGTATTTTGTGAATAAGTCTTTGTGTTTTTTATAGGCGGTATCAGTATCAAGGAATATTACATTTTTTTCTTTTAATTCTTCAATCATATTGTGATATATTACTTCACTATCATATTGAGCGCCAATTCCATCTAGATATTTTTTTTCAGCATTTATTACTCCTAAATCATCAAATTCTTTTTTTATTTCACATGATATATTATTCCAATTATCTGTTATATCATTTGTTCTTTCTTTATAATATGTTATTTTGTCATAATCAATATTTATCTCTGGTCCAAAAGATGGATTAGGTAGACTATTAAATGATTCTAAGCACTTTAATCTAAAATTTAGCATATCTTCGTCTTCATTTTTTATTTTAGATATTTTTTTTATTACTTCGTGGGTTAATTTCATGTTATCACCTTTCTTTATATTATACAGCAAAAGTTAAGTTTTATAAAGGAATTTGACTTATTTACATAAAAAATAAAAGAATAAGTAAAGTCAATTACTTATCTTAATCCATTGTCAACCAATCTTCTCCTTTGAATGGTTCTGTTCTTAATAAGTTAGGGTAATCTTGTTGTCTTAATACTTCATATACCATTATTGCAACACAGTTTGATAGATTTAAACTTCGTACATTATCTGTTGATGGTATCCTTAAACATCTATCTAAGTAGTTTCTTAGTAGTGTCTTTGGTATGCCTGTTGATTCTTTACCAAAAAACAAATATATATTTTTAGATTTATCGCTGTAATCAAATGATGTATGTGGTTTTTTTCCATATCTTGTAAGAAAATAGAATTCTCCTGTGTTTTTGCTTAAAAAGTCTTCAAAGTTTTCATATACAAAATATTTTACTTTATCTATATAATTTACTCCACTTCTTTTTACGTATTTGTCTTCTAAACTGAATCCTAGTGGTTTTATTAAATGTAAAATGGAATTTGTCGCAGCACATGTTCTCATTATGTTACCGGTATTTGTAGGTATTTCTGGTTCATATAGTACAATATTAATCATCTTTTACTACGCCTTCTTCTTTTAAAAATTTTAGTAAAGAGTTAGTATCATAGTTTGTTTCTTTTATGTCATATATTTTCTCTAAATTACCTTTTTTAAATACTAATAAGCATGGTATATCTAATATGGATTTGTCTACAACTTGATACTTTTTTGATGCTTCATCTTTTGCTTTTTTATCATTGTTTATTTCAGTTAAATCGAGATATAGTATTTTGTCTTTAAGAGAATTATCTATTATCAACGTTTTAAATTTTAATTCAAAATCTCTAATATTAGAGTCTTCTAAAACTGAAACATATACATATGCATCTTTGTTTTCTAATATATAGTCGTTTAGTTCGTTATAGTTTATTACTTGTAAATATCTATCTATTATTTGTGTATTTAGTTTACTTTCTTCATATGTTAAATACCATAAATAAAAATAGAATAATAGTAATAACGATACTAAAATTACTCCTGATAAGATAATATAATTTTTTATTGGTACCTCACGTTTAATTTTGTTCATAATACCATCTCCTTTTATAATTTTATCAGTATTTTTAGGTTTTGTAAATATTTATATTAAATTATATGTATTTTTTTACTTTATATGTTATAATACTTGTGGTGTTTTATATGAAAGAAAATTATGCAAAAAAATTAGAAGAACTTATAAGCACGTTAGACTATAAACCAAAATTACTTCTTCATAGTTGTTGTGCTCCTTGTAGTAGTTATGTTATTTCTTTTTTAAAAGATTATTTTGATATTACTATTCTTTATTATAATCCAAATATATATCCTTTTGAGGAATATTTGAAAAGAAAAGAAGAGCAGATTAGATTTATTGAGAACTTTGATAATGTAAAGTTTATGGATTGTGATTATGATAATGATAGATATAATGTGTTGATTAAGGGATTAGAGAATGAACCTGAAAGAGGTAGTAGATGTACTGTTTGTTTTGATTTAAGACTTAGAAATACAGCGATTAAGGGTAAGGAAAATGATTTTCAGTATTTTGGTACTACTCTCACTGTTAGTCCTTACAAGAATTCTGTTCTTATTAATAAAATAGGTACGGATTTAGAAAATGAATATGGTATAAAATGGTTAGTAAGTGATTTTAAGAAGAATGATGGGTACAAAAAATCTATTTTATACTCAAAAGAATTTAATTTATATAGACAAGATTATTGTGGATGTATTTATTCAAAGATAGAAAGAGAAAAGAAAACTAGAGATTAATTATAAGTCTCTAGTTATTTTTATGTTAATATACTTGTTACTAGTTTTATGCTTCCTACTAATACAAGTCCTAACCAAATTATTACTATTGGAATTGTAAATATTTTTCCTGATAGTTTTTTTACTTTTACATTTGGTTGCATTGGTAAGTTTTCTTGGTATGGCATTGTTTGTGGAACTACATTATCGTTTTGTGGCATCATTCCATTTGTCATTACACCATTTGGTGTATTATTTTGGAAATTATTTGGCATTGGATTTACTATGCCTTGATTTTGTGGTATAGGGTTATTCATTGGTTGATTATTCATGCCATTATTTACTTGTGCATTATTATTTACAAATTGTGCGTTATTATCATTATTTGGTAAAACTGCACTATTCACTTTTATATTATTTTCTTCGTATGGACTATTTGCTAGTACTACATCAGTTTTTGGTTCTGGTGTAGGAGCATTTGTGACTTCAGTAGGCATTGGAGTTTGAACTTGACCATTATTTACAAATCCTTGATTATTAAATTGTTGTGGCATTTGTTGTTCAAGATTAGGAACAGCATTTTGAGGATTAGAGCTTGGCATATTATTTATGCCATTTGAAGTATTAAGACTTTTATTTATTTCTTCAAGTGGTATTTCTGCGGTTGCTTCTCTTAATGCTTGTTGTAAATTTGTTTCTTCTCCAATATTAATAATAGGTCTTTGTGGATGTTCTATAGTTTTTACTTTGTCGTAAAATGCCTTAACTTTAGTTACTATTGAAGACTTTATTGTAGCAACATATGTGTTCTGTAAAGTAAAATTACTATCTTGTATATCTCTTTTTCCTTTTAAACTTAGTCCATTGAAACTCATACTTTTAATTTCTAATTTATCATAATCAACATCTAATGATATAAATATCTTGCTTAATAAATCTATTACTTTTTGTACTTGATTTTTGCTTACGTTGAATGGTAAATTTACTTTGGCAATATCTATTTCTCTTATACGTTGATTTCCTATCATTCTGTTATTTATAACTACGCTAGACATATTTTTCACCTCTTATAATGGTAATTTAATTATTTCTTTTACAATATTATCAATTTTTTGTTTTGTTTCTAATGAGTCAATGTCTTTTAGAATGTCGTTTCCGTTTTGGTCTTTTACGATTTGAGACACAAAAATATTTGCAGTTTCAACATCTCTATCAATACTATATACTGCATACTCTACATTTTCATTTTCAAATATTGTTATTAAATTTGCTTCTCTTTCTATACCTTTTTCATCTGTTACTTTAAATTTTCTATCCATTTTTACTCCTCCGTTTATATAATTACCATTTCTTGGCTACTTTATACTATATTTAATATAACATATTTTTTTATTTTATTCAATAAATTTTGTGTCTTTTTACTAACTTTTTTAAATATAGACAAATATTAGTCGATTTGTTATAATATTTTTATAGTATATGGTGGTGAGTAAAATGTTTGAAAAAAATAATTTACTATTTTTTGAAGATTTACCTAATGATGATAATATAATTCACTTTTTTTCTAAAAAACCTTTTAATTTTAGTAAAAAGAATATCAATAGTAAAATTATTATGGAAAATTATACAAATATTATGAATAATTTAAATTTTAGTTTTGATTATGTGAGAGATTGTGTACAAAAACATACTAGTAATATTGTTATATTAAATGATAGTAATAAGAATGATACTTCCTTTGATAATGCAGATGGTATTATTACTAATCTTAAGAATATACCTATTGTTACTTATTATGCAGATTGTCAGCCTATATTAATTTATGATCCTATAAAAAAGGTTGTTGGTAATATTCATTCTGGTTGGAGAGGCACTACAAAAAAAATTATTGTTAATGCAATAAATATTATGAAAAATGAATTTAATTGTAATGTATTAGATATAAAAGTTTATATTGGGCCTTGTATACATAAGTGCTGTTTTGAGGTTGATGAAGATGTTTTTGATATTTTTAGAGAAAATTTTAATAATATAAATAAATTTACAAAGATAGTAAAGAAAAACAATGACAAATCAAAATACTACATTGATACTGTTGGAATTAATATTTCTTTGCTTAGAAATTTAGGAATTTTGGTAAAAAATATATTTTATTCAAATATATGTACCAAGTGTAATTATAAAGATATTTATTCTTATAGAGCAGAACCCTTTAATAATGGAAGAAATATTGCTTTTATATGTCTTAAATAGAAACAAAATATTTAATTAATCTTCTTAACTTTAATTAGTGTTTTTATAAATAGAAATACAAAAAAATCGTTGGTTTAATCAACGATTTTTTTACTAATCTAAAAATTCTTCTTCAAGAACTTCTGATGCATCATCATCAAAAAATTCTTTTTCTAATGTATATCCTACATCCATATATTCTTTGCATCCTGTTCCTGCTGGGATTAATTTACCAATTATTACATTTTCTTTTAATCCGTGTAAGTTATCAACCTTACCTTTAACTGATGCTTCAGTTAAGATTCTAGTTGTTTCTTGGAATGATGCAGCTGATAAGAATGAATCTGTTTCTAGTGAGGCTTTTGTTATACCAAGTAAAATTGGTTGACCAATTGCAGGTTTTTTACCCTTAATGATAACATCTTTATTTCCTTCAGTAAATTCACTTATGTTTACTGTTGTACTTGGTATAAAGTTTGTATCTCCAGCATCCATTACTCTTATTTTAGAAATCATCCTTTTAGCAATCAATTCAACGTGTTTATCATTGATATCAACACCTTGTGAACGATATACTTTTTGAACTTCTTTTAAAATATATTGTTGTACTGTATTTGGATCTGTTACTACAAGCAACTCTTTTGGAGAGACGTTACCTTCAGTAATTCTGTCTCCTGCAGATACTTCTTGTCCTTTTTCAACGCGAAGTTTTGCTCCATATAGTGTTACATGTTCTCTTACTTCTTTATCATTCTTAATGTATACTTTAAATTTGCCATTTGCATCCTCAATTTTAGATACAACACCATCAATTTCAGCAATTGTTGCCTTACCTTTTGGCATTCTCGCTTCAAATAATTCTTCAACACGAGGTAAACCTTGCGTAATGTCTGTTCCTGCTACACCACCAGTATGGAATGTACGCATTGTTAATTGTGTACCTGGTTCACCAATTGATTGTGCACCCATAATTCCTACTGCTTCACCTATTTCAACAATATTTCCTGTTGCAAGGTTTCTACCATAACATTTTTGACATACACCATGATTTGTTCTACATGTTAATGCTGTTCTTATTTCTACTTCTTCAATTCCTGCTTTAATAATTTTATCAGCAATTGCTTCAGTAATTAATTCATTTTTATCTACTATTAATTCTTTAGTTTCTGGGTTGATAACTTTTTTACTTGTAAATCTTCCCATAATTCTGTCATATAATGGTTCAATTATTCCATCTTTATCATCTTTAAATGCACTTACTAGTACACCTTGAGTCGTACCGCAATCTTCTTCTCTTACAATTATGTCTTGTGCTACGTCAACTAAACGTCTTGTCATATAACCAGAGTCTGCTGTTTTTAATGCAGTATCTGCACTACCC
>OIYG01000292.1_pt1 | contig 52785 bp, 50 predicted proteins | sample 1587861 | NCBI WGS metagenome assembly OIYG01 (sample SAMN03283272) | human gut metagenome | biome: human-associated habitat; material: feces | host: Homo sapiens | place: Peru | collected 2012
AGTTTTTCTTTCCTAAGAGAGTTGCGAAAGATGAGAAAACAGCTTTTTGAACTTTTATTGATCTTTTGAAATGGTATAATTACAGTCAGTTTACCACTATTTGATTTCTAAGATTTGCTAGAGGGATGAGTTTTGGCTTAATAAAGAAAATTATATTTTTAGTTTAATAATATCTGGTATTGTTATTAGTGCACTGTGCACCTCAGTAGTTATGATTTTTAAATATACTGCAGATCCTTATAATAAGCTTCCTTCTATTGAATTTTGGCTTATGGGTGGTTTACATAATGTTAAAGTGCAACAAATGTATTTTGTTTTAATTTTGTATTTAATACTATTTTTTATTATTTATAAACTCAGGTGGAGTTTACAAGTAATATCATTAAGTGATGATGAAATTAAATCGTTAGGTGTAAATATTTTTGCTAGAAGAGTTATTTTTATAATAATAGCAACATTTTTAGTATCTACAGTAGTTTCAAACTGTGGTGTTATAGGATGGGTAGGACTTATAGCCCCATATATTGCAAGACTAATTACAAAAAAATGGATTTTTATGTCGTTTATTATAGGCAGTATTATATTAGTAATATCAGACACTTTAGCAAGAAGCATAACTGCAAATGAGATTCCCATAGGGATTTTAATATCATTTTTGGGAGCACCTTTTTTAATTTATCTTTTGGTAAAGAGGGGATCTGGCTATAATGCTTGAGATTAATAATTTATGTGTATATGCGGGGAAAAATAATATAATAAATAATGTAACATTTAATGCACAATATGGTGAATTAACAGCAATTTTGGCTCTTAATGGTACAGGAAAAACCCAACTTTTAAATATAATTGCTAATATTGATCCTATTAAAAAAGGTGAAGTTTTAATTGATGGAATAAAACCTAAGTACGATGGTAAAACTATATCGTATCTTCCTCAAAAGGTTGAAGTATATTCGAACTTTACTTGTTTGGAATATGTACTTATGGGAAGAACGCCATACATAAGTACATTTGGATATCCATCAAAAAAAGATATAGATATAGCAGAAGAATCTATTATAGTTTCTGGAGTTGAGCATCTTAAAGAAAGAAAGATTTATAGTTTATCTGGTGGAGAATTTAGGAGAACTTGTATTGCAAAATTGTTAGCTCAAGATACAAGAGTAATGTTGTTGGATGAGCCATGTGCATATCTTGACTGCAGGAGACAGCAAAAAATAATGTATTTGCTTAGAGACATAGTTAAAAAAAACAATAAATGTGCAGTTGTTACACTTCACGATCCTTCAATAGCTTTTAAATTTTGTGACAAAGTTATATTTATTAATTCAAATGGAGTAATATCGCAACTATATTCTAAAACAGCAAGCTTAAATGAAATAAATTGTTACCTAACTAAGATATATGGAAATAAAATAAGAGCTGTGGAATTAGAAGATGAAATTGTTATATTATGGGGGTGATAAAATGAAAAATAAAATTGCAGCAGTTGTGTTAGCATCTGGTAGATCTGAAAGAATGAAGGAAAATAAATTATTGATGATGTTTAATGGTATGCCTATTTGCGAGCATGTAATAAAAACATTAAGTAGTATAAATGTTGATATAATAGTGGTAACATGCTATAAAAAGGTATTAGATATTGCTAAAAAGTATAATACAGTTGTTGTAGAAAACAATGAAAGCTATTTAGGGCAAAGTAGATCTGTGATTTTAGGGGTAGAGAATGCAATGAATTACGACGGAATTATTTTTATTCCAGCAGACCAACCATTAATTTCGAAAGAAACTTTTAATGGTTTAATAAATAAATTTAAATTATGTAATAAAATAGTTGTTTCATCATATAATGGAAAGAGAGGAATACCCAATATATTCCCTAAAAGATTTTATAACCAGCTTTTGAGAATTGAAGGAGATATAGGAGGTAGAGAGGTTATAGTTGATAACAGCAGTGATATTGAAAAATTTGAAGTAGAAAATGTTAATGAAAGTTTTGATATTGATTGTCTTGATGATTATATAAAACTTCAAAATGATGCATTGATTTGAATGATTTATTATTTTTATAAAAAAACACTTGCATTTTATTAAGTTGTGTTGTATACTATATAAGCAATAAGAAATAATATCGCGGGATGGAGCAGTTCGGTAGCTCGTCGGGCTCATAACCCGAAGGTCATAGGTTCAAATCCTATTCCCGCAACCAATTTGGTCTCGTAGTGCAGTGGTTACCACGTCTGCCTGTCACGCAGAAGATCGCGGGTTCAATCCCCGTCGAGACCGCCATATGGCTCTGTAGCTCAGTCGGTAGAGCAAGGGACTGAAAATCCCTGTGTCGATGGTTCGATTCCATTCGGAGCCACCATTTTTTGAAAATTACAAAGCGTTGAACAGGAGTTTCCTATTCAAGGTATTTGCACCCATAGCTCAATTGGATAGAGCGTTTGACTACGGATCAAAAGGTTATGGGTTCGACTCCTATTGGGTGCACCATATTATCGGGAAATGGCTCAACTTGGTAGAGCACTTGGTTTGGGACCAAGGGGTTGCAGGTTCAAATCCTGTTTTCCCGACCATTTAGATGATTGACTATATCGAAAGGTATAGTTTTTTTTATTCCCCTTGGGTTCCAAGTAGTTCCATTTTGAATAACTATTGAACTTCATCATATAATAATTCAAGGTCTTCTTTTAATATTCTAAATGCTGTTCCATGGTTATGCATTTGACCGGTTCTAGATCCTTCTCTAATTGTTCCTAATGAAAATGAAACTATGATTTTTCCGTTTTTAATTAAATTAACAAATACATCGAAGCTTTTTAACTTATAAAATTTAATCTGTGTATATTTGTAATAATAGTTACTATTTTGAATTCTTTTATCTGCTGTTATAAAAGCTAATGTATTCAATTTTCTATATAATTTTTCTGATAATATATCGAATGTCCATGATATTTCATCTTCTATGAAATTGTTATTTTTATCATATATTTCTAATCTTATTTTTTCTTCATCTGTGCATATTCGCAATTTGAATTTATATTTAATTCCAACAAATTTTGCAGTTTTTCCGTTAATGTTTCCCGCAAATGCCAACATATCTTTCTTGATTCTATCTGGATAACCATAATTATTATATAAACGTTGTATTTCAAAGAGATAGTCTCCATCTGGATTTGAACTAAATAATGTTATATATGCGTTGCTGGATGATGTATGCGTCTTGATTTCAATTCCTTTATAATCTGGTAACTCAAAATTTTCTTGATTTTTTTCAATGAGATTTTCAAACGTTAATCCGATACCACTACTGTTGTTGTTTATTGACTTTATCCAATTTTTTTCTTGAATTGCTTTGAATTTCAATTTTAATTCTTCTATTGCGTTGATGATTTCACCTCCTTGTTTTTTATAATAACACTATTTTTCTGCTTATTCTAATCAATGATTTTAATTATGCTCTGCTTTTTATACTGTGAAAAATATTATTTTGTATATACATTTTTGTAAAATGAAATTAAATCTCACTTCAAAAAAACAATTATATAAATTTTAATTATATATAATATTTTTTTATATGTTTTAATAAAATAATAGTTGATTTTTCTTTAAAAAGATTAATCTATGTTTGAAATAACTGCAGTATTTAAGTATAATCTGTAGTTCAAGGGTGATATATTATGGCGCAGTTTGATATTAATTTTTATTCAGATGGCAATATGGAAGAATTTTTGGATAGAAATTTAGAACTTTTAGGAATTGGCAGCGAGGGAGTTTGTTATAGATATTATGATAAAGTTATAAAAGTTTTATCGGGGCCAGATTATTGCGTGGCTATAAATGATAATACATTTACTTTTCCACGTCTTGAAATCGATGAAAGACTACTACCAACTGAGGATTATATAACTAGGTATTCAAACATTGATAATAGTACTTTTGTTTTTGCAAAGGGTATATTTAGATTCAACCAAAAATTAAGAGGTTTAGTAATGCCATATATAAATATGCCCAAATTGAATGAATATAAGTTGGCTTCAGCAAAATTTGACCAACTAATAAGTGCTTGCAATAAGTGTAAACGTGACATTACGTTGATTTCATCGTTAGGTATTGAAATAACAGATTTGGCAGATGTTAATATTTACTATGATGGAAAGACTTTTAAAATAGCGGACACTATGGATTATCTAGACCATGATTGCGATACTGGTATACAAAGAATTAATATGCTTAAATTTTCAGATGTATTGATTTCATATTTTACCGTGGGTAGTATTAAGAAGAGTTTAAGGTTAAATAAAGATATAACAGATTTATATAACAATCGTAAGAACTTGGATGATCCTGTTTTGTATTTTGAAGAATTACAAAAACATTTAAGCGATGTTTGTGGAGAACAAATTAGTTCTTTCTCGAATGCTTCAACGCTATTAAAAAAAATGAAAATATAAAGTACTTAAAGTAAAGTACTTTTTTTGTGTCAATTAACTTTATATAGCGTTTAAAAATCTATATTTTATGCTATAATAGTCTATAGTAGGACATGATAAAGGAGTGGTAATATGAAAGAAGAATGGAATGGATTTGTTGCTGGTGAATGGTGCAATTCTATAAATGTTAGAGATTTTATTCAAAAAAATTATACATCATATGATGGTGACTCTTTATTTTTAACTGGAATTTCAAAAAAAACTGAACAAATTTGGAATAAATGTAGTTCGTTGTTAAAGGATGAACTAGCAAAAGGCGTTTTAGATATTGATGTTGATCATGTGTCTGGAATTGACTCTTACGATGCTGGTTATATAGATAAAGATAATGAAGTTATAGTAGGTTTGCAAACAGATGAAGTATTAAAACGTATTGTCAATCCATATGGTGGAATAAGAATGGTATATAATTCTTTAGATGCTTATGGATATAAACTTAATCCAACTATAGATAAGTACTTTAATGAATTTAGAAAAACACATAACCAAGGTGTATTTGATGTTTATACTACTGAAATGCGAAAGGCTAGAAAAGTAGGTTTACTAACTGGTTTGCCAGATGCATATGGCAGAGGCAGAATAATAGGAGATTATCGTAGAATAGCTTTATATGGTATAGACTATTTAAGACAAGAAAAGGAAAAAGATCATGATAATTTACAAGGCGTAATGACGGAAGAACTAATTCGTCTTCGTGAGGAAGTTAGTGAACAATGTCGAGCTCTTGATGAAATAAAAAACATGGCTTTAAAATACGGATTTGATATTTCTAAGCCAGCTAGCAACGCAAAAGAGGCTGTACAGTGGACATATTTTGGATATTTAGCTGCTATCAAAGAAAATAATGGTGCAGCAATGAGCCTTGGTAGAACTTCTACATTTTTGGATATTTATATAGAAAGAGATTTAAAAAATGGTATATTAACAGAAAATGAAGCTCAAGAGTTGATAGATCAATTTGTAATTAAGTTGCGTGTAGCTAGACACTTACGTACACCAGAATATGATGAATTGTTTTCTGGTGATCCTACCTGGGTTACAGAATCCATTGGTGGTGTTGGGTTAGATGGTAGAAGTATGGTTACTAAAAACTCTTATCGTATGCTACATACGTTAATTAATTTAGGGCCAGCACCAGAACCTAATTTAACGGTTTTATGGAGTAAAAATCTTCCTTTAAACTTCAAAAAATATTGTGCAAAAATTTCTATTGATACAGATTCTATTCAATACGAAAATGATGACATAATGCGACCTATATATGGTGATGACTATGCAATAGCTTGTTGTGTATCAGCAATGCGAGTTGGAAAGCAAATGCAATTCTTTGGTGCTAGATGTAATCTGGCTAAAGCACTACTTTATTCCATTAATGGTGGTGTAGACGAGGTAAAAAATATAAAGGTTTTAGAAGGACATGATTACATTAAAGATGAGATTCTAAATTATGACAAAGTTAAAAAAGCATACTATAGTGTACTAAAAGATGTAGCATCACTTTATGTTGATACTATGAATATAATTCACTATATGCATGATAAATATGCTTACGAGAAAGGGCAAATGGCCTTACATGATACTAAAGTAGATAGATTAATGGCCTTTGGTGTGGCTGGTCTTTCTGTTGTTGCCGATTCTTTGTCAGCTATTAAATATGCAAAAGTAAAACCTATTCGAAATGAAGAAGGTTTAGCTATTGATTTCGAAATAGAAGGTGACTTTCCTAAATATGGAAATGATGATGACAGAGTAGATGAATTAGCTACTGAAGTGTTAGAAACATTTTATAATGAGTTATGTAAACATCCATTATATAGAAATGCAAAACACACATTATCTGTTTTAACTATTACATCTAATGTTGTCTATGGTGAGAAAACGGGAGCTACTCCAGACGGAAGAAAAGCTGGTGTTCCTTTTGCTCCAGGAGCTAATCCAATGCATGAGCGTGATACTAATGGAGCTTTGGCATCACTAAATTCGGTTGCAAAAATTAATTATACTTGTTATTGCCGTGATGGAGTTTCAAATACATTTTCTATTATTCCTAATGCTTTGGGTGATAATGAGGTTTCTAGATTAGATAACTTAGTTGATATTTTAGATGGATATTTTATGCAAGGTGCACATCATTTGAATGTAAATGTTTTGACTAGGGAAACATTGATAGATGCTATGGAAAATCCTGAAAAATATCCTTTACTTACCATTAGGGTTTCTGGTTATGCAGTAAGATTTAATCGGTTAACTAGAAAACAGCAAGAGGAAGTAATAAGTAGAACTTTCCATTCAAGGAGATAATATGGTTAAAGGTAGTATTGATTCTATTGAAAGTCTAGGACTTTATGATGGACCAGGAATAAGGGTAGTTGTCTTTATGAATGGCTGTAAGTTAAGGTGCAAGTATTGTCATAATCCTGAAATGTGGGTAAAACGAAATGATAATATTACTAGTGATGAACTGGTTGATAAAATAAAAAGGTTTAAGAGTTATATTAAGAATACTGGTGGAGTAACTTTTTCTGGTGGAGAACCTTTACTACAGCCTGATTTTCTTATAGATTGCTGTAAAAAATTAAAGAAAGAGGGCTTTAATATTGCATTAGATACTGCAGGAGTTGGAATAGGGAAGTATAATGAGATATTAGAAAATGTTGATTTGATTATTTTTGATGTAAAACATGCTGTTTCTTCTGAATATTTGAAATTAACTGGAGCTAATATTGATGAGTCTGAAAGATTTTTAGAAATAGCAAGAGCCATGAATAAAAAGTTTTGGGTACGACAAGTTATAATACCTGGTGTTACTGATAATATCGGTTATATTAAAACTTTGAAAAAATATATAAACGATAAAATTTCAAATGTAGAAAAGGTAGAATTTCTTCCGTATCACAAATTAGGACAAGAAAAATATGAAGCTCTAGGCATAGATTATCCATATAAAGATAAAAAAGAAATGGATAAAGATGAATGCGAGAAATTATATAAATTATTCCTTGATTTATAGCATAAATGGAACTTTAAAGTTCCTTTTTTTATTGTTTTATTTTATAATTAGTATAGGTGATGAAGATGCTTTTAGCAAAAGATTGGAAAGATTATGAAATTATTGATTGTTCTAATGGAGAAAAATTGGAAAGATGGGATAACATTAAGTTATTAAGACCCGATCCACAAATCATTTGGGATAATGGAGTTTTGAAAGATAAATATAATGATATTAATGCGATTTATATTAGAAGCAATAAAGGTGGCGGACATTGGGAAAATTTAAGAAAAACACCTGAACGTTGGATAGTTACATATAAAAATTTGAAATTTAATATTAAACAAATGGGATTCAAACATACAGGATTATTTCCTGAACAGGCGGTTAATTGGGATTTTATGATGGATAAGATAGCAAAAAGCAAGAGAAATATTAAAGTTTTGAATCTGTTCGCTTATACTGGTGGCGCTACTGTTGCTTGCTTAAAAGCGGGCGCCAGTGTAGTTCATGTGGATTCTTCACGTGGTATGGTTGATTGGGCTAAAGAGAATGTATCTTTATCCAATTTACAAGATAGACCAGTTAGATATATCGTGGATGATGTTGTTAAATTTGTTAAACGCGAAATAAGACGTGGAAACAAATATGATGCAATAGTTATGGATCCACCTTCATACGGAAGAGGGGCTAATGGTGAAGTTTGGGATATTGAAAAAGACCTTTATCCATTAGTTGAATTATGTATGGAAGTATTAAGCGATAAACCATTATTTTTTATCATTAATTCTTATACTACAGGATTATCTAAAGAAGTATTTACTAATATTTTGAAGAAAACCATAGCAACAAAATATGATGGCGATATTTATTCTGAAGAGATAGGTTTACCTATAAAAAATAGTGATTTAGTTTTACCTTGTGGAATTTGTAGTAGGTATTCAAGTCATGAATAATTTAGATATTTTGTATGAGGATAATCATATAATTGTAGTAGTAAAACCTAATAATATTTTGAGTCAGAGTGATAATACTAATGATTTGGATATGCTTACGATTGTAAAACAATATATAAAAGAGAAATATAACAAACCTGGGAATGTTTATTTAGGATTAGTTCATAGGCTTGATAGACCAGTAAGTGGAGTAATGGTGTTTGCTAAAACTTCTAAGGCAGCATCCAGATTATCAAAGCAAGTTCAAAACAAAGAATTTAAGAAAAAATACTTAGCAATTGTTAGAGGAGTAGACATAAATGATACTGGAGAGTACGTTGATTATATTGTCAAGCAATCAGATTACAGTAGTAAAGTAGTAGACAAAAATACTGGCAAATATTGTAAACTTATGTATAGTGTTTTAGAAAGAAATAAAGAACTTAATTTAGCTCTTGTTGATATAGATCTTGAAACTGGAAGGCATCATCAAATAAGAGTTCAATTTGCTCACCATGGCCATGTTTTATATGGGGATCAACGCTATGGCATACAAGATAAAAAACAGATTTGCTTACATGCATATCATCTTGAATTTTTACATCCTATCTCTAAAGAGAGAATGATATTTGAAAAATATCCACTATCTATCGGAATGTGGGCAAAATTTAAAAAATGTCAATCAAATGACAAGCGTTAAAAAGTGTTTGCAATTAATGTCTATTTTTGATATTATTGGTATAGGATAAATAAGGGAGATGAAAATATGAATATAACTGAATTCATGGATTTCGATTTTGCTTGGTTTACAACTTTACCAGGAATTTTAATTACTGGAGGAGTAGTAGTTTTATTGATTGCATTAATTATTTTTATTGCATCTAATAAGAAAGACAAAAAGAACAATGCTCCAGAGGTTGCACAAGTAGACAATAGTAATTTAAATATGCCAAATGATGGTATGAATATGGGAATGCCACTTAATGATTTTAATAATGGTGTTGATATGAATATGCAAATGGGTAATACACCAGTAGCAGATTTTAATAACAATGGATTCAATACTCCTGATATGGGTGCTATGAATCCAGTGGATAATAATATGAATAATATGGACAACATGAACAATATGAACAATAATTTTTATGGTCAAGATTTTAACAATGGTATGGCTATGAATAGTATTCCAACTATTAATAATTCAGAAGTGCCTAATTATAATTCAGCTACTCCAACGAATGTAGTTGATTTTACAGCTCCAGTAACACCTGAACCATTATCAGTTAATAATGATTTTAATACTGTTAATCAAAATGTTGAAATGAATAATCAAAATAACACTGTGGTTCCAAGTGTTGAAGTACCAACAGTTCCTAGCTATAATGAAAATGTAAATATGGATAATTCTAGTGTTGCATCGGTAACTTATCCTGAAGTTAATGTTGCTCCAGTAGAAATGTCAGCAACACCTGAACCAGTAGTACAACAACCTGAAGTTGTAGCACAACCTATGTCTGCAGCACCAGAGCCAACTACTTCTGTTGAAGTTAAGCCCTCAATATATGGAGGAGTGGATCCAGCTAACATAGCGCCAGCACATCATGAAGTAAAACCAGTTATATATGGTGGTGCTGATCCGTTAGAACATACATCAACATTACCTACAATGACACATGAAGCATATAATATACCAACTCCAGTGGCTCCTGTTGCACCAGCTCCAGTAGAAATGCCAGCAGTGCCAGAAGAACCAGTGGTACAACAACCTGAAGTTGTAGCTCCACAACCTATGCCAGCAGCACCAGAACCAGTTATGCCTAGTGTAATGCCAGCGGTTGAACCTGCTGTATCACCAATGCCAATGACAGGTGCTGAGATGTTTAATACTAGTGATAACAATGGTAACAATGAAGTGCCTAGTGGAGATAGTGAAATAGAAACATTAGAATTTTAAAAGGCCGTCGGCCTTTTTTTTATTAAAAATATTTTTGAATATGTTATAATAGAATTATATTGAGAATAAACGTAGGAGATGTTAGACATGTTTGGTAAGAAAAAGAAACCATATGCCCCTTGGGAAAAGTATTATACAAAGGAAGAATTAAATATTAAAGTTCCATCAATTTCAATATATCAAGAAATAGAACAAGCAGCACAGAAGTATGCAAATTGTATTGCACTAGAATATATGGGAAAAAATATTACATATAGACAATTTTTACAATTAATTGATAGATGTGCTAGATCATTTTTGCAAATGGGATTTGGTGAAGGAGACATTATAACTATTTGTATGCCTAATACTCCAGAAACCCTGATAAGCTTTTATGCAATCAATAAAATAGGTGCCATTGCTAATATGATTCATCCTTTATCTAGTGAAGAAGAAATAAAGAATTATTTAAAGGAAACTGATAGTACGGCATTTATTATGATTGATATATGCTATGAGAAGGTAAGAAATATTATAGATGATACTACTGTTAAGAAAACAATTGTTGTATCAGCAAGAAATTCTATGCCAATGTTATTGGGAATAGGGTATATAGTTACTAAGGGATATAAAGTAAAGAAACCTAGACGTAACGATAAGTATATTTATTGGAATGAATTTATGTTAAAAGGATATTTATACAGAACTCCGGTTGTAGTTAAATCTAATCCTTCTACACCTTCAGTAATTTTACATAGTGGTGGAACTACAGGAAATCCTAAGGGAATATTGCTATCCGATTATAATTTCAATGCTTTGGTTATACAAACAGGTACTATTTTTAAAAAATTAACTCCTGGTGATTCTTTATTAAACATTTTGCCTAACTTTCACGGATTTGGATTAGGCGTTTCAATGCATTTTCCACTTTCTATTGGCTTAAAACTTGTATTGATTCCTCAATTTAATGCTAAAAAGTTAGATGAATTAATAGTTAGATATAAACCCGCTGTATTAACAGGTGTACCAACATTATATGAAGCTATGATGACAAATGCTGGAATGCGTCATGTTGATTTATCTTGTTTAAAGTATGTGGTTTCAGGTGGTGATTCTTTATCGGTTGCGATGGCTGATAGATTAAATAAATTTTTAGTTGAACATGGTGCTAATGTTAAGGTACTTCAAGGATATGGTATGACTGAAAGTTTAGCAGCTACCGCGGTATCACATGGTGAAAGTTATCGTGAGGGTAGTATTGGTATACCATTCCCTGGAAATTATTTTAAAATGGTATATCCTGGGACACAAGATGAAGTGCCAATCGGTGAAGAAGGCGAAATATGTGTTTGTGGCCCTACAGTTATGATTGGTTATTTAAATAATGAAAAGGAAACAAATGAAGTTTTACAAAGGCATAAAGATAAAAATATTTGGTTACATACTGGTGACATAGGATGCATGGATGAAAATGGTATTTTATATTTTAAACAAAGATTAAAGAGAATGATTATTTCATCTGGATATAATGTTTATCCACAACATATAGAAAGTGTTATAGAAGAACATGAAGCTGTTTTAAATTGTACGGTTGTGGGTATTCCTCATCCATATAAGGTAGAGGTTGCTAAGGCTTATATAGTTTTAAAAGATGAATATAAAGCCAAGAGAAGCGTTAAAAAAAGTATTGAAGAACATTGCAAGAAAAATTTAGCAAAGTATTCAATACCATATGAATATGAATATCGTGAAGCCTTACCTAAAACGTTATTAGGTAAAGTTAATTATAGAGAGTTAGAAAAAGAAAATGGGAAGGACTGATAAAATGGAAAGGGTAAAAGTACCTTTAGGTTATAAAATCGCAAGAGGTGTTTTAGGACCTATATTTAAACTATATTATCATCCTACTGTTATTGGAAAAGAAAATATCCCAAAGGATGGAGCTATTATAGTTTGTGGTAATCATAAGCATTTATATGATCAATGTCTTCCAATAGTTTCTACTAAAAGGTTTTTAAGATATATGGCCAAAAAAGAATATTTTGATGGCAAAACTGCTTGGTTTTTTAAATGGGTTGGATGTATTCCTGTTAATAGAAGCATAAAGGATACGGATGCCAAAGATTGTGCAATAGAACATTTAAAAAAGGGTGGAGCTATTGGTATCTTCCCAGAAGGTACTAGAAATAGAACTAAGGAATTTTTGCTTCCCTTTAAATATGGAGCAGTGTCAATGGCTCAAAAAACAGGAGCTAAGATAGTTCCTTTTGGAATAACTGGTGACTATAAATTTAGAAGCAAGAACCTAACTGCAAGGTTTGGTGTTCCGTTTGAGGTACCAAGTGATATGCCTTTAGAAGAAGCTAATAAAAAATTGGAAAAAGCTATTGGCGATCTTATGAAAGAGAGTTTAAAGCAAAAAAAATAACGGGTTATATGACTCGTTATTTTTGTAACATATTTAATAAATTGACTTTAAACATATCTTTTTCTGGATTAGATTTAGAAATCATAACCCCTTTATAAGTACCTAACTCAGCTCTATGACCTTCATCTAATATTCCTTCAGGAGTAATATTAGTAAGTAAGATTATATGTTTATTTTCATAAACTGTATAATGTAATCTGATTTCACCATGGACTTTAGCAAATAATTCATCAGTAGGTAATTTTAATTCATATGATTTAGAATTTTCTTTTTTATTAACAGCTACTAATTCACCTAAGAAGCTACCGTTTCTTATTTCTGGATAATATTCAAAAGTTAGTTTTTTATATGCTAACATGTTGTACTTTCTTACTGTTCTTTCTTTTTTTCTAAAGTCATTTTCATTTTGGTACTCAAAAATATATGATTGTTTCATATTTAATTCAACCCCTTTTCCCTGAAATCTCGAACCCCTATTTTCGAAGATGTTTGTATTATAGCATATTACCCTTGATTTGTCAACTTTTTGCTTGTTTTGTAGCTTTTTCTTTAATCTTATTATCTTGCTTCTACGATTAATTTTATAGCAGTTCTTTCTTCGCCATCTATTACAATATCAGTGAAAGCAGGTATACAAACTAAGTTTTTACCTGAAGGTGCTACAAATCCTCTTGCTATAGCTATTGCTTTTATTGCTTGATTTAGGGCTCCTGCTCCAATCGCTTGTATTTCTACGCTGCCTTTTTCTCTAAAAACATTTGCTAATGCTCCTGCTACTGAATTAGGGTTAGATTTTGTTGAAACTTTTAATGTTTCCATAATTGATTCATTCCTCTCTTTCTTTTATTAAACTTTATGCGAGAAAAAGGTAATTAGAATAAAAAGAAGCGGTATAGTTGAAAATGATTGAGAAAAAGTATATAATTTTTATATTAGGAGGCTATGTTTATGAACAAAAAAGGTTTTACTTTAATTGAACTTTTAGCTGTAGTTGTAATTCTAGGAGTAATTATGACAATTGCAATACCAAATGTTTTATCTACATTGGATAGAAATAAGAAAAATACTTTTATTGAAAATGCTAAAACTATGGTTACACAGGCAGAATATACTTTAAGGAAAGATGATAATGTTGAATTTCCTGGTGAAAAAGGAACTGCTGTTTTATTAACGCTTGAATATTTAAACACTGATGATGTTTCTACTTCACCTTACAACACTAAGTACAGTCCAAGTAAATCATTTGTTGTTATAGTTAATTCTTCAACTAATGATGGTAAGATAGGCGATGTAAATGGTGATGGTATTACTGATGAAAAGGATGTAGATATGATAAGGCAAGCTCTAACTGGTGGGCAAGTTAGTTTTACTGAGGAGCAAAGAGTTATTGCTGATGCTAATGGAGATGGAGAACTAGATACTAAAGATATATATTATATAAGACGATACATTTCTTCTGGGGACATTATCAAGTATGATTATTATGTTCATTTAGTAGCTTGTACAGATTTGGATTGTGCAAATATGGAAGATAATTCGGTTAATAGGAATAGAGGAATTAACTTAATGCCTTCAAAGGATTTATCAGGAAGTAACAAATATAGTTATGTTAAAGAAGGACCTGATGTAACGGTCTCTTTAGGATTAATTAATAGTGAGGGGTCATTAGTTAGTGAAGATGAAATAAAAGCAATAACAGGTGCTACTGATATTAAAGTTTTTAATAAATTAGATTAAAAAAAATTGACTAACATATTAAATTATGATAGTATTTAGTTATAATAATAAGGAGGATAAAATAAAATGAAAAAGTTAAACAAAAAGGGATTTACTTTAATTGAACTTTTGGCAGTTATCATTATTTTAGGAGTACTTTTACTTATCGCTGTTCCAAGTGTTAGTAAATATATTCAACAATCACGTGAGAAAACATATGTAACTAACTTATCCAAGATTGTCGATGCTGTTAGTACAGAAGTAAACTCATATTCTGGTGATTATACTTTCAATACTAAAGAATATTTGGTAGTACCAATTGTATGTGTAGAGTTAGAAAGAGGTAGTAGTGAAAAATCTCCATTTTCTAAATATTTACCATTGCAATCTTATGTAGTTGTTACAAGAAATGAATCTAATGGATTTGATTATCAAGTTACAGCTTTAGATGAAACGGGTTATGGAGTTAAATTAGCTAAATCTGATGTTGCATCAGTTGTTAAAGATGCAGCACCAGAAGCAATTACAAAAACTACTGTTGATGGAAATGATACATATTCATTAACTTTGAGTGGTATGGGTGACTTAACAGCTAAAGTTATTACACCAGGCTCTACTTGTGCATCTAAATTAGGTGCTTAGTGATGAATTAAAACTTAAGTATTTTACTTAAGTTTTTTTGTGGTAAAATATTTATAGGTGATTATATGTTAATAATAGGTTCTCATGTTCAATTTAATAGTAAGGATCAATTACTAGGTAGTTTGAATGACGCTTTAAGCTATGGAGCTAATACATTTATGTTTTATACGGGGGCTCCTCAAAATACAACTCGTTCTGAAATAAATGATGAAATTACATTAAGAGCTTTGGAAATTATGAAAGAGAATAACATTGATTATTCTAAAGTTGTTGTTCATGCTCCTTATATTATTAATCTTGCTAATAATAAAGAAGATGAAAAATATGACTTTTCAATAAACTTTTTGAAACAAGAAGTAAAGCGATGCGAAAAATTAGGTATAAGTTATATGGTTCTACATCCTGGTAGTCATGTAGGTTTAGGAGTAGATGTTGGTATAGATAATATTAGTAATGCTTTAAATATTATATTAGAAAATACTAATGTAACTATTTTGCTTGAAACTATGGCTGGTAAGGGTACAGAAATTGGAAGAAGTTTTGAAGAGTTAAAAAGAATTATAGATAAAGTAAATAACAAGAAAAATATAGGAGTTTGTCTTGATACTTGTCATTTAAGTGATGCTGGATACGATATTAGTAAATTTGATGATTTGTTAGATGAATTCGATAAAACTATAGGATTAGATTATGTTAAATGTATTCATGTTAATGATAGTAAAAATCCTTTAGGTTCTCATAAAGATAGACATGAAAATATCGGATTTGGTTATTTAGGTTTTGATAATTTAATTAATATTATTTATAATCCAAGACTAGATGATATACCTAAGATATTAGAAACTCCGTGGGTAGAAGGATTTCCTCCTTATAAGTATGAAATTGCTATGATAAAAGATAAAAAATTTGACAAAGACTTAAAAAGTAAGATTATTAGTTAATCTTACTTTTTGCATTTTTATAAAACTCATATAATTTTTCATAAGTATTTGGCCTTAATTTTTCTTTTAACTCGTTTAATAAATCTTTAGGTTCGCCTATATAAAATTCACGCCAGTAGTTTTTAGCATATAAATATAAAATTTTTGCTTCATCATCATTAATATCTATATTATATCCTTTAGCATATTTTTTTATGTCTTCTTCCGTAAGTTTGTTTACATATTCCTTGATTAAAAATTCGTACATAATCTTCCTCCTATAAAAATATATGCTATAAGATTTTAAATATGATCCACAATAATAATGGTGATAAAATGAAAGCAAAGAAAAAAGCTAAAAAAGAGGATAAACGTTTTAACATAATTGGTGTAATAACTACAATACTATTTACTACATTGTGCTTTTTTTTAGTTAAAGTTATCGTATTTGAAAGTGATATTCATATGGCATCTTTAAAAAAGTTAACTTCATCAATTATTTATGGTGCTTCTTCGCCTAGAGGAAGAATATATGATAGAAATTATAATTTATTAGTTGATAATAAATCAGTTCCTGTTATTTACTATAAAAAGCCAAACAAAATAACATCTAAAGAAGAAATAGAAAATGCTTATAATATTTTGAATTTTATAGATATAGATTCTTCAAAATTAACTTTAACAAATTTTAAAGAATTTTGGATAGCTGATAACCCTAGTTTAGCAAAAGCAAAAATTACTAATGATGAATGGATAAAGTTTAAAAATAGAAAGCTTAATTCTAAGGATATATATAATTTGCAATTATCTAGAATATCAGATGATGATTTATCTATTTACAATGATGTTGACAAAAAAGCAGCATATATCTTTTATTTAATGAATAAAGGTTATTCTTATGAAGAGAAGATAATAAAAAAGGAAGATATAAGTGATTTAGAATATGCATATATTGCCGAAAATTGTGATAAGTTAAATGGCTTTAATGTTAAATATACGTGGGAGAGAGTTTATTTGTATGGAGATACTTTTAGAAGTATTCTAGGAAATATATCAAGTATAACTAAGGAAGATAGAGATTATTATATAAAAAAAGGTTACTCATTAGATGATGTAGTTGGTGTTAGTTATTTAGAAAAACAATATGAAGAAGTATTAAGAGGGAAGAAAGCTACATATAAAGTTCATGATAGTAATAAACTTTCTTTAATTGAAGAAGGGAAAAGAGGCAATGATATTGTTTTAACTATAGATATAAATCTTCAAAAAGAAATTGAAGAAATCTTAAAAGAAGAGATACTAAGAGCTAAGAATGAAGTAAATACTGAATATTACAATCATAGTTTTGTTGTAATTCAAAAACCAAATTCAGGGGAAATACTAGCAATGAGTGGTAAACAAGCTGTTTATAAAAATGGTAATTACGAAATATATGATTATACACCTGAAATGTTAACTAGTCCTATGACTGTAGGCAGTATTGTTAAAGGTGCTTCTATGTATGTTGGATATATAAATAATGCTATTAGTATTGGTGAATATCAAATGGATGAATGTATTAAACTCTATTCAGTTCCAAAAAAATGTTCTTGGTCTAGACTTGGTTATATTAATGATATTACTGCTTTAGCTCAATCATCTAATGTTTATCAGTTTAAGATAGCTATGAAGATCGCAGGGTTTGATTATCATTATAATAAAAAGTTCGTTATAAATAATGATGTTTTTGATAAGTATAGAAACACCTTTAATGAATTTGGACTTGGTGTTAAAACAGGAATTGATTTACCTATAGAAAGTGTAGGAAATATAGGTAATAGTAAAAATGCTGATTTGTTATTAAACTATGCCATTGGTCAATATGATACCTATACTACTATGCAATTATCACAATATATGAATACAATTGCGTCAGATGGTAAGAGATATCGTCCACATTTGTTAAAAGAAGTCTATAATTCATCTGATGATAATGAATTGGGTACTTTGGATTATAAGGTGGAAGGAGAGGTGTTAAATACTTTAACTGATGTTTCATACATAAAAAGAATTCAAGAAGGATTAAAAGCAGTTGTTAGTTATGGTACTGGAATTAATATTATGGGATATATAGATAATCCTGCTGGTAAAACTGGTACAAGTGAATCATTTTTAGATACTAATAATGATGGGAAAGTAGATACAGCAACTTTATCTAAAACTTTTGCTGGATATGCACCTTATGATAATCCTGTTATGACCTTGACTGTTACTTCTCCAGATTTAATTAATCCTAATACTAATGTTGATTATAACAGTTATGCTAATAATAGAATTTCTAGAAGAATAGCAACTAGATTTTTTGAAAGTTATAACAATTAATTTACTTCAAAAGTTGTATCATCAATAAACTTATAATTAGTTTTATATTTCAATCCTCTGATAAGGCGAAACATTGCATCGTCTTTTTCTTTTGCTTCGATCATTATATCAATATCTGTTTTATATATTTTTACTTCTTCGATAAAATCAATAAAAGAGTCTAAATCAATATAATCGTTGTGGCTTCTTATATCTTTTTTAGTGTTATTCTTAGGTGAAGAAAAATGTATTTTAGGGTTTTTGCTTTTCCAAGTAGCAAATATTTCTTGATAATATTTTTTAATATCTATATTATCTTTGCCATTGCATATGTGATGATGGTAATCAAGAACACAAGAAGTATTTAATTTTTTACATAAATCAAGTGTATCTAAAATATTGAAAATTTTATCATCATTTTCTATTGCTATTGCTTTCTTAAGGTAATCTGGTAATTTATTAAAATTATTAATAAATCTTGTAAGAGAGTTTTCTTTACCAAATGTGTTGCTACCTATATGAACGATAAGAGTTTTAGATGCACCAAGTAAAGATAAAACTTTATATTGATGGTCCAATGATTTTATTGCATTAGTTAAAACATCTTTATTAGTACTATTAATGATAGTGTACTGATCTGTATGTATATCAACTCGCATCTTAGATTCTTTTATTTTTTTTCTTATATTCTTATAATGATCTTGAAAGTTTTCTATATAATCAAAACTTACTTTCTCGTGAGTTGCTAATGGGATTAAATTGGCGCTTAATCTATAAAAATGAATATTATTTTTAATGTTATAAGTAATTATCTTATTTAGATCAATTAGATTTTTTTCTATTTGATAATAAACTTTGTTAATATCACAATTATTTTTTATGTAGTTGGTATAACTTATAGAGTGTGATGATGTGACATTAGTTAATGCCTTTGATATTGATACATATCCTAGTCTTACTTTCATAAAATCACCTATAATTAATATACCCATAAGAATAGTTTTTAAATTATTTGTACACATTTTTTAATTAATATATATAAAATTACTAAAAATCTTTTGATTTTTTCAAAAAATCTGATATAATACCAATAGAAAACGAGGAGGGATAGTATGGCAAAAGTAGGTAATAGACAAAGAAAAACTCTAGTTTGCACTGTTTGTAATGAAGAAAACTATCGTACTGAAAAAAATGTAAAAAATACGACAGATCGTTTAGAAATTAATAAATATTGTGCAAGATGTCAAAAACATACAACTCATAAAGAGAAAAAGTAAAAGACAACTAGAAAGGAGAAAATTCTATGATTAACGTTAATGACTTTAAAACTGGTATTACTATTAAATTAGATAATAATCTTTATCAAGTAATTGAATTTCAACACGTAAAACCAGGAAAAGGTGCTGCTTTTGTTAGAACTAAATTAAAAAATTTAAGAACAGGAGCTACTATTGAACATACTTTTAATTCAGCTATTAAAGTTGAAACAGCTAGAATTGAAAGACAAGATATGCAATTCTTATATGCTATGGGTGATGTATATTATTTTATGAATATGGAAGACTATAGCCAAATAGAATTAAATAAAAGTTCACTTGGTGATGATGCTAAGTTCTTAAAAGAAAATATTAATGTTACTATCGTATCTTATGAAGGAGAGATTTTAGGTATAAATTTACCTGATAAGATCGAAATGAAAGTTATTAAAACAGAACCAGCAGTAAAAGGTAATACTACTAGTAGTGTTATGAAAGATGCTACATTAGAAACTGGTATGGAAATTAAAGTTCCAATTTTTATAGATGAGGGAGAAACAATTGTTGTTTCAACTAAAGATTCATCTTATGTATCAAGAGCATAAATATATGTTCTTTTTTTTTATAATTTGCATAGTTTTTATTAGGAGGACTTTATATGATAAATAAACAAAGTTTATGGTTTTTAACATTATTTAGTTTAATTTTAGTACTTAGTGTTTATTATATTACAATGCCTAATGAATTGTTATTAACTAATAATAGTAATTATAATAAAGATACTAAAAAAGAAGAAACTGAGAAAGCAGGAGCGGTGATAGAAGAAAGCGAACTCTTAGTAGCAATGAGGGTTAATCTAGAAGAAGAAAGAGCAGCAAAAAAATCTGATCTAGAAGGTCTTCTTACAAGTAACTCAGCAACTGCTAAGGAAAAAAACGAAGCTCTTGAACAGTTAAAATATTTAAATATTCTAACAGGACAAGAAGAGTCATTAGAAGCTAAAATAAAAACAGATTTAGATATTGAATCATTTATTGAAATAGATGGTAATCAAATAAATGTTGTTGCTATTAGTGAAAAACATGATAATACTTTAGCTAATAAAATTATGAGAATTATCCAAGATAATTATGAAGATAAAATGCATATAACAGTTAAATTTGAAAAAAAGTAACATTGAAAATAGTGTTATTTTTTTTACATTTATTTTACGCGTTAATCTACTAAATTTTACTGCATAGTTGACATTTTTCTATTTTGTGATAGTTTATTAATATATAGGATAGTAGGTGATAGTATGAAAAAAATGAACATATTAATTTTTTTAGAAATAGTAGTAGCATTTATTTGTAGTATTACGGTAGTATCTGCTGCAACGGCACAAATTACTGGAGGTGAGCCAACTGGAAGTGGGCATTATTGGCCGGATGTTACTCAAAATGTTTATTCTGATATACTAGGATATGCTCCAAAATGGAAGACAATGCCTTTATATAGGGTAGATCCTGATGGTTCAATTCATGGTAGTGTGGTACTTATGATAAATGGTAAGCCTGTTTATTGCGTTGAGCCAGGAATATATGCAAGCTATGATAGTATTGAATATGATACTAATTATCAATATGATGGTGAAAAGCATGCGCGTATATATTCAGAAGACATGGCATGGATTTCATACTTTGGATATTTATCACCAGCTGATGGAGTAGATCATTCTGATATTAGTTACTATGATGCTACTCAGAATTTAGTATGGCAAACAGTATATCCAGGATTTCGTACAATATACTTTACTGATGATAATGCAAAAGATAGTTCTGACACTTATAAAATAGCTGAAAAGTCACAGGAAATATCAAATTTAATTGCTAAGGCTAAAGAAAAACCTACAATAAGTCAACCAGGGACTGTTACTGTGGGACAGACTGTAACGTTTGCCGGTGACTATAGCAAGTTAAATGTAACTCTATCAAGTACTAAAGATGCAACTATAGTATCTAAAGATAGTTCAGGATTAAAAATAAAATTCAATACATTAAACTCCGTAAAAATAACAGTAAGTAAAATATTTAAAGGTGCTAATGATATAAGTAGTGTTGTATATACAAGTAGTGATTCTCAAGACGTTATATCATTGGGATTAAAATTACCAACAGTATCAAATAGTATTACTGTAACTCCTAGGGGAAGTAATATATCATTAAAAAAAATATCTTCTAGAGTTAGTGGATTCTTAGGAAATACAACATTAAAAGGCGCTGTATATTCAGTAAAATATACTGGAGATGCTAGTTATCCTGATTTTGAATTAACAACTGATGAAAACGGTAATGCAACTACTAAAGGTACTAGTCATGATGGTAAGTTACCATTAGGTACATATACAATAAAAGAAATACATCCAAGTACAGGTTATAGATTAGATACTAAAACTTATACAATAAAAATAACTGCAGATAATTCAACTACAATTCAATCTGTTACTAGTACTGAACAAATAATTGAAGGTAAGATTCAAATTGTTAAAGTAGAAGCTAATGAAAAAACAGGTATATTAACACCTGAACCTAATAAAGTGTTTAAGCTATATCCAAAATTCGGTGATAATCAAAATACAGAAATAGCAACATTAACAACAGATAAAGATGGATATGCAACAGTATCTAATATTCCTTATGGAAAGTATGTTTTAAAACAAGTAGAGCCATATGGTACTAGTGAACCAATTGGTTCAATTGATATTGAAATTAATGAAAAAAATGATGGGACTACTTTAAAATATGTTTTAGCAAACGCTCCATATAAAGCTAAAGTACGTATTGTTAAACGTGATAAAGATACAGATAAAGTAATAGAAAGTACTGGATTTAAATTTAAGATTAAATGGTTAAAAGATGAGAATGATAAAGATGTAAATGAATATGTTACTCAAACAATAACTTTAGCAACAGGAAAAAAGAAAAAAATAGAATACTTTGAAACTGATACAGATGGAACAGTAATAACTCCTGAAGCTTTAAAACCAGGATTATATCAAATAGAAGAAATCAGTACTGCTGATGGATATTTAAAAAGTGATAAACCATTGAAATTTAAGATATCTCCTCAATCAGTAGGTATTGAATTAGAAGATGATTATGGTGCTGTTTTAACAGTAGATTTCTATAATGAAAAAATAGTGGATGAACCAGAGCCAAATCCTAGTACATTTGACAATATAGCTTTTGTGATACTTGGAATAGTTATTACAGTGGGTGTTGGATTTGTAGCATATAGAAAGATAAATAATTAAGGCGCATATGCGCTTTTTTTATGGGTGAATCCCCTCAACTAAAATAAATATTATCATAGAATATTATGAGCAAATATAGATAAGAAAGAGGGGAATTATTATCAAAGGAATATTAACACTTCGTGAGCGAGAAGTTTTCGAGTTATTGATATCTAATAAAAACACTAAAGATATTTCTCAAGAATTGGGTATAAGTGAAAAAACAGTTAGGAATCATATATCTAATGTTATGCAAAAACTAGGTGTAAAAGGTAGGGCAGGTGCTGTAGTAGAACTTTTAAAAATGAATGAATTATCTTTAGATGAATAAAAATAAATAGACATCATAATATTTTATAGGTGATATAATGCTAAAAAGAAAAGCTTTAAAAAAAATCATGATAACCACATTAAGTGTCTGTTTATTACTTGCTATTTATTTGATGCCTAGTAGCAATGTAACTAATAATACCAAAAATAAATTAAAAGTAAAATATTCAGAATCTTTGGAACAAATCAATATTTATCTATTAAATAATGAAAATCTTTTGGTAAGGACTAGTACCTTCGTAGATAAAGACAAAGAATTAATAGATAAAGCAAAGAGTGTTTTAAATAATTTAATTGATGCTAGCAACGATTTATTACCTAATGGTCTTAATGGAATTATTCCTAAAAAAACTAAAGTAATGGGGTTAACACATACTGAAGGAATAGTAAACGTTAATTTTTCTAAAGAGCTTTTAAATGTTGAATTAGATAGACAAGAGAAATTATTGGAAGCTGTAACTTTTTCTCTTTTAGACATTGATGGTGTGAATGGGGTAATTATACAAGTAGATGGATCTAATATAAATACTCTGTGGAAAAATAAAAATTTACCAATAATTTTTGATAAAAGTTATGGTATTAATAAAAAATATGACATAAGAAAAACTAAAGATATTCAAAAAGTAGTAATCTATTATATAGAGGAAATAGACAAAGAAAAGTATTATATTCCTATAACGAAATATATTGATGATAATAGAGAAAAAATAAGTATTATTATTGATGAATTATCTAGTAATTATATTTATGAACCTAATTTAGTTAGTTATTTAAATCAAAATACAGAATTAATTAACTTTGAAATAGACAATGATACTATGATATTGAATTTTAATACAAGTATATTTATGAGTGATAAGGAAATATTAGAAGAAGTTATTTATACAATAAGTTATTCTGTTTTTGATAATTATGAAGTTAAAGAAGTCATTTTTAGAGTTGATAACGAAGAAATTTTAAAAAAAACTTTAAAAAATATTGAATTTGTAAAATAAGTGGTGTATAATCAAATTACTGTTTGGTTATACCTGTCCTGGTAGCTCAGCTGGATAGAGCAATGCCCTTCTAAGGCATCGGTCGGGGGTTCGAATCTCTCCCAGGACACCATTATGAAATGAACTTAGATTAATTTCTAAGTTTTTTTTGTTATATTTTTTTAATTTAGTAAATAGTATGTATTAAGTTATTTGGTTGTGTTATAATTGTGCTAATGTGTGGTGGGTGAATTTATGGATAGGTTCAATGTTGCCAAAAAGGCGGGTATAATTGGCATTATAGGAAATGCTTTTTTATTTGTCATTAAAATTATTGTTGCGATATTTAGTAAAAGTCAATCAATGCTTGCTGACTCTATTAATAGTGCAGGTGATATTTTTGCTTCTTTAATGACTTGGATTGGTAATAAAATATCTAGTGTTCCCAATGACGAAGATCATAATTTTGGTCATGGAAAAGCTGAATATTTATTTTCAATGTTTATTAGTATTTCAATGATGTTAATAGCCATAAAAATGTTATATGATTCAATTTTATCAATTGTACTATCTAATAAATTAAATTTTTCATGGATTTTGATTATTGTGTGTTTAGTTACTGTTATTGTTAAAATCGCATTATTTATATATACCAAGAAAATATATAATGAAACAGGAAACTTACTAATAAAAGCAAATATGGAAGATCATCGTAATGACTGTATTATTACATCTTTTACTACTGTAGCTATAATATTAACTAAATATAATATTTATTGGCTTGACGGAGTTGTAGGTGTTGGAATATCAATATGGATATTTATAGTAGGATTACAATTATTTAGAGATAGTTATAATGTTTTAATGGATTCATCTATTGATAATAAGTCTAAAGATGTTATTTTAGGCCTTATAAAAAATTATCCTGAAATTAAGAGAGTAGGTACTTTGTATTCAATTCCTATAGGATGCAAATATGTTGTAGTTGTTACTGTTTACATGAATGGTAAAATGGCTACTACTAAAAGTCACCGTGTGGCTGACAAATTAGAGAAAAAAATTGTAACTGAAATTGATAAGGTAGAAAAAGTAATCGTTCATGTTGAGCCATTTATTAAATAAAAATGCGTTGATATTATAAAATTAAATGTTATAATATCATTAGGCCGACTTAGCTCAGTTGGTAGAGCAACTCATTCGTAATGAGTAGGTCGTAGGTTCAAGTCCTATAGTCGGCACCATTTTTATTAATATAAATGTTAAGATATAAGTAAGATTTTACCAAAATCATTATATTTTTAGTTTAAAAATCTACTTTTATCGACTACTTTTTGTGTTTTAATTGAATAGTAGTACAATTTAATTAGAATAAGATATAATTAGAGTCGTTTGACTCTTTTATTTTTGAAATTTATGTGAAATTATAGTCGGTTATGAGATTAATTGTAATTTAAAGTGTATAATGAAAATAGTAGTATGAAAGTGTGAATAAATGAATAAAGGTAAAAAATGGTTTAGGGCTCTATTTAAAAGGCGAGTTCAAGTTGTCATGTTATTAATACTACAAATATTATTAATTGTTTTTTTAATAATTAATGGAAGCAATTATTTAATTATAAATATTGGATTAGTAGTTATAAGTATATTAGTTGCGCTTCATGTAGTTGCAAAAGATGATAAGAGTGAATATAAGTTGACATGGGTATTTCTTATTTTACTGTTTCCACTTTTTGGAGGATTGTTTTATTTATTATTTAAGTTTCAATCTTCTACTAGAAAATTTACTAAAAGACTGGATAAATTTAGTGATGAAAATTTAGAACCTAATTATTTTACTAATACTATGTATTGTGATAATCCATTGGTTAGATATCTTACTTGTTATAATAAATTTCCACTATATGATTGCACTAAAACGACGTATTTAGAAAATGGTCAATTGTTTTATGAAAATCTTTTAGAAGAACTAGAAAAAGCTAAAAAATATATATTTTTAGAGTATTACATTATTGCTCAAGGTAAAATGTGGAATAGTATTTTTGAAATATTAAAAAGAAAAGTAGAAGAAGGAGTGAAAGTAAGAATTATATACGATGATATGGGATGTTTATTACTTTTACCAAATAAATTCGACAAATATTTGAAACAATATGGAATAGAATGTGTAGTGTTCAATCCTTTTAGACCACTTTTAGCTACGATACAGAATAATAGGGATCATAGAAAAATAGCAGTAATAGATGGAATGGTTGCATTTACTGGTGGAATAAACTTATCAGACGAATATATAAATCCACATTGTAGGCTTGGATGTTGGAAAGATGCTGGAATAAAGTTAGAAGGAAAGGCTGCTTGGACTTTTACTACAATGTTTTTAAAAATGTGGGAAATATCTTGCAATAAAAAAGAAAACTATTATGATTACTTTCCGTGGAAAAAGAAGAAATGTAATGTTTCAACAGATGGATATGTTCAACCATATGCTGATAGTCCACTCGATGGAGAAAATATAATTGAACATATATATTTATACATAATTAGTCATGCAAAGAAGTATGTATATATAAATACACCATATTTAATTATAGATGACAACATAATGCAAGCTTTAAAAATGGCTGCTAAGAGTGGGGTTGATGTAAGAATTGTTGTCCCTCATAAATGGGATAAAAAGTTAGTTCATTTTACTACTAGATCTTATTATCAAACCTTAATTAAAGCAGGAATTAAAATTTATGAGTATTCTCTTGGATTTATTCATTCAAAAGTAATTGTATCTGATGATACTATTGCAACTGTTGGAACTGCAAATCTAGATTTTAGAAGCTTATATTTAAATTTTGAATGTGGTAGTTGTATTTATGATGCCAAATGTATTATGGATATAAAAAAAGATTTTTTATCAACAGTTGATGTATCTTTAGAAATAACTTTAGAAGATTGTAAGATGAATTATTTTATAAGAAGTTTACAAGCAATTTGTAGATTATTTGCTCCTTTAATGTAAATAATGAAAGGTGATGGGAAAAATGTTTAATTTTAGAAAAGAAAAAAATAGTAGTATCAATCTATGGGATAAATACTATAAAGATGAATGGAAAAATGTTAGTTTTTTTGATGGCACTGTATATGAGAAAATTAAAGACGTTGCTTTAAAATATCCTAATAATTATGCACTAGAATACTTTAAGAAAAAATATACATATAAAGAGATGTTGAAAGAAATAGATAAGGCTGCTGATTCCTTGATAAGAATTGGGGTAAAAGAAAATGATTATGTAACAATATGTATGGTTAATTGTCCAGAAGCTGTATTTAGTTTTTATGCAATTAATAAAATAGGAGCAATTGCAAATATTATTCATCCATTATCTAGTGAGAATGAAATAAAACATTATCTTAAAGAAGCTAAATCATCATATCTTTTAGTTAGTGATTTCATTTATTACAAAGTTAAAGATTTAAAACTAAAAAAAGTAATAGTAATTCCCATTTCTAACAGTATGAATTTTGTTACAAAAAGTTTATATAATATTACAACTAAAAAGAAATATAAGGCTAAGGAAATTAGTAAAAATGCTTTGATGTGGAATCAATTCTTAATGCTTAAGAAAGATGTTCAATACATTTTGCCAAGAAAGAATAAAGATGATGTGGCAGTTGTTTTATATAGTGGTGGAACTACCGGTAGTCCTAAAGGAGTAATGCTAACTAATTTATGTTTTTCTTCAATTGCTGAATCGTGTGATCTGATGGTTGATGATACAGAAGAAGGTAACAGTATTTTATCTTACTTACCAATATTTCATGGATTTGGTCTTGCAATATGTATTCATACACCATTATCTATTGGTATGAAATGTATATTAATTCCTAAAATAAATGTTAAAAAAATAAACAAAATTGTTGAAAAAACTAAACCTAATTTCTTACCTGTTATTCCTTCAATACTAGAAGTTATGACAAGAGATAAAAGAGCAAGTAAAAAGGCTTTGTCTAGTGTTTTATGTGTATTGTCTGGTGGAGATTTTCTAAATTATGATTTAAAGACTAAAACAGAAAAATATTTAAAAGATCATGGTGCTAACGCTGTTATAAGAATAGGATATGGATTAACTGAATCAACTGCTGCAACTTGTGTTAGTTTAGTTGAAAACTATGAGAAGGGTAGTATTGGTATTCCATTTCTAAATACTAAATATAAAATAGTTAAAACTAATACTAATATTACTGCTGATTTTGATGAAATAGGTGAGATATGTATTTCTGGCCCTTCTGTTATGAAAGGTTATTTAAATAATCCTGTTGAGACATATAAGACTATAAGAGTACATGATGACGGTATTGCTTGGCTCCATACAGGGGACTTAGGACGTATGGATGAGAATGGTATTTTCTATTTTGAAACAAGACTAAAAAGAATGATTATTTCTAACGGATGTAACATATATCCTAATTATTTGGAAGAAATATATAATAAGCATCCTTTAATAGAAAATTCGATTATTGTTGGAGTACGTGATGAAATAAAGCAACAAGTTGTAAAAGCTATTATTGTATTGAAAAAGAACATAAAACTTACTGAAGAAGTGAAGAATAATATTGTCGAGTATGCTAAGAAAAATATTGTTAAATACGCATTACCTAAAGAATATGAGTATGTTGATGATATACCTAAAACAGCAATTGGTAAGGTTGACTATAGAAAACTAGAAAAAGGAAAAGATAAAGAGTAGCAATACTCTTTTTTTGAAATTTATATGAAATTTGGCAATCTTTATTGACAACTGCTAACAAGAGGACTATATTATGTTATGTACATAAAGGAAGGGATATAAATGAAAAAGAAAGAATTTAAAGCTGAGTCTAAAAAACTTATGGACTTAATGATTAATTCTATTTATACAAATAAAGAAATATTTTTAAGAGAGGTTATTTCTAATGCTAGTGATGCGATAGATAAATTACATTACATGTCTTTAACTGATAAAAATATTGATATAAATAAAGATAAATTAGCAATTAATATTGAAATAGATAAAGATAATAGAACATTAACTATTAGTGATAATGGTATTGGTATGACTAGTGAAGAGTTAGAGACTAATTTGGGTACTATTGCTAAAAGCGGTTCACTAGATTTTAAGAATAATAATGAGCATAAAGAAAATATTGATATCATTGGACAATTTGGTGTTGGTTTTTATTCATCATTTATGGTTGCCAACAAGGTAGATGTTATTTCTCAAAAATATGGAACTGATGAAGCTTATAAATGGACATCTAGTGGTGTAGATGGCTATGCTATTACTAAAGATTCTAGAGATAATTATGGTACTTCAGTAGTATTACATATTAAAGAAGATACTGAAGATGATAATTACAGTAAATACTTGGATGAACACGAAATAATCGCACTAGTTAAAAAATATAGTGATTATATTACTTATCCAATTATGATGGAAATAGAACATAGTCATTTAAAGGAAAAGAAAGATAAAGATGATAAAGATGAGTATGAAACTGTAAGAGAACTAGAAGTAATAAATTCGTTAATTCCAATATGGAAACGTGATAAAAATAAAATTAAAGATGAAGAATATGATACTTTCTATTCTGATAAGTTCTTTGATTATGAAAAACCTTTAGCAAGAATTCATACTAAAGCAGAAGGTACAGTTGAATATAATTCACTTATATATATTCCATCACATGCTCCATTTGATTACTATACAAAAGAGTACGAAAAAGGACTTCAATTATATTCGAATGGAGTTCTTATAATGGAGAAATGTTCAGATTTATTGCCTGATTATTATAGCTTTGTAAAAGGTGTTGTTGATACTCCTGATTTAGCACTTAATATATCTCGTGAGACTTTACAACAAAATAGAATTTTAAAAACTATAGCAAATTCAATTGAGACAAAAATTAAAAAAGAACTAGAAGATATGCGTGATAATAGACGTTCTGACTATGAAAAGTTTTATAACAGTTTCGGAATGCAATTAAAATATGGTATCTATAGTAGTTACGGAATGAATAATGATAAATTAAAAGATCTAATCATGTTTACATCTTCAAAGGACAATAAGTTAGTAACATTAGATGAATATGTAAAAGATATGAAAGAAGATCAAAAGAGTATTTATTATGCATGTGGTGAGTCGGTTGCTAAAATAAGTATGTTACCACAAGTTGAAAGTGTAATAGATAAGGGATATGATGTTTTATACTGTACTGATTACATTGATGAATTTACTATTATGATGTTACAAAATTATAATGGAAAAGAATTCAAAAATGTATGTGGTGATGATCTAGATATAGATACAAAAGAAGAGAAAGAGTCGTTAAATACTAAGAATAGTGAAGCAAAAGACATGTTTAGTGTAATGATGGAAGCTATTCCAGAAGTAAAAGGAATTAAGTTTACTAACAAATTAAAAAATCACCCAGTATGTTTAAGCAGCGAAGGTGAAGTTTCTGTTGAAATGGAAAAAACAATGAAGAACATGCCTTTTGAGAATAGTGTTAAAGCTAATAAGATTCTAGAAATAAATGAAAATCATGATATTGCTAAGAAACTTAATGATTTATATAAGAAAGATAAAGAACAATTAAAAGAATATGCTAAGATACTTTATGCAGAAGCAAGAATAATTGAAGGATTAACTATTGACAATCCTACTGAGATTAGTAACTTAATCTGTGAATATTTATCTAAATAAAGAACTTCGGTTCTTTTTTTGTTACATTTTTTTCCTTTTTACATAAATTAGAGTAGAGGGGATATTGTGAGTAAAAAATATAAAGTTTATGTTTATGCTATTACTAAGAATGAAGAGAAATTTGTATCACGTTGGGTTGAATCAATGAGTGAAGCTGATGCTATATATGTTTTAGATACTGGTTCTAGTGATGATACTGTAAATAAATTAAAAGAGTTAGGAGTTAATGTAGTTCAAGAAGTAATTGATCCATGGCGCTTTGATGTAGCAAGGAATAAATCGTTAGAATTAGTACCAAGTGATGCTAGTATATGTGTATGTACTGATTTAGATGAAGTATTTGAAAAAGGTTGGCGAGAAAAATTAGAGGAAAGTTGGAAGGATGATACTACTAGAGCAAGTTATAATTATAATTGGAGTTTTGATGAATATGACAATCCAAGTGTCAACTTCTATATTGAAAAAATTCATAGTCGTAATGATTATAAATGGACACATCCAGTACATGAAGTTTTAGATTATATTGGAAATAAAAAGGAAGAAAAAGTAGTGATAGATAATATTACACTAAATCATTATCCGGATAAGAATAAATCAAGAAGTTCTTATCTACCTTTATTAGAATTGTCGGTTAAAGAAGATCCAACCGATGATAGAAATATGCATTATTTAGGTAGAGAATATATGTATTATGGTAAATGGAATGATGCAATAGATACACTAATAAAACACTTGTCATTACCTAAAGCAACGTGGCTTGATGAAAGATGTGCTTCGATGAGATTTATTGCTAGATGTTATATTAATTTAGGTAGATATAATGAAGCAGAAATGTGGCTTAACAAAGCAATAGAAGAAGCACCTTATTTAAGGGATCCTTATATGGAAATGGCACTTTTAAAATATAGATTATCTAATTGGGATGATGTGATTAGTTATTGTAATAAAGCACTTTCTATAGAAAAACATACTAAATCCTATATAAATGAACCTTTTAGTTGGGATTATACGGTATATGATTTATTGTCTATTGCATTTTATTATAAAAAGAATTATCAAGAATCTCTTAAAAATGTCGATATAGCACTTTCGATGAAACCAAACGATGAGCGACTTTTAAAAAACAAGGAAATTATAACTAAAGAAATTAAAATCTAGCAATAGATTTTTTTTATTTATTAAATAAATAAAAAAGGGTATGTTCATATTGAATTTTTTTTGTTATAATTACACTAGGGTATCGTAGAAATACGAAAGAATAAAGGGGCGCTCAATATGAAAAATTTAATAGGTAATGATTGGAGAGATTCCTCTAATTTAAATGTTATAGAGGTAAAAAATCCTGCTACTGGTAGTTTAATCGATACAATTCCTAATTCAACTGTTGATGATGTTGTTTTAACTGTTAACTTGGCCAAGACAGCTCAAGTTAAATGGGAAGCAACACCATTACATGAACGTGCTGAGATACTAGTTAAATTTGCTAAATTATTGAAGGAAGAAAAAGAAGATTTAGCAAATATTTTATCAGAGGAAAGTGGGAAAGCACTAAAGGAATCAATAGAAGAATTAGAATATTTGAGTGAATCAGTATTATTAACGGTAGAGGGAGCTAAACATTTATATGGTACAGCTATTCCTGGTGGAGTTGAAAAATCTTTATCGGACTCTTTACAATTTTCTACTAGAGAGCCACTTGGGGTTGTAGGAGTTATTTTGCCATATAATTTCAGAATGGATTTGTTAGCTCAAAAAATAATTAGTGCATTAATTATGGGAAATGCTGTTATAGTAAAACCTTCTAAGAAAACACCTTTAGCTATTACTAAAATTGTTTATATGTTAAGACAAGCAGGAGTTTATGAAAGTGTTGTTCAAGTAATCCATGGTGATGGTAAAACAGTAGGACAAGCTATAGCAATGCACCCTGATGTTAGTTTAATATCATTTAATGGCTCAACTGCTAATGGTATTAGAGTTATGGGAACATGTGCTAAGAACTTGAGTAAGCCTCTATTAAGTTTAGGTGGAAATAATGCTTTTATCTTATGCAAAGATGCTGATGTTGATTTAGCAGTAGAAGAAGTTGCAAAAAGTAGATTTTACAATGCTGGTCAATTAAATACATCTAATAAAAGATTTATCGTTCACTCTTCATTAAAAGAAGAATTTATTAATAAATTAATAAGAAAAATAGGATCGATCAAACTTGGAATTCCTACTGATAAAGATACTGATTTAGGTTGCTTAATTAGTGAAGCAGCTGCTGAAAAAGTAGAAAAACAAGTAAATGATATGATAAAAGTTGGAGCTAAACTAGTAATTGGTGGTAGAAGAAATGGTGCTTTCTATGAACCAACAATAATATCAGATGTTCATCCTAATATGCCAGTTGCAACTAATTTAGATATTTTAGGACCAGTGGTATCTATTATTGAGTTTGAAAGTTTGAATGATGCTATTAATATAGCTAATTCATCTGCTTATGGTAATGCTACTAGTGTATTTACAAGAAATACTAAGATCGCTATGAAAGTAGCTTCTCTAATAAAGAGCAGTATGGTAGTTATAAACGGTGGTACTCAAAATCAAGTTATGGAAATAACAAGAGATGGATGCAAGTATTCAGGATTAGGTAAAGAGGGTATAAAAGGTTCTTTAGAAGAAATGTCTAAAGTTAAGGCTATAGTGTTAAAGGATGTATTAAACTAGTAATTGCCCTAAACTGATTATTGTAAAAATTATGTCAATGATAAACAAAAGTATCAAAATCCAAGTAATGAATTTTGGTATTTTTTTTATTATTTTGTCCAAGAAAGGCATTAAGATATATATAACTAAAATACTAGCAAGTCCCCAAATTAAACTCATTTTAAGAGAAGCATATTTACCAATATTAAATTTTTGATATGAATAATCCCAAAAGACTCTGCCATATAATTTTTCTATTAGTGTTCCACCAATATATTCTATAGTAGACAAAAAAACAGCAGATAAGATAAATAAAATAACTGGATGAATGTATTTATTAATTTTAAGCTTTTTTAAAACGTTATTTATACCAATAATAACTAATGTTCCTATCCCATATATAGGTGTCCATGGTCCTAACAAAATTCCACTATCAACATGAACATATATAAAATTTTCTATTATGTGGCCTAGAATAGATAAAAGGAAAAATATATTTAAATAATAGTACATGATATTCACCATTATTAATATGTAAAGTAATAAAATAATTATGCAAATTTATTGAATGTTTAAAAAATACTAGATATAATTCTAATAGTATAGGAAGGTGTCTTATGACTAATTTAGAAATAATGGAGAAAGCTGCATCTTTTACAACAGGTGCTTATATGAATGCATATTATAAAGAGGTTAGTTCTGGTAACATAACATATGGTGATTTAGAAAGCCTAGCTACTAAGTATTCTGGTAATGCAATAATAAAAACTCTTTATTCTCCTAGTGGAATGTGTAGTGATTATACCAGACAAGATAATTTAAGATTTGATATGGCAGGTATTGGTGCTGATGGAATAAAGAATGAATTACTTAAAAATGTGGTTAATGTTGCTGTTTATCATAAAATGAATGATGATAGAGCATCTAATGTTTTGGGTGATGTTTATTCCTCTACCTTTACTGATGATCAAACAGCAGTAATGGTTTTTAATAGTATGGTAAATAATGGTGTAGAAAGTGGATATAAACAATTAGAAAATCCTGAAGTTTTAGGAAGTGTAGCTAGAGTTTTTGCTCATTATCGTAGAGAGGGTAAAAAAGAGACACTAGATAATATAGCAACTACTAACAATGCTGCAGTATATTTAAATAATGAATTAGATACATATTATGCTAAATATGGAAGAAATAATGGAACGTATGAAGATCATGGTTCTTATGGTGGAAAATAGTTGAATTTGAAAAAAAAGTGTGTTATATTAGATTTCGTTAAAGCAAGTGCGAAAGACGTAATTAATAAACTACTTTATAGAGAGCTTTGTAAGGTGAAAGAAAGCAAGTAAGAATTAATTAAGATCACTTTCAAGTTGTGATTTATGGATAAGATAAATACGGTTACGCGTTATAGTAAAGAGATAGAATAATATTCTATGAATTAAGGTGGTAACACGGTAATTTCGTCCTTTGGGTGAAGTTATCGTGTTTTTTATTTATAAGGAGGGATAATATGAAATTTAAGGAATTATCAAAAGAAAATGTTCATACTTTTGAAAGCAATATTAGTAAATCTTGGAAAGAAGAAAAGGTTTTAGAAAAAAGTATTGAAAAAGGAAAAGATTATTTTGTATTTTATGATGGACCTGCTACTGCAAATGGTATGCCTGGAGTACATCATATTTTAGCAAAACTATTAAAAGATACTTTCTGTAAATATAAGACTATGCAAGGATATAAGGTTTTACGTAAAGTAGGTTGGGATACTCATGGATTACCTGTAGAAGTTCAAGTAGAAAAAGAACTAGGTTTTTCTGGTAAATTAGATATTGAAAAATATGGAATCAAAGAGTTCAATGAAAAGTGTCGTGAATCTGTATGGAAAAATGAAGAAGCATTTAGAAGATTTACAGAAGAAATTGGTCAATTTATAGACTTAGAACATCCTTATGTTACATATGATAATAATTATATTGAAACAGAGTGGTGGATATTAAAAAAATTCTTTGATGAAGGATTAATTTATGATGGATTAAAAATATTACCTTATTGTCCTAGATGTGGTACTGGTCTTGCTAGTCATGAAGTAGCACAAGGATATAAAGAAATAAGTGTTAATACTGTTACTGTTCCATTTAAATTAAAGGATGAAGATAATACTTATTTACTTGTATGGACTACTACTCCTTGGACTTTAATGGCAAATGTAGCAGCATGTGTTAATCCAAATGAGAAATATGTTAAATGTTTATCAAAAGGATATAATTTCATTGTTGCTGAAAAACTTGCTCATAAAGTTTTAGGGGATGATTTTGAAGTAGTAGAAGAATACATTGGTAAAGATTTAGAATATAGAGAATATGAACAATTCTTACCTATACTTAAAGTAAATAAAAAAGGATTCTATATTACATGTGCTGATTACGTAACTATGGAAGATGGTACAGGTATAGTCCATATAGCACCAGCTTTCGGACAAGATGACTATGAAGTAGGATTGAAATACGACTTACCTATGTTAAATCCAGTAGATGAACAAGGATGTTATACTGAAGGACCTTGGAAGGGTAGATTAGTAGTAGATCCTGAACTTGAAATAGAAATAATTAAGTATTTAGCTAAAGAAGATAAACTATTCAAGAAACAAAAGATGGAACATAATTATCCACATTGTTGGAGATGTAAAACTCCTCTTGTATATTACTCTAAACCAAGTTTGTATATTAAAACAACAGCATTCAAAGATAAAATTATTGAAGAAAATAATAAGGTTAATTGGTATCCTGAATATGTTGGGGAAAAAAGATTCGGTAACTGGTTAGAAAATATGAACGATTGGGCAATATCAAGAAACAGATATTGGGGTACACCAATCCCATTATGGAGATGTTCATGTGGACATGATGAAATGATTGGTTCTAGAAAAGAATTAGTAGAAAAAGCGGTAGAAAAAATTGATGAATCAATTGAACTTCATAGACCATATGTAGATGATATTCATATTAAATGTCCAGAATGTGGTAAGGAAATGACTAGGGTAAAAGATGTAATTGACTGTTGGTTTGATTCAGGGTCTATGCCTTTTGCTCAATATCATTATCCATTTGAAAATAAAGAATTGTTTGAGCATCAATTCCCAGCTGATTTCATTTCAGAAGGAATAGATCAAACAAGAGGTTGGTTCTATTCACTATTAGTTATTTCAACATTTGTTAAAGGTTGCTCACCATATAAAAATGTTTTAGTAAATGATTTAATTCTAGATAAATATGGTCAAAAAATGCATAAGAGTAAAGGTAATGCTGTTGAACCATTTGGTATTATTGAAAAGTATGGAGCTGATGCTACAAGATTTTATATGTTAAATGCATCACCTGTATGGACACCATTAAAATTCGATGAAGATGGTATAAAAGAAATTCAATCAAAATTCTTTAGTACTTTAAAAAATACTTATACTTTCTTCCAATTATATGCTAATACAGATAATCTAGATCCTAGAGAGTTCCATATTGAGTATAATGATTTAGAAGAGATAGATAAATGGCTATTATCTAAATACAATAGATTAGTAAAATATGTAACTAGTGCTATGGATGAGTATGATTTAAATAAAGCTTGTAAAGCAATAAACTTATTCTTAAATGAAGATTTATCTAACTGGTATATAAGACGTAACAGAAGAAGATTCTGGGCTAGTGAGTTAGATAATAGTAAGAAAGCAGTATACCAAACTACTTATGAAGTATTGATTGGACTATGTAAATTAATCGCTCCAATCGCTCCATTTGTTGTTGAAGAAATATATCGTGATTTAACTGGATGTGAAAGTGTTCACCTAGCAAGTTATCCAGTATGTGATGAAGAGAAGTTTAACTCTTTAGTAGAAGAGAGAATGGATAAGGTACGTGATTTAATATCACTTGGTCGTAATGCTAGAGAAGAAGTTAAAATAAAGGTTCGTCAACCTATAAGTGAAGTAATATTAGATGGTAAAAATGAACAAATCATTAGTGATTTAGTTGATTTAATTAAGGAAGAGTTAAATGTTAAAGAGGTAATATTTGAACAAGACTTAAGTAAATATATGAACTTTAATGTTAAGCCTAATTTTAAAGAAGTAGGTAAGATTCTAGGACCTAAGATTAAAGTATTCCAAGAAGCATTAACTAAGTTAAGTAGTGATGAAGTAAATGAATTAAAAAATGGTAACAGTATTAATATCAATCTTGATGGAGATAACTTTACAGTAGAAGCTAGTATGGTAGATATAAGAGTTGAATCTAAAGAAGGATTTACCGCATCTTACGAAGGAGATAACTTTATCGTATTAGATACTACTTTAACACAAGATTTAATTAATGAAGGTGTTGCAAGAGAATTAATTAGTAAAGTTCAACAATTAAGAAAGAGTAAAGATTTTGATATTTTAGATAGAATTGATATAAGATATGTAGAAAATAGTGAATTTGAAAATGCTATTAAAGATTATATTGATTTTATAAAGAAGGAAACTTTATGTGATGATTTAGTTAAAACAAGTGATATTACTGAAGTAACTAATCTAAATGGATTAGAAGTAAAATTTGACGTTATAAAAAAATAATTTAAATAACTGATGGAGTAATCTATCAGTTTTTTTATTGAACAAATATGAAAGTAGTGGTATTATAAAAAGCACTTTTAACTTTAAGAGAGAAGTGATTATTTTGAAATGTGTTTCAGTATATGAAGGAATAAATCTACCTGATCCATTGGATCAAGAAACTTTATGTAAGTACTTTTTAAAAATGCGTAATGGTGATGAAACTGCTAAAGACATAATAGCGAAACATAATATTAAACTTGTTATAGGAATTGTATCTTATTACTTTAAGTCTAATAATTGGGATATGGATGAATTAGTATCAACAGGTACAATAGGATTAATGAAAAGTATTGATGCATTTGATCCTAATAAGGGGAATAAATTTAGTACTTATGCTTCTGAATGTATAAGGAATGAAATACTAATGTCTTTGAAAAAACAAGTAAAGCGTAGTGAAGATATAAGCTTAGAGGAATCAATTGTTGATGGTGATCATTCATCAGTTAAATTGGGTGATTTATTAATTGCTACTGATGATGATCCAGTTGAAAATTACGAAGAAAAAGAATTATATATGAATGTTAGAAAATATGTAGAAAATCTACCGGATAGAGAACGCAAAATAGTAACAATGATATTTGGGTTTAATAGTGATGAACCAGTAACTCAAAAAGAGATTGCATTATCATTAGGCATGTCTCAATCACAAGTTTCTAGAGTTTTAAAAGCAACTTTAGAACAAGCTAAAAATGATTTTAGTAAAGAATATGGTGGTAGTAATAATGCTAGAAGTCTTGTCAAAAACTCAAAACAGCATTAAGCGTATTGCTAAATATTTATGATTAAAGTATACTAAATTTAGGTGGTGATATAGTGAATACAATTTTACCTGCTGATACATATATCGTTGTTAATAAAACGATTATAGATGATGTTGATAGAAAGTTAGTTACAATGCTATATCAACCAATAATAGGGCATACTGCTACTACGTTGTATTTTACATTATTTGATGATCTGTTACGTCATGAAGTTATGAGTGAAGAATTAACTCATCATCATTTGATGGCTACTATGCAGTTAAAATTAGAAGATATTTTAATTGCAAGAGAAAAACTAGAGGCAGTAGGTCTTTTAAAAACGTACTTAAAAAAAGATCATGTTAATAATTTTGTTTATTTATTATATGCACCATTATCAGTTAATGAATTTTTAAATCATCCTATTTTGAATGTTGTTTTATATAATAATTTAGGGAAAAAAGAATATGAAAAGATTGTAAATGTTTTTAAAGTTCCTAAAGTAAATCTTAGGGATTATGAAGATATTACTCAGTCATTTAATAAAGTATTTTCAAGCGTTAGCAGTAATACCTTTATAGGTAATGATAATATAGTAAGTAAGAACAAAGGTAATATTGAAATAACTTCAGGGGTAGATTTTAATTTGTTAATTTCTTCTATTCCTAAAAGTATGGTAAGTGAGAAGTGCTTTAGCGATGAAGTAAAAGATTTAATTAATTCGCTAGCATTTGTTTACAATATAGACGATCTTAATATGCAAGGATTAGTTCGTAATAGTATTAATGAAAAAGGACTTATTGATAAAACTGAACTTAGAAAAAGTGCTAGAAACTTTTATCAATTTGAGCAAGGAGGAAAATTACCAACACTTATTTACAGTAAACAACCAGATTATTTGAAAACTCCTAGTGGCGATACTTCTAATTGGGCTAAGCAAGTATATACTTTTGAAAACATAACACCGTATGATTATATAAGAAGTAAATATAAAAATGGTGAACCAACTTTAAGAGAATTGCAAATTATTGAAGATTTGATGGTTAAACAAAAAATGAAACCTGGAGTTGTTAATGTTTTAATTGATTATGTTTTAAAAGTTAATAATCAAAAATTTACTAGAAGTTATGTTGAAACAGTAGCAGCTCAATGGAGTAGGTTGAATATTGAAACTGTCGAAGCAGCTATGCGTACGGCTGAGAAAGAACATAAAAAATTAAAAAAGAAACTAAATAAAGATAAAGAAGATTCACAAAATAAGCATTATAAACCTAAAGAAGAATCATTACCATCCTGGTTTGATAAGAAAATTGAGAATAAGGAAATGTCTAAAGAAGAAGAAGCTGAATTAGATAATCTATTAAAAGAATTTAGTTAATAATTAAAACTTGACATACCTATTTAGTTCTATTATATATATAGTAGAAGGAGGAAAAAAATGGATAGTGGTAAAAGAAAGTCTTCAGCAGGAATTATAGCAGTTTTAGTAATTATCGTATTAGCTTTAGGAGGTTATATTATCTATGATAAAGTTTTATCTTCACCAAAAGATAATGTAGTTGATAATAATAAAGATAATAAAGATAATAAAGATAACAACGTAGTAGAAGATAAAGAATTATCTTTAAATGATTATACTGTTGTTAAATTATATGGTTATGTTCTTAATCAAGATGATGATATAAAAGATTATTTTCATTCAAATTTAGAACTTACAAATAAAACAGTAAGTAATGAAATGAAACTACGTATTGCATATCAAGCAAATGGTAAGGGACAATATAAGTATTCCAAAGTAATTAGCGGATTGAATCCACAAACTGTTTATACAGCAGATGCAAATGTTGTATTAGGTCAAATTAATGAAATATTTGGTAGTGATAACGGATATTCTCATAACAACGAAGGCATTCAAGGTGCTCTTGGTGCTGATTGTGGGGAATTAAAATATGTTCAAAATCAAAACAATTATGAATTAAAAATTGGTGAAGGTTGTGGTAGCATAGTTGGCCATGCTGTGTATACTAAGTTAGTCAAAGCAGTAAAAACAAGCGATACAATCGTTCTAACTGAAAAATCATATGTATTTTCTGCAGGAAATGCTTATAAAAGTCTTGCTCAAGATTGGTCACTAATTGAATCGAATGTTAATCCTAGTGATGAATACTTTGATAAAGGTTCAACTATAACTTATACATTTAAACTAGGAGATGCTGGAGCATATTATTTCTATAGTAGTAAAATAACTTATTAAAGAGTTGAAAAGCTCTTTTTTATTTGGTATAATACCCATTACACACGGAAGGAGAATTTATGAAAACAATTATGTTTGCAACACCAATTTCATTGGAAGAGGCTGAAAGGTTAAGTTGTTTTGATTATTCTATTGCTTATTTTGATCCAAATAAAAAAAGAAGAAAAAAATTAAAAATTGCCAGTGCTGATTATGATGGTACATTTATGGATTGCGATGCAGTACTAGAAGCTAGCAAATCTGATGCTGTTATGTTTTTGAGACATGTTCCTAGACAAAACATTAAAAGTGTAAGAACATCTTTATTAACATTAATAATAAATGATGATAGAGAGATAGAACGTGTTATATCAAATTCAAAATACTACAGTAATGTTCAAACATTCAGCGGTAATGTTTTGGAAAAAAGATTGAAATAAAAAAGATTTTATGTTATTATACTTTTAGAAATCGAAGATTGAGATTAGTAAGTTTTTAATTATTTTATAGAGAATTAGTGGTTGGTGGAAACTAATAATAATATTACTGAATCAACTCATGAGTGAAATAGGGAATTTTAAGTATCTATTTCCGGGATGACCGTTATTTAAATTAAGTCAATTATAGGATGGCACCGTGATTATTCACTCCTATACTTGGCTTTTTTATTTTTTAGGAGGAATATTATGCTTAAGGATTATTTTGATTTAGAAAAATATGAAGAGTTAAAAAACTCGAATGATTTAATTTATAAGGCACTTGAGATTGTATCTACTTTATTTGAATATGATACTGATAAAGGTGGCATGCCATATATGCTTCATATTATATATGTGTATAGACATGTTAATACTAAAGAGGAGAAGGTAGTAGCACTTCTACATGATGTACTAGAAGATAAAAAGGTAACAAAAGAAGACTTATTAGATATTGGATTTCCAAAGAAAATTGTTGCTGATGTTGAAGTATTAACGAGAGTAAAACCTATAGATTATAATGATTATATTGATAATATTATTAGAAATGGTTCTGTTGAGGCTTTAAATGTAAAACTTGCGGATCTTGAAAATAATATGGATTTATCGAGAATAAAAAATCCTACTATTAAAGATTTTGAAAGAATTCAGAAAAGATATATTCCAACTCATGCTAAGATAATGGATAAATTAAAAAGTAATTCATAATGATGTAAAAATGGATAACATATGGTTAAAGATGTTAGAGTTGGATGATGATAGACAGTATTGTGATTTGCTAATAGAACTTGCTAATTATGAAAATGCTTTTGTTAGACCTGTTCCAAAAGATTTTGGGTATGAGGATTTTGAATTTTTCAAAAAAGCAAGAGTAGCAATGGTTACTGGTGAAGTTTTTGGTAGGAAAGTTGTTCCTGTTAATACATATTGGGTGATGTCCGGTAGTACTCCTATTGGATACGCTACTTTAAAGCATGAAGCAACTTATGATAAGCCTGGAGGACATATTGGATGCTGTTTGAAAAAAGAATACCAAAATCAAGGAATAGGAACAATAGTATCTGATATTTTATCTAGTATAGCATACCATGATTTAGGAATAACAGAATTGATTTATTCGTCTAAAAGCGAAAATACTCAAAGTCAAAAATCAGTTGATAAAATAGGTGGTACATTAGTTGCTGTTAATAATGGATATCACTTTTACAAGGTAGATTTAGAAAAGAGATTTAATAATGAAAGAAGGGTAATTAAATGATAGATATTAAACTTATAAGAGAAAATAAAGAATTAGTAAAAGAAAATATTAAAAAGAAATTTCAAGATGAAAAACTACATTTAGTAGATGAAGTTTATGAAATGGATAAAAAAGTAAGAGATGTTCAAACTAGAGTAGATAGTTTGAAAGCTGAAAAAAACAAAATGAGTGGCGAAATTGGCAAATTAATGAAAGATAAGATGATTGATGAAGCTAATAAAATTAAAGATAAAATAGCTGAAATGTCTAATGAGATTGCGACTCTTGAAGAAGAATTTGTAAAATTAGGTAAAGAAATAAAAGAACGTATGTTAGTAATACCAAATATCATGGATAGTTCTGTTCCAATTGGTAAGGATGATTCATGTAATGTTGAAGTACAAAAATTTGGTGAACCAACAGTTCTTAGTTATGGGATACCATACCACGCTGATATCATTAATAATTTAAAAGGTATGGATAAAGAAGCAGCAGGACGTACTAGTGGTGAAGGATTCTATTTCTTATTAGGTGATATTGCAAGACTTCATGAAGCTATGTTAGCGTGTGCTAGAGATTATATGATAGATAATGGATTTACTTATGCTATACCTCCATTTATGATTCATAGTGATGTTGTAACTGGTGTTATGTCTTTTCCTGAAATGGAAGCTATGATGTATAAAATAGAAGGTGAAGATTTATACTTAATTGGTACAAGTGAACATTCTATGATTGGTAAGTTTAAAGACCAAATAATTAAACGTGAAGAATTACCAATAAGTATGACTTCTTATTCTCCTTGTTTTAGAAAAGAAGGAGGTTCTCATGGACTAGAAGAACGTGGACTTTACCGTGTTCATCAATTTGAAAAACAAGAAATGATTGTAATATGTGAACCAGAAGATTCTATGAAATGGTATGAAAAAATGTGGAAATTAACAGTTGACTTATTTAGAAGTTGGAATATTCCGGTAAGACAATTAGAGTGCTGTAGTGGTGACTTAGCTGATTTAAAAGTTAAATCTTGTGATATTGAAGCATGGAGCCCTCGTCAACAAAAATATTTTGAAGTTGGTAGTTGTTCTACTTTAGGTGATGCTCAAGCAAGACGTTTAGGAATAAGAACTAAAGGAGAAAAAGGAACATATTATTTACATACTTTAAATAATACAGTAGTTGCAACACCTAGAGGATTAATTGCATTATTAGAGAATAATTACAATGAAGATGGAAGCATTACTATTCCAGAAGTATTAAGACCATACATGGGTGGTAAGGATAAAATCGTTCCACAAAAATAAAGAGCTTGTGCTCTTTTTTTTCTATATTTATCGTGGTATAATGATAATGAGGTGGTACTATGAAGGAGCTAACTGAAAAAGAAATAGCAGAAAAATTAGATAAAATGCGTGAAAAAGCTATTTTAGAATTACATGAATGGGATTCAACTAAGGGAAAAGGTTTTATAATCAATCCTGATGGTACTATTTATGATTATAATTGGTTTTTAGGTTTTAACAGTAAAACAAATAATTTTGGAATGTGTACTTCTCTTGAAATGCGAAACATAAAAGCTGATTGTGATAAAATTAAGAATTATTTACAAGATGATTTGATGATTTTTGATATGGAATACGATACTAATTTTCATCAAGATGGTGGATGTGATATAATTGTTAAATTTGATGATAAAAATAAGTATTCTAATAATATTAAATTGTTCAAAAGAATATCTAAAGAAATAGATAAAATGTTTAAATAGGAGGATTTATAATGAAGATATTAGTAACTGGTGGATGTGGTTATATTGGTAGCCATACATGTGTTGAATTATTAAATGGAGGATATGAAGTAGTAGTAGTAGATAATTTTTCTAACTCTAAAAAAGATGTGGTAGATAAAATAAAAAAAATTACACATAAAGATTTTACCTTTTATGAAGGGGATGTATGTGATAAAGAATTAATGGAGAAAATCTTTTCTTTAGAAAAAATTGATGCAGTTATTCATTTTGCAGGATACAAAGCAGTAGGTGAGTCTGTTAAAAAACCACTTATGTACTATCGCAATAACTTAGATTCGACTTTAACACTATGTGAAGTAATGAGTGAACATAATGTTAAGAAGTTGGTATTCTCTAGTAGTGCTACAGTATATGGTAGTCCTAAAAGTTTACCTATAAAAGAAGATTTTCCATTATCAACTACTAATCCATATGGTTCAACTAAGTTAATGATAGAAGGAATTTTAAAAGATTTATATATATCTGATAATGAATGGAGTATTGCAGTATTAAGATACTTTAACCCAATAGGTGCTCATGAGTCTGGATTAATCGGAGAAAATCCTAACGACATACCAAATAACTTAATGCCATATATAGTAAAAGTTGCAACTGGGGAATTAGAATGTTTAAGTATTTTTGGTGATGATTATGATACTAAAGATGGTACAGGTGTTAGAGATTATATTCATGTTGTTGATTTGAGTAAAGGACATTTAAAAGCAATCGAAAAAATTAAAAACAGTAAAGGAATTGATTATTATAATCTAGGTACAGGAAATGGGTATAGTGTACTTGAAATAGTAAAAAATTTCTCTAAAATAAATAATGTTAAAGTAAACTATAAAATAACTGAACGTCGTCCTGGAGATATTGCTGCATGTTATGCTGACCCTAGTTACGCTAAAGAACAACTTGGATGGGAAGCGGAAAAGGGTATTGAAGATATGTGCAAAGATGCATATAACTTTGTAATGAAGAACAAATAATATGGAAGAAATTAAAGCAAGTAGAATTAATGGGCGACTTGATTTAGATGAATATTTTAGTCAAAGAGGAGCACCTAATTGTGTAGATCTAGAAGAATTAGCAAGCAAAGGATTAATAGAACCAGAAATATCAGGAATATGTGATAAATTTTGGATATTATCTAGTGATAATAACGAACGTATTGCATTATTTAAAGTATCAGAAGCAAACTCTTATGCTGATTATGCTGAACTTTTAGCTGAGGAAATGGCTAAAGTTATGGAAATAAAAACCGCACATTATGATTTGGCAACGTTTAATGGAATGAATGGAGTTATAAGTTATAATTTCTTAGATGAGTATGATTCCATATATCATGGTACGGATATTATATTAGATTATTATGATGAAAAAATAGAGGATAGTGCAGAGCTTTTATCGATGTATGGCTTAACTAGTAAAGATTTAATTGATGATGTTTGCCTTAAATTAAATAACTTAGAAGATATATGGTCAATTATAGAACATAAATATAAAGATTATAATAATAAAAGTGGAATCGTTAAACGCGTTATGGACGGATTAGTTGACAAATTAATTTTTGATGTTTTGACTAATAATGTTGATGACCATTCAGAGAATTGGGGTATTATTGATACTGATTCTGGAAAATATCTAGCTCCAATGTATGATAATAGTAGAGTTTTAGGACTTTATAAAAATGTTGTTGTAGAAAAGGCATTAAGGCAAAAGCAAGACGAGGAGCCACCTTTATATTTGACTGTTGATAATTCTAGTGATAAATATCCAGCGGAAGTATTAGATAAATTTTTACGTATTTCTAGTAGTGAATACGTTGATTTAGTAAAAGAAAAAATATCTTTGTTACAGGAACACGTATGTGAAATTCCAGAAATGGTTGAAGCACGTACTGGTGTACAAATGAGTGATTTCTTAAAAAGATATTTTAATGAGTCTATCGCAAACAATTTAGAAACTGCTAGTACAATAGTAGATAAATATGATAGAAAACGTGCTAAATAATTGACACTTTGTAAAGATTACTTTACAGGTGTTCTTTTTTTTAGAATAATAAAGTGCTATACTTAAATTATAAAAAATAGGAGGTTATATGTATTCAAAAGAAGTAGAGGACATGTGTACTGTAAATAAAGGTGCTAGTCATGGACCAGCTCCTATACCTGAAGAAGGAAAATTCGTTGAGGCTAAAGAAATAAAAGATATTTCTGGACTTACTCATGGTATAGGTTGGTGTGCGCCACAACAAGGTGCTTGTAAATTGACACTTAATATTAAAAATGGAATTATAGAGGAAGCTTTAGTAGAAACAGTAGGTTGTTCAGGAATGACTCATTCAGCTGCTATGGCTTCAGAAATATTAGTAGGTAAAACACTACTTGAAGCATTAAATACTGACTTAGTTTGTGATGCTATTAATACTGCAATGAGAGAATTGTTCTTACAAATAGTCTATGGTAGAAGTCAATCAGCTTTCTCAGAGGGGGGGTTACTAGTAGGAGCAGGACTTGAAGATTTAGGTAAAGGACATCGTAGTCAAGTTGGTACTTGTTACAGTACTAAATTAAAAGGACCTAGATATCTAGAATTATCTGAAGGATATATTACAGAAATAGGATTAGATGAAAATAATGAAATCATTGGATATAAGTATGTTAACTTAGGTAAAATGATGGATAATATAAAAAAGAAAATGGATCCACTAGAAGCAATTGAAAAAGCTAGTGGTAAATATGGAAGATTCGATGAAGCAGTAAAAGTAATCGATCCAAGGGAGGAGTAGTTATGGCATTATTTGAAAATTATGATAGAAGAATTAAACAAATAGAAGCTACTCTAAATAAGCATGGAATTGCTACTATAGAAGATGCTAAAAAAATATGTGAGGAAAAAGGTATCGATGTTTTTGAAATAGTAAGAGGTATTCAACCAATTTGTTTTGATAATGCTTGTTGGGCATATACGGTAGGTGCTGCTATTGCAATAAAAGAAAATGCTAAAACAGCAGCAGAAGCAAGTAAATATATTGGAGAAGGTTTACAATCTTTCTGTATCCCAGGAAGTGTTGCTGATGAGCGAAAAGTTGGATTAGGTCATGGTAATTTAGGTGCTATGTTATTAAGTGAAGATACAGAGTGCTTTGCATTCTTAGCAGGACATGAATCTTTTGCAGCAGCAGAAGGAGCTATAGGTATTGCAAAATCTGCTAATAAAGTAAGACAAAAACCATTAAGAGTAATACTTAATGGATTAGGTAAAGATGCTGCTCAAATAATTTCTAGAATAAATGGATTTACTTTTGTAGAGACTGAATATGATTTTGCAACTTCTACTTTAAAAATAGTTAGTGAGAAAGCTTATTCTAATGGTGAGCGAAGTAAAGTAAAATGTTATGGAGCTAATGATGTAAGAGAAGGCGTTGCTATAATGCATCATGAAAATGTTGATGTATCTATTACAGGCAATTCAACTAATCCTACAAGATTCCAACATCCAGTAGCAGGTACTTATAAAAAAGAAAGATTGGAGCAAGGTAAAAAGTATTTTTCAGTAGCAAGTGGTGGAGGAACTGGTAGAACACTTCATCCTGATAATATGGCTGCTGGACCTTCTAGTTATGGTATGACAGATACAATGGGTAGAATGCATAGTGATGCTCAATTTGCTGGTTCTTCTTCAGTCCCTGCTCATGTAGAAATGATGGGATTAATAGGAATGGGGAATAATCCAATGGTTGGTGCTACTGTAGCAGTAAGTGTAAAAGTATTTGAAACTTTAAATAAATAAAAATGGTCGTATGACCATTTTTTTTATTTGTTATTTAGTTGTTTATCAATTCCAAATTTTATTCGTTTTACTAGTTGCTGATTACAAGGAGAAATGCGCTCTTCATTAATAGATACATTAATTCCTTCATTTAATGCATTTTCTATTCTAACATAGTTTAATAATCTTTCCATATTATTGCTATGACTGTTTCCTAAGGTGTGTAATAATAAACCTGTTAATTGAACTCTATCTAAGTCGCAGTCTTGGATGTTTTTACAAGATAAAAGCCTTCTTAACTTAACTAGACAATCTTTTTCTTCACTAAAATAGCTTGAAAAAGAAGTAACTGTAGTTTGATCATATGAATCTTGTTGAAACTTTAATATAGGAAAAGTGATTAATTTCATGTGATTAATAGACGTTATTAATTCTCTTCTCAGATGTAGAATATATCTTTTTGCTTGTCTGTCTCCACAAATTACTATACTCTTATTTGTAAATATTTCCCACACTTTATCATCTGTAGTTTTTAAATATTCAACAGAATCTTTAATTATTTGTTCCATAAATTTTCCTCGTTTCTTGGCTTATTATTATATATTTGGTAAATTAAATAATCAATACTAATTTATTGAATAATATTAACTTATCTTTTTCATTATAAAATGGGAGGGATGAATAATTATGGCACGTCACAAAGTTGAAATTAGTGGCGTGAATACAGCAAATATCAAAGTATTAACAAGTGAAGAAATGGAGGACTTATTTAAAAAATTACAAAATGGTGATGAATCAGCAAGAAGTGAATTAGTAAATGGAAACTTAAAATTAGTTTTATCTATTTTAAAGAAATTTTCTAAAAAAGACGAAAATATGGATGATTTATTCCAAATAGGTTGTATAGGTTTATTAAAAGCAATAGATAATTTTGACTTATCTTATGGAGTTAAGTTTTCAACTTATTGTGTTCCAATGATCCAAGGAGAAGTAAGAAGATATTTAAGAGATAATAGTAGTATAAGGGTTAGTAGATCTCTAAAGGATTTAGCATATAAATCTTTAAAAGTAAAAGATGAATTTATCTTAGAAAAAGGAATTGATCCAACTACTGATGAGATTGCTAATATTTTGGGTGTTTCTAATTATGAAGTTATTAATGCATTAGATTCGTTAAGGGATCCAGTTAGTATCTTTGAACCAATTTATTCTGATGGAGGAGACACTATTTATTTATGTGATCAAATAGAAGATAAAACAGTAAAAAATAATGACTTAGATATTAAATTATCAATTAATGATGCTATAAATAGTTTAGAAGAACGTGAGAAGTTTATTCTTGATCAAAGATTTGTTGTAGGAAAAACTCAAATGGAAATAGCAAGTGAATTAGGTATTAGTCAAGCTCAAATATCTAGAATAGAGAAAAATGCAATTGAAAGTTTAAGAACTACTTTGAAATAATGTTATGGATTTTTTCTTATCTTATGTGTATAATTAAAATGTAAACATAAGAGGTGAAAAATGAAAGTTTTATTATATACAGAAGGACTTGAACATATTGGTAAAAGTGGTTTAGGAAAAGCTATTAAGCATCAAATGAAAGCATTAGATTATGTAGGTGTTAGTTATACACTTGATCCAGATGATGATTATGATATAGTTCACATTAATACATATGGGCCAAAATCTTTTGCACTAGCTCAAGCATCTAAGAAAAATGGTAAAAAAGTAGTATACCACGCACATTCTACAGAAGAGGATTTCAGAAATAGTTTCGTTTTATCAAATCAAATTGCACCAATATTTAAAAAATGGATTGTTACTTGTTACAAATTAGGAGATCATATTATAACTCCAACACCATATTCTAAAAAGTTATTGGATGGTTATCATATGCATAGAGATATTACTGCTATATCTAATGGTATTGAAATAGAAAGATTTGTAACTGATAAAAAATTAGGAGATATTTTTAGAAAAACATATGGATATAAAAAGAATGATAAAGTAGTAATGGGAATCGGGTTATATTTAGAAAGAAAAGGTATATTAGACTTCGTAGAACTTGCAAAAAGATTACCACAATATAAATTTATTTGGTTTGGTTTTACTCCTTTATATACAGTTCCTGATAAGATTAGAAAAGCAGTTAAGACTGAGCTTTCAAATTTAACTTTTGCTGGATATGTTGAACAAGAAATGATTATAAATGCTATGAATGGAGCAGATTTATATATATTCCCAACACTAGAAGAGACTGAGGGTATTCCAATACTAGAAGCATGTGCTTGTAAAGAAAAAGCATTAATTAGAGATATTCCAGTTTTTGATGAATGGTTAGAAGATGGAGTTAATGTATATAAAGCAAAAGATGTAGATGAGTTTGAAAAGAAAATTGTTGATATTTTAGAAGGGAAGTTACCTGATTTAACTGAAGAAGGTTATAAAGTAGCTTGTTCAAGGGATTTAAGAATTATTGGTAAACAATTGAAGGAAGTTTATGAAAAAGTCTTAGAAAATCCTGCAATAGATAAGAAGGAAAGTAGAAAAAGAGATAAAGAATTCCGTAATAAGCAAAGGGAAGATAGAAAAAAACTAAAAGAAACAATAAAAAAATAATGACTAGAAATAGTCATTTTTTTATTGCCAAATCCCTAGGGGGGGGGGGTATAATAATTATAGATAAATATAATTCGGAGTGAGAAGGATGGAAAAGAAGTATATGAAAGCCAAAAAGATTATAGTTATAACGATGTGTACCTTAATATGTATAATGGCAATAGGATATGCAGCGTTTGCAACTAATTTAACAATAACAGGAACATCAAATATAGGGTCAACTTGGAAAGTAGAATTTACTAATATTGAGGAAGTATCAAAAACAAGTGGAGTAACAATAAAAAACGTACCAACAGCAACAGGAACAACAGCAACTTTTAATGTAGATTTAACAAGTCCAGGAGACAATATAGTCTACAAAATAACAGTAGCAAATAATGGAACATTAAATGCAGTAATAGATGATATAACAGCAAGTGAAACCGGAAGTGATGCAATAAATTTTGAAATAATAGGGATAAAGAAAGGAGATAAATTAGCAAGTAAAACAACAACAACATTTGATGTAACAATATCATATGATAACAATGTAACAAGCCAACCTAATTTAATAGATAGTACATTAACAATAAATATTAATTATGTACAAGATACAGGACAAACGATAGTAACAGATGATACTATAATAGTACCAACAAGACTAGCAGCAAAAATATTGAAAGACAATGAAGCACAAGCGGATACAAGTATAGATTTTTCTAAGATAAGTAGTGATACAAATGGTAAAGGATTATATTATACAAGTACCAATACCGAAGATAATAAAGTAACATATTATTTTAGAGGCGCAGTAGAAAACAACTATGTAACATTCGCAGGATTTACATGGAGAATAATAAGAATAAATGAAGATGGTTCAATAAGATTAATAAAACAAGATTCGATAGGAGATAGTGCATTTAATATAAACGTATTTGACAATGCATATGTAGGATATATGTATGGAATGGCTGGAGCTTCAACATATGAAGAGACACATGCAAATACTAATTCGAGTACAATAAAGACTTTTATAGATGAATGGTATCAAAATAATTTAATAAGTTATTCAAGTTATTTAGCTGATTTTGGATTCTGTGGTGATAGGAGTATAACCGATGGTTGGGAATTTGATGACTATGATTCTGAGATAGATACTCTATATTCAGCATACACTAGATTAGCAGAAAACAAAACTCCACAGTTCAAATGTCCTCAAGCAAACGATTTATATACAACCAAGACGAGTAATAAAGGTAACAAAGCTCTAGATTATCCAATAGGATTAATAACAGCGGATGAAGTAACATATGCAGGGGCTAGTTATCCGAAAGATAACAATAATTTATATTTAGCATCATTGGTTCAAATTAATTCTTGGACAATGACTCCATTTAATTATTATGGCGGTGTTACTTTATATTTTTGGTCTTGTAATGGTTATTTAGGTGATGATGCTGTTGATCCTGGAAATGAGGTAAACCCTGTAATAAATCTAAAATCAACAATAGAAATTACAACTGGCGATGGAACTGTTGATAATCCATATGTAATTAAAACTAATTAAAGAAGATGATTAATAATATTTCTGAACTTGTCAACAAAAAGTAGACAGTAAAAAGATTTTATTTAAACCCTAGTTGA
>OIYG01000293.1_pt1 | contig 52734 bp, 49 predicted proteins | sample 1587861 | NCBI WGS metagenome assembly OIYG01 (sample SAMN03283272) | human gut metagenome | biome: human-associated habitat; material: feces | host: Homo sapiens | place: Peru | collected 2012
AGGGTGTGGATGAGCCTTATAGAATGTTTACATCACGCGCCGAATACCGTATTCTTCTTCGTCAGGATAATGCTGATTTTCGTCTGACGGAAATCTCTCATAGGATAGGTCTTGCCAGTGAAGAAAGGTACTCTTTTATGATGCAGAAAAGGGATGCGGTAGAAAGGATGGAAAATTTCTGTGATATGAATAATATCACTACTACCGTTGCTAATCCTTACCTTGAATCTGTAAATTCCGCTCTTCTTACGGAAAGCAAAAAGATCTCGTATTTGGCATCCCGGCCTGAGGTAAGACTTGAGGATTTGTTAAAAATTGTTCCACGTGGAACAAAAAACCTTATGCCTTCAAACATGTCTCCTGATGAAATATATCAGAGTGTGGAGATTGGTATCAAATATAAGGGATATATAGACAGGGAAATTGCCAATGCTGAAAAGCTGCGAAGGCTTGAGCGACTGGAGATACCGGAAGGTTTCGATTATGATAAGGTTTCAGGATTGTCAATCGAGTGCCGTCAGAAACTGCACCGATACAACCCTCGAACAATAGCGCAGGCTTCAAGAATATCAGGAGTTTCACCAGCTGATATATCAGTATTATTAGTATATTTAGAGCAAATGAAAGGAAAAATTTAAGAATGGAAAACTTTAATAAAACAATTATAGAATTATCAAGGAAAATTGATGTTGAAATAGATGAACAAATGTGCAAACAATTCTATCAATATATGAAATTACTATTAGAATGGAATGAAAAAATTAATTTAACCGCAATAACAGAAGAAAATGAAGTAATATTAAAACATTTTATAGATAGTTTAACAATAAATAAATATATTGAAGAAGGAGAAACAATAATTGATATTGGAACAGGTGCTGGATTTCCAGGTATACCACTTGCAATAACAAAAATGGAGAATAAAATAACACTAGTAGATTCATTAAATAAGAGAATAAATTTCTTATTAAAGGTTAAAGATGCTCTTAAACTTAATAATGTAGAGGCGATACATGGCAGAGTTGAAGAAATAGGAAAAAACTGTAATCATAGAGAGCATTACAATGTAGTCACCTCAAGAGCGGTAGCAAAATTAAATATCTTATTAGAATATATGATGCCATTAGTAAAAGTTGGCGGAAAATGTATTTGTATGAAAGGTTCTAACATAGATGAGGAAATAGAACAATCAAAGAAAGCTCTAAATATTTTAGGTGGTGAAATAATAAAAGTAGATAAAATGGTACTTCCTAGTACAGATATTTCTAGAAATATTATATTAATAAAAAAAGTAAGGGAAACACCAAAGCAATACCCTAGAAAGCCTGGCACACCCGCAAAGGAGCCGATTGCTTAGAATATGTAGAAGATACAAAAAAATAAAATATTTTAAAAAATTTCATTGACATATTAATAATATTTTTATATTATTAATATGTTAAATTTTTTATAAATGGAGGCAATCAATTTGGGAAAAGTAATATCAATAGCAAATCAAAAAGGAGGAGTCGGAAAGACTACTACCGCAATAAATTTAAGCACTATCTTAGCTAAAAAAGGAAAAAAAGTTTTAATGATAGATGCAGACCCACAAGGCAACGCAACAAGTGGCGTAGGTGGAGATAAAGAAGTAGAAATTTCAGTGTATGACTTATTAATTGAAGATATAGAATTGAATGAAGCAATTCAAAAGACTAAAATAAAAAATCTAGATATATGTGCTTCAAATATAAATTTAGCAGGGGCAGAGGTACAACTTGTTAATATGGAGAAAAGAGAGTACAGACTAAAAGAAAAATTAGATCCAAAAAAGAATAATTATGATTACATAATAATTGATTGCCCTCCTTCATTAGGTTTAATTACATTAAATGCATTTACCGCATCTGATAGTGTTTTAATACCAGTTCAATGTGAATACTATGCTTTGGAAGGTCTTGGACAACTGATGAATACAATAGATTTAGTAAAAAGACACCTAAACAAAAGTTTGGAAATCGAAGGCGCTTTATTGACTATGTTTGACATTAGGACAAACTTATCTAATCAAGTTGTTAAAGAAGTTAAGAGATATTTTGAGAACAAGGTATATAAAACAGTTATTCCAAGAAACGTAAAATTAAGTGAAGCACCAAGCTATGGAATGCCTATTACAGTATATGATCCAAGGTCAAAGGGAGCAAAAAGTTATGAGAAATTTGTTAAAGAGTTGATGAAGGCAAACGAAAATGATAGTAAAGGAAAGCACGCAAAATAAAAAGAAAGGAAAGTGAATACAATGGCAAAAAAAACAGGATTAGGTAAAGGGCTAGACGCATTGTTTAGTGATAAACCATTAACACAGGCAGAAGAAGAAAAAATATTAAAAGAGGGTGAAGAATTAGTACAAAATATTAAAGTGATTGAAATAGAGCCAAATAAAGAACAACCAAGAAAGCACTTTGACAGTGAAAGTTTAGAGGATTTGGCAAAATCAATTAAAAGGTATGGGGTAATTCAACCAATAATAGTAAACAAAAAAGACAACTATTATATGATAGTAGCAGGAGAAAGAAGATGGAGAGCTTCAAAAATTGCGGGATTAACGGAAATACCATGTATAGTAAGAGATAATGACGAAAGAAAAAATAGAGAAATAGCATTAATAGAAAATATTCAGAGAGAAGATTTAAATCCAATAGAAAAGGCTAGAGGATTTAAGCAATTATTAGATGAATATGAATTGACACAACAAGAACTAGCTGATATGGTTGGAATTAGTAGAAGTGCATTAGCTAATACTGTAAGGTTATTGAATTTAGATCCAAGGATAATGAAGTTAGCAGAGGAAGGGAAATTGTTAGAGTGCCATTGTAGATCTTTAATGGCAATAGATGATGTAGAAAAGCAATATAAAGCAGCATTAAGAATAATTGAAAATGGAGATACGGTAAGAGACATAGAAAGAAAAGTAAAAAATACAAGAGAAGCAAGAAGTAAAAAAGATAATAAATATGAAGCAATATACAGAGATATAGAAGATTCATTCCAAAGCTTTTTTGGAACAAAGGTAAAATTAAATGCAAAAAAAAGAAGTGGAACAATTACAATTCAATATTCAACAAATGAAGAACTAGAAAGATTATTAGAATTAATAAAACAGTAAGAAATGTATTGACAAATACGGATAAATTGTGTTAATATATAAAAGGTTGCTATAAATAGCAACTAAATGGAGAGGTGGTCGAGTTGGTTTATGGCACCAGTCTTGAAAATTGGCGTAGGTTTGTAGCCTACCGTGGGTTCGAATCCCACCCTCTGCGCCATTTTTTTATAAAAAGTATAAAAACTACAGTCATGGAGATTTACCCAAGTGGCTGAAGGGGACGGTTTGCTAAACCGTTAGGGTTGCGTAAGTGGCCGCGAGGGTTCAAATCCCTCAATCTCCGCCAAAAAATGAGACACAGCATGTGTCTCTTATTTTTTGTGTGGAAAAGGATTTGAAGAGATATCTTATTGAACGACAGGTCAGTAGAATTGATTATAAAGATGTAGTAGTGTATTATAAATATAGAGTAAATATTGTTATTTACTCTATATATTTTTTTTAGGAGAGTTTATGAAAAAATTAAAATTAAGAGAAGAAGAAAAATTTGAAACCATAAGAGAATATATTAATAGAGGAATAAAAAAATATAATAAAAATAATGCATTTATTATAAAAATAAAAAATAATAATAAAATTAATTATAAAAATATAACATATAAAGAATTTGGTGAAGATATTAAAAATTTAGGAACTAAATTAATTGATATGGGATTAGAAAATAAAAGAATAGCTATTATTGGAAAAAATAGCTATGAATGGGTATGTTCTTATATAAGTGTAATATGTGGAGTGGGGGTAGCAGTACCTTTAGACAAAGGATTACAAGATGATGAAATTATTTCATTATTAAATAGAAGTAAGGCAGATGCAATTATTTTTGAAAATAAATATTTAGAATTAATTAAAAAAATAAAAAAAGAAAAAAATACACAAATAAAAGAATTTATTTGTATGAATAAAAATGAGGAATTTTTAAATATTTATGAATTAATTAATGACGGAAAAAAATTAATAAAAAATAAAAATAATAAATATTTAAATCATAAAATAAATCCAGAAGAAATGGCAACAATTATTTTTACATCTGGAACAACATCAATGGCAAAAGCAGTAGTATTAACAAATAAAAATATTGCATCAAATATTTATGATTTAAATTGTACAGAAAAAATTTATTCAACAGATGTCAATTTGGCTTTTTTGCCGTTACATCATGCATTTGGTTCTACAGGAATGATATTGTTTTTAGCTAATGGAGCAACAAATGTGTTTTGTGATGGATTAAGGCATATTCAAAATAATTTAAAAGAATATAAAGTAACAACATTTGTATGTGTACCATTATTATTAGAAAATATTTATAAAAAAATAATAAATAAAATAGAAAAAGAAAAAAAGAAAAAAATAATTAAAATAGCAATAATAATATCTAATTTATTATTGAAAATTAAAATAGATATAAGAAGAAAAATATTTAAACCAATAATAAATGAATTAGGAGGAAATATTAGGTTTATTATTAGTGGGGCTTCTGCAATAGATAAAAAGGTTGCAAAAGGATTTAATGATTTTGGAATACTAACAGTGCAGGGGTATGGATTAACAGAGACATCACCAGTTTTAAGTGCAGAAAATGAAAAAAATATAAAATATGGTTCAATAGGAAAACCAATGCCAAGTGTAGAAATAAAAATAGAAAATAAAAATAAAAAAGGAATAGGAGAAATAGTTGCAAAAGGTCCAAATATAATGAAAGAATATTATGAAATGCCTGAAGAAACAAGTAATGTGCTAAAGGATGGATGGTTTTATACTGGCGATTTAGGTTATATAGATAAAAATGGATATATATTTATTACGGGAAGAAAAAAGAATGTAATTGTTTTAAAAAATGGAAAAAATGTTTATCCAGAAGAGTTAGAACAACTTATAAGTGGCTTACCATATGTAAAAGAGAATATGGTATTTGGAAAAGAAAAAGAAGATGACCTAGTAGTATCAGTAAAAATAGTTTACGATAAAGATTATATGTATACTAAAAACGGCGATATTTCAGAAGAAAAAATAAGAGATATTATATGGCAAGATATAAAAAAAATAAATAAAACATTACCAAAATATAAATATATAAAAAACTTAATAATAACAAATGAACCAATGATAAAAACAACAACAGCAAAAATAAAAAGATTTGAAGAAATAAAAAAAGAAAAAATAAAATAAATTAATTTAAATAAATAATTAAATATAAAAATAATTAATTAAAAATAAAATAATAAAAAATAATTTTTATTATTTTATTTTTTTATGTAATAAATATTATTTTTTATTATTTAAATAATTATTTATTATAATTTATAAATCAACTATAATCATTGACAAGAATAATAAAATCATATATATTTATTGAGAAAAATACGATTTTGTTATGCAGATTGAATTGGAAAATAGAATGTAGGGGCGGACGACCCTGCTGTGTACGCTGAATCTGTAAATAGCAAATGCTCTAACAGCTTCATGTGTGTCCGCCCGCTACCATATAGGAATACTTAAAAATAATAAAAGGAGAAAAACAAAAGATGAATGAAATGCTTGAAAGTGTTGATACTGTACACACACACACACACACAATACAATTTTAGAGAAATAATAAAGGAGGCAAAAATAATTGCCTTTATAAAAGATATATAAAACAGATTAATTATTAATATAATAGTCTGTTTTTATGTTTGTAAAATTTATATGAGAGGGGAAAATAATACAATGAAGTCAAAAAATACTTCTAAAGGAATTACATTGGTAGCAATAGTAATTACAATAATTGTTTTAATGATATTGGCAATAGTATCTATAAAATTAAGCCGTAGTTCAGGCATGATAGAAAAAGCTGAAAGAACAGCAATAAAATATCAAGAGAGTAAAGAGATAGAAGAAATAAAGTTAGCAATTGAACAAGTGAAAGTGAAAAAATTAAAAACAACAATAGAAAAAGAAGAGTTGCAAAAAGAAATTGATTTAAATATGGGTTTGAATTGGGGGAAAGTTTATTATTACTATGATGGCTTTTTAGTAAGTATAATAAAAAGTAATAGAAAATATAAAATAAATAGTGATATGGAAGTATCTTTGATAAATATAGAAATTATAGAAGATAAAAACCCAGGAGATATTACAACGGGAATAAATGGTGAAGAATTAACTGGAAAAGATGAAAAAAGTCCATATGAAATATGGTGTATAGAAGATTTATTAGAATGGAGTAATAACTACAAGAAATATAGTTCGTCATTTATAAAGCTTTGTACAAATTTAGATTTTAAATCGGAAGTTTCTTATGGTAATGCAGAACAAAAAGAATATGGAGATTTAAACAAGGATGGAGAAGAACAGATATTAATAAAAGAATTAAATAGTGGAATAGGATTTACGCCAATAAACGATTTTTCAGGAGTATTTGATGGAAACAAACATAAGATTAGTAATATCTATATAAATTCACCAAAACAATATGTTGGACTGATATCAACAGTTTATTCAAGTTCTATAATAAAAAATCTTGAAGTGAGTGGAGAAATAAAATTAACTTCTGATAATAATATACAACATAATTCCATAGGAGGTATTGTTGGCAAAGGAAACGGAATTATTGAAAATTGCATAAATGATTGTAATATTAAATATAAAAAAGGAGAAATATATGGTGTAGGAGGAATTGCTGGTTATTATAATGGTAAAATAAATAAATGTATTAATAAAGGAAGAATTGAAGCTTATGGAGTTGCAGGAGGAATATGTGGCACAGGAGATACTACGATTATTAATTCTATAAATCTTGGTGCAGTTACAGGAACAGGATCTCTGTCAGGAATATTAGGTGGAAATTATTGGTCAGGTAAAGCTAATATATACAATTCAATTAATATAGGAGATATTGTAAATAGTGGAAAAACAATTTATGATGTATCTGGAGGAATATATGGATATGAAGCAAATAATATGTCAGAAATACAAGTTTTTAATTGTGTTAATTGTGGTAAGATAGAAGCAAATTGGTCTAAAGGTGCAATAATTGCAATAATAAGGCTTGATGAGAGCAAAACAGTTGCTAGAAATTGTTTTTATCAAGAAGGGAAAAGTGGTAATCAAACAAAAATTGCAACATCATATTCTATAGAATATATTAAAAGTCAGGAGTTTTTGGGTGAATTAAATAATTTTATTTATAATGAAGACGGAATAGATAAAAGCGAATGGTGTAAATGGAAGAGTGAAAGTGATGGATATCCAATGGTAGACTTCGACAATTAATAAAAGGTTAAAATCATTTTTAGATAAATCAGTATTAACGTTAAATAATTAATTAAAAATAAAATAATAAAAAATAATTTTTATTATTTTATTTTTTTATGTAATAAATATTATTTTTTATTATTTTAAATAATTTTTTGTTTTGTTTACATTAGAGATAATAAATGATATAATTGGCAATGATAATAGGAGGTAAAAATGTTTAGAAAAACATATGTTGAAGTTAATATAGATAATTTAAAAAATAATGTAAAAAACATTGTAAATAATTATAATAAATATAATTATTTTATAGGAGTGGTAAAAGGAAATTGCTATGGACATGGTGTTACATATGTAATTAATGAATTGATAGAAAGCGGTATTAATTATTTGGCGGTTTCTTCTCTTGAAGAAGCTTTAGAAGCAAGAAATGTAAATAAAAAAATACCAATTTTATGTTTAGAGCCAATTGCAATAGAATATTTAGATATTTGTATAAAAAATAAAATAACAATTACAGTTCATGATTATAATTATGCAAAAAAATTAATAGAAAAAAATATTAATAAAAAAATAAAAATACATTTAAAAATTGATTCTGGAATGAATAGACTAGGATTTAAAGATAAAAATGAATTAAATGAAATATATGAAAAATTAAAAGAAAATAAGAATATTGAAATAGAAGGAATATATACACATTTTGCTACATTGGGAATTAATGATAAAGAATGGGACAATCAATTAAATAAATTTAAATATCTAACTGAAGATATTAATTTATCTGAAATTCCTATTGTACATTTAGCAAAGAGTGCAGCTTTTATTGACCATCCTAAAATTGATTTTTGTAATGGTATAAGACTTGGAATTGCAATGTATGGATATGATCCAAATCCTAAATATAATACAAATGGAATAAAAAATAAATTAAGACAAATAAAAAGAAATATATTAAGAAAGAAAAATAAAGTTAGTGAAACTACAACAAAAATACCTTTTGAATTAAAACCAGCATTTAAAATGTATACTGAATTAATTCAAATTAAAAAAGTAAAAAAAGGTGAGTTTGTTGGATATGGTGCAATGTATAGAGCAGATGAAGATATTACTATAGGTATTATGCCTGTTGGATATGATGATGGAATATTCAGAAAAAGTACAGGTAGATACGTTTCAATAAAAAATAAGAGATATAAAATTATTGGTGATGTTGGAATGGGAATGACAGCAGTAAAAATAGATGATAGTATTGAAATAACAGATAGAGTTACTTTAATTGGTGATAACATACCAATTAAAGAAGTTGCAACACATAATGGAACATCAATATATGAAACTATGTGTAATATAGGAAAAACTATACCAAGGGTATATGTAAAGGATGATGAAATTGTTGCAGTAGAAGAGGGAAAATTTTAACATCAAAGGAGAATAAAATATGGATGATAAAATTAAAGTTTTAATTATGGGGACAGATATTAATGCTTATTATATGTCTAGATGTTATCATGAATTAACAGGTAAAAAGGCAGATATAATAGGAAACAGGGCAATGCCATATACTGATATATCTAATTCAATAATAATTAAAGATTTTAATAATAAAGAAAATTTTATAAAAGCACTTACTGAATATGGAGAAAAAAATAAAGATTATGAAATTCTATTAATTGCAACTAGTGATTTATATGTTAAGTTGGTAGCAGAAGAGAAAAGTTTACTAGAAAAATATTATGTATTCAATTATCCAGATATTGAATTAGTAAATAATTTATTGGTAAAAGAAAAATTTTATGATATTTATAAAGATATGGGATTAGATATGCCAAAAACATATATTTATCCATGTAATAAAAATGAAGATATTAATAAAATAAAAAAATATTTTAATGAATATCCAATAATAATAAAACCAAGTGATGGGGTCGAATATCATAGTTTAGATGATACAACACTTGCTAAAGTATATAAAATACATTCAGAAGAAGAATTGGAAAAAATAATAAAAAAAATAGAAAATGCTGGATATAATAAAAATTTAATTATACAAGAATTTATTCCAGGAGATGATTCGGCATTATTTGATTCAGTATTTTATGTAGGAAAAGATAAAAAAGCAAAATTAGCAACTTTTGCACAAATAGGACTTCAAGAGCATACTCCAACAGGAATTGGAAACTGTACAGTATTAGTTAATGGTTATGATGAACATGGTTATAAAGAAGAAATAGTATATAAATTAAAAGAATTTATAGAAAAAATAGGATATCAAGGATTTGCAGAATTTGATATTAAATATGATGTAAGAGATAATAAATATAAAGTATTGGAAATTAATCCAAGACAATCTAGAAGTGGATATTATTTAACTGCATGTGGTTATAATTTAGTAAAATATTTAATGGATGATTTAATTAAAAATAAAAATATGGAATTTAAAATAATAAAAGAAAAATATGTATTAAGTTTTGTTCCTAAAATAGTAATAAAAAAATATATTAAAAATAATAAATTAAAAAAAGAAATAATTAAATTAATTAAAAATAAAAAAATAGTTAATCCTATTGATTATAAAAAAGATAAAAATATTAAAAGAAAATTATATGTTTTTTATAGAAAATTTAATTATATTAAAAAATATAAAAAATATGAATTTTAAATAAAATATTAAAATAATAAAATTAATTTAAATAATAAATAAAAATAAATTAAATTATTTAATTATAAAAAATAAGAGAGGTAATTATGGAAAAATATAATTTAAAAAAATATATTGATAAATTAAAAGAAAAAGAATTATTAATAGAAGAAAATATTTCAGATAAATTAAAAGAAGAAAAAGTAGAAAATTTAACATACGATTCTAGAGATGTTAAAGAAAATACTTTATTTGTATGTAAAGGAATTAACTTTAAAAAAGAATATTTAGATAGTGCATTAAAATTAGGCGCAATGGCATATATTTCAGAAGAGGAATATAAAATAATAGACAAGCCATATATAATAGTTAAAGATATAAGAAAATCATTGGCTATTTTATCTGCATTATTTACAAATTATCCAGAAAAAGAAATAAATATGATAGGGATTACAGGAACAAAAGGAAAATCAACAACAACATATTATATAAAATATATTTTAGATGAATATATGAAAAAATTAAATAAACCAGAAACAGCAATTGTTTCTTCAATAGATACTTATGATGGAAAAGAAAGAAAAGAATCTGTATTAACGACACCAGAATCTTTGGAATTATATAAGCATATAAGAAACGCTGTTGATTGTAAAATAGAAAATTTGGTAATGGAAGTATGTTCACAAGCTTTAAAAATAGATAGAGTATATGGTTTATTATATAAAATAGGTGTTTTTCTAAATATATCAGAAGATCATATAAGTAATATTGAACATAAAGATTATGAAGATTATATATCTTCAAAATTAAAATTATTTAATCAAACAGAAACAGCAATTGTTAATTTAAATACTAGTGATTTGGATAGAGTTATGGAAGCTGCTAAAAATTCAAAGAAAATAATAACATTTGGAAATACTGAAGATGCAGATATATATGGATATAATATAAGAAAAGAAGGAATGAATACAGTATTTAATGTTAGAACAAAAAATTTTGATGAAGAAATTTTGTTAACAATGCCAGGTTTATTTAATGTAGAAAATGCATTAGCAGCAATAGCAGTTACTACTGAATTGGGAGTACCATATGAATGTATATATGATGGATTAAAGAAGGCGAAGGCAAGCGGAAGAATGGAAGTATATACAGACCAAGACAAACAAGTTGTAGTAATAGTTGATTATGCACATAATAAACTAAGTTTCCAAAAATTATATGAATCTACAATAAAAGAATATCCAAAAAGAGAAATAGTAACAGTTTTTGGATGTCCTGGTAATCATGCACAAAATAGAAGAAAAGACTTAGGAGAATTATCTGGTAAATATTCAAAAATGAACTATTTAACAATGGAAGATCCAAGAAACGAAGATGTTGTAGATATATGTAAAGAAATTTCTGTATATATAGAAAAAGAAAATGGTAAATATAAAATAGTTCCAGATAGGGAACAAGCAATAAAAGAGGCAATAATGGAATCAAAACCAAATACAGTTATATTAATAACAGGAAAAGGAAATGAGACAGTTCAATATGTAAAAGGAAAATATGTACCTTGCGAAACAGATGTAGAGTATGCAAAAAAATATTTAAAAGAATTAGATGAAAATAAAAAATAAAAATATTGTGAGACGGACAATTTTGTCCACCTCACAATATTTTTTATTTTTTTAAAAATTACTTAATAAAGTGTCTAATATATTATTTGCTATTTTTTCAGTTTTTTTATCAATATCACGTAATGGATTTAATTCTACTAAATCTATGGATTTTATTTTTTCTTTATTTTTTACCATATAATCAACAAAAGAATAAGCTTCTTCCAAATTAATACCATCAGTAGCGGGGATAGATACACCTGGTGCAATAATTGGATCTATAACATCTAAATCATAACTAACATGAACTCCATTTGTACCATTAGAAGCAATATCAAAAGCTTTTTGATAAATAACCTCAGGTCCATATTTATGAATATCTTCAGTAGTAAATATAGTAACTCCTGCATCTTTTAAATTTTTTATTTCATCTGGTCTATCTATATCTCTTCCTCCAACTAATACGGCATTCTTTGGATTATAAAAATTACCTGAATGAAAGTCTGCTAGGTCTTTATCCTCATAATGAGTAAGTGCTGCAAAAGGTAATCCATGGATATTTCCAGATATAGTAGTTTTAAATGTATGATAATCGCCATGTGCATCAAACCAAATTATTCCTAAATTATCATATCTTTTTATAGAAGCTAGTCCAGATGCAATAGCAATAGAATGGTCGCCACCTAATGTTATTGGAAACATATTATTATTTAAAGAATTTAAAACAACAGAATATAATTCTGAATTATATTCATTTATTTCATTTAAGTTTTTTCTTAAGTTATTTTTGCTTAAATCTTTTTTTATTTCTTTTGCATGTACATTATAAATATTATTTATATTATTTAAATTAATATTTCTTTCAATTGCTTCTGGCCCATATTTAGCACCATCAACATGTACTCCAAGATCAGAACAGGCACCTATAATGTCTATATTATTCATAATGTAAATAAACTCCTTTCTATATATCTAAATAAATTCCTCAAATATTATAACACAAATAAATAAAAAAACAAGATTATTCAATAAGATATTATATTATAAATAATTAAATATTAAAATAAAAATAATTAAATATTAAAATAAAAATAATTAATTATTAAATAAAAACATTAATAATTTAATAAATGTCAAAAAATAAATTGTAAATAAAATAAATATAATTATAATTTCTATTATTATTGAAATATTATTAGATTAATGTAAAAACAAACAATAAAATTATGTATACCAGTAAAAATAAAAAACAGAGTTAAAAAAGTGTGATTATAAATTTTATAACTTAAGTTGGTAATATGAAAAATCGAATATATTAAAAATGTAAAAATGTGATATGAATTTGTAAGTTTGGTAATAACGTTATTATTACTTTTGAAATAGAATTTTAAAAGTAAAATGAATTAAAATCTTTAGGCAAGAAATGTAAAAATAATGTAATATTAGCAAAAGTTATTAAAATCCGTATATTTTAGATAAGTATGTGGAAAACTTTTAACTGAAGATTCAAAAGATAAAAAAGAGAAAGAATATGACATTATGGTAATAAAGTAAAACATTTGCCAAGGTAAAAAGAAAATTAAAACTGATTGTTAAAACGACAATAAAGATCTGTATAAAAATAAGAAATCTTAAAGAAGAATAAAAGGAGAAAACTATATGTTTATAGAACTAAAGTTTATTCAAAAATATGGTATACATAAATTAAAAAGCTATTTAGATTTTGAATTTTGTACATGAATGCTAAATATTAAAATTAAATAAATATTGAGATAAAAAATATATAAATTAATAGTAATTAGATAATAAATTCTTAAATTATTTTAATAAAATAATTTAAATTTAAAAAAAGATATAAATAAATTAAAATTAAATTTAATAATAAAAATATTTTGTTTAAATAAATAATAAAATTAAAAATAAATTAAAAAATTACAGAAAAATTTTTAATTTATTAATTAATTTAATAAATCATTAAGTTAATTTTTATAAAATATAATTTATTTTTTTATTGTTATATAAAAAAATTTTTGTTGTAATAATAGATGAAATGTTATAAGTCTTTAAAGAAGTATTACAAGTAGATCATTAAATAATGATAAGAAAAATTTAAAAGTTACTATTAAATTTATAGTAAAATAACTGTTAAAAATTTGTATTAGTGAATAAAGTACAAACAAAACGATTGTCAAAATAACTAATAAAATAACGAGAGAATACAAAATTATGTAAGACAATAGATATAAGAAAAGAAGTATAAAAATAATTGCGAAAGTACATATAATCCCTATAAAAATTTAGATAATTGTGGATAACTTTTAAGGGGGTTAAAAGCACAAAAAAGAACTAATTAGAATAAATACTATATAATAGTATTTATTTAAAATAAGTTATTCTTGAACGAAAAGTTATAAGTAAAAATGAAATAACTTTAAAAAACGTAAATAATAATTTTTCTAATTTATAAGATCTAAAGAAAATCGAATTCTCAAAAATGTGAACCTAAAGAAAGTTAGAAATAAAATCTTATGGTGTACTATGTAATATAAAATATAACAATAGTAAAATAAATAAAAGGAATAATAAAAATATAAATTATTTTAATAATAATAATTTTGAATATTTAATAAAAAATAATTAAATAAAATAAAAAAAATTTAAATAATTTATAAAATAAATAAATAAGTAATAATAAATTAATATTTATTTGCTGTTAATATTTTATGATAAATTAATAATATAAAATATTATATATTAAATAATAAAATAATTATAATAATCAACTTATTATCTGATATAAGGGGCTGTAAGTGCGATAGATATGAAGTAACATCAAAACAACAAATATTTATGAGGTATAAAATAATATTAAAATAAATAATAAAATATTAATTTATTATTTTCAATTTAAAACAATAATTAATTAATTATTATAAAAAACAATAGATAATTAACGCTATTATTTATTATTTTTTTATTAATTAAAAAAATATATTAATATAGTTTTAATAAATAATTAAAATAACTTTTTATTAGTCAGCATTTTTTATAATTATTCTAAAAAATAAAGGGAGATATTGAAAGGGAGAATTAATCTTCCAAGAGACAATAAAAATACAAACTTATGTGAATTACAAAAAATAAGTGAGTGCATTGAAATAAAGTAAAGAATAACATAAAATGTTCAATTTATGCTGGACAAATTCTAGATGTAAAAGTCTTATGTTTTATATTGACAGTTAAAATGAAGTGCAAGCCAAAGAGCAATTTTATATAATTTTATAAGGTTAAATAAAAATAGAGTAATATAAAGTATTACTATTAAAATTTTAAAATGCTTGAGAATCCGTACTTTAAATAAAATATGTGGAAAACTTTTTCTGAAATGATATTGTAATATAATAGAACATAAACAAAGAAAGTAATATTTATTTTAGTATTAGAAATTTGGAAAACAACAAAACAAACAACTTGTTATTATGTCAAAAAAACGAAATACTTTTTTTCTACATGCAAAGTAAAAAAATAAAACATAAAAAATTTTGAGAACAAGCAGTATACATAACAACAAAAAACAACTTAGTAAAAAGAAAAAAAGATAATGCGAATTTGTGATTTGAAATATAAAAAAACAGAGTGATAAAATAATTTAAAAAATTATTTTATTTATAAATATTTAAAATTGAAAAATAACATAATAATATTTCTAATAAAAATAATTAATTATTAAAAAATATTTAAATAATTATAATAATATTTTTTATTTTATAAAATATTTCTTTAATTTTAAATTTGATATAAAAAAATGAAAATTTTTTAGAATTAAATAAATATAAAAAAGTAATATACTATAATTTTTTTTACTTATTAATTGCAAAAATAATTGTAAAAGTAATTGTGAAAATCATAAAAAAACATAAAAGTTATGTAAAATTGACGAGATGCAAGAAGAAATTTAATAAAAAAGATTATAGATTAATATAAATAAAAAATAAGATAATGTTACAACTAAAGGAAAAAAAGAAAATTGACAATATAGCTAATATGTGACTGGAATTAAGATTTGAGTTTATAAAAATTATGAAGATAAGAAACGAAATAAAAAAAATTATCAAACTACTTATATTCCGTACATTATTAAAAAATAATGTGGATAACTTTTAAATATAAAATCTACTAAAAAATGTAATTAATATGAGTACATTTTATAAGAAAGATTGGTATATAATAAAGAGAGTATTAAAAAGTTTTTTACAAAAAACTCTTTATTAATTAAATGAAAAAAATGTTGTTTTGAAAAAAATATAAAAAGTGAATATTTTTTATAAATAAAAAAATAATGGTTACATAAAACAAAAGAAAAAGATAAAGAAGAAAGTAGGAAGTGTAGTAATATATAAATACAAATAAATTATTTAATATTTATTAATAATTTTAAAACAATTTATAAATATAAATAATTATTTAAATAAAAAATAATAAATTATTAAAAAAATAAAAGAATAATATTTATTTAATAATAAATATTATTCTTAATATTATATAAAATTATATTGTATATAATATTTATTTCATAAATTTTCATATACGAATAAATTTCTTTAAATCTGTTCTTTATACTTTAATTTCTTCTTTATTAGTATTAGTATTTTGTTCTTCTTTTTGCAAGTTATCTTTGGCAACAGTCATCATTAATTTAATTCTGTTCGCTTGGTTTGTTTCACTTGCACCAGGATCATAGTCAACTGGAGCTATATTGGCATTTGGAAACATATTTCTGATAGTTTTTATTACACCCTTACCAACAACGTGGTTTGGTAAGCAAGCAAATGGTTGAACACATATTATATTTGGAATTCCGTTTTCTATGTATTCTATCATTTCAGCTGTTAAAAACCAACCCTCACCAGTTTGATTTCCTATAGATAAAACATCCTTAACTTTATCTTCTAAGTGCCATATATCGCATACTGGAAGATATCCTTTTTTAGAATTTGATAAAGCAACTTTCATATCTTTTTCTAATATACCTATTAATTTTATTGCTACTTTAGAGATATTAGCTTTCGTTTTATCTACTTTTAATAAGCTGTTAAAAGTAATTTTATGTGTCGCCATAAATTTAACAAATCCCATAAAGTCTGGAAGTATAACTTCTGCACCTTCTTTTTCAAGTAAGTCAGCAACAAAATTATTTCCAAATGGATGATATTTTATCAATACTTCTCCAACAATTCCAACTTTAGGCTTTTTAATAGATGTATCTAATTCGATATTTTCAAAATCATTTACTATATCATAAATTGCTTTTTTAAATTCTTTGTTTGTTGATTTATCTACTAATTTTTTTCCCTTTTCCATCCATTCGTTAAATAGTTTTTGTGTTTCACCTTTATGAATTTCATAGGCTCTATTTTTTGTTAGCATTTTTTGTAATAAGTCACCTAATATTACAGCTTTAATTAATCTTTCTAACATTGGTAAAGATAATTTAAACCCAGGATTCTTTTCCATTCCAACAAGATTAAAAGATATAACTGGTACATTTGGAAATCCGGCATCTTTTAAAGCTTTACGAATGAAACCTATATAGTTAGTTGCTCTACAACCGCCACCAGTTTGTGACATGATAATTGCGGTTTTATTTATATCATATTTTCCAGATTGCAATGCTTCTATAAATTGTCCTGTTGTTAATATAGATGGGTAACAAGCATCATTATTAACATATTTTAATCCTGTTTCTACAGTATGTTGAGTACAATCCCTTAAGTATTCTACTTTATAGCCATCTGCTGCAACAGCTCTTGTTACGAATTCAAAATGAATAGGTAACATTTGAGGTACTAAAATAGTATAATCTTTTTTCATTTCTTTAGTGAAAGGAACTCTATGTAATTCATAGTTACCTAAGTTATCTGATTTTTCTCTTTTATTTGCTAAACGTTTATTCATACTTGCCAATAATGATCTAATACGTATACGAACAGCACCTAAGTTGTTTATTTCATCGATTTTTATTAATGTATACATTTTTTCATAACTTGATAGAATTTCTTCAACTTGGTCTGTTGTTACTGCATCAACACCGCAGCCGAAAGAGTTTAATTGTACTAATTCTAAGTTATCGTGGCTTCCAACAAATTCAGCAGCAGCATATAGTCTAGAATGGAATACCCATTGGTTAACTACTCTCAAATCTTTTTCTAATTTAGCTAAATGAGAAACACTGTCTTCAGTTAGTACACATAGACCTAAACTAGTTATTAAAGTATCTATTCCATGATTTACTTCAGGATCAGCATGATATGGACGACCTGCTAGGACAATACCTCTCAAATTATTTTTATTCATATATTCAATTGTTTCTTCGCCTTTTTTTCTAATGTCTGATTTACATTTTTGATATTCATTTTCAGCAGCTTCAGCAGCTTCTAATAATTCTTTTTTAGTAAAATTATATTCTTTAAATTCAGGTAGTTCTAAAATTCTCTTTGCAAGAGCTTTTTTTTCAAAAGGTAAAAATGGATTCATAAATTTTACATTTTTATTTTTTAATTCTTCAACATTATTTTTTAAAACTTCTGAATATGAAATGACAATTGGACAGTTATATTTATTATCAGCTTTTTCAAATTCTTTTCTAGAATAAGGAACACAAGGATAAAATATTGTATTAATTCCACTTTGTATCAAACTTACAATGTGTCCATGTGAAAGTTTTGCTGGATAACAAACAGATTCAGAAGGCATTGATTCCATTCCTTTTTCATAGGTACTACGAGTACTTTTTTCTGACAATATTACTCTAAATCCTAATTTTGTTAAGAAAGTGAACCAGAAAGGATAATCTTCATACATATTTAAAACTCTTGGAATTCCTATTGTTCCTCTAGTAGCTTCTTCTTCTGATAAAGGTGCATAATTAAACAATCTTTCAAATTTATATTTCATAATGTTAGGTAATTTTTGATTTTCTGAAACTATACCAGCACCTTTTTCACATCTGTTACCAGAAACATATCTTTTTCCGTTACTAAATTTATTTATTGTTAATAAACAGTGATTTTCACATCCATTGCATCTAGTGTGTGTTACTTTTATATCTAAATTATCTAATTCTTCAGTTTTTAATATTGTAGAATGATATTCCATATCAAAATTTGTTTCATATTGTTCTTCAGCTAAAAGTGCAACACCGTAGGCACCCATAAGTCCTGCTATGTCAGGTCTTATAACATCTTTACCAACTATTAGTTCGAATGCTCTAAGTACAGCGTCATTATAGAAAGTACCACCTTGTACAACAATATGATCTCCTAATGTAGAAACATCTCTAACTTTCATAACTTTTTGAATAGCGTTCTTTATAACAGAATATGAAAGACCAGCAGAAATATCTCCAACTTCATATCCTTCTTTTTGGGCTTGCTTAATTTTTGAATTCATAAATACAGTACATCTAGAACCTAAATCAACAGGTTTTCTAGATTTTAAAGCTTCTTCTACAAACTCTGAAATTGTTAAATTTAAACTTTTGGCAAATGTTTCTATAAAAGAACCACATCCAGATGAACAGGCTTCGTTAAGCATAATATTATCTATAACATCACCTTTCATCTTTATATATTTCATATCTTGCCCACCAATATCAACAATACTTGTAACATTTGGCATGAATTTTTTGGCGGCTGTATAGTGAGCAATTGTTTCTATTTCATTTAAATCAACACTTAAAGCTGTTTGGATTAATTTTTCTCCATAACCTGTAACACCACTATAACGAATTATAGCTTTTTCAGGTAATACTAAATAAAGTTGTTTTAACATAGATATAACACTCTTTAAAGGATTACCTTCATTGTTTCCATATAAAGAATATAATAAATTGCCATCTCTATCTATCAAAACAAGTTTAGTTGTAGTAGAACCTGCGTCTATACCTAAGAAACAATCACCAGAATAATTTTTTAAATCTTTTCTAGCTACTTTATCTTTATCATGTCTAACTTTAAATTGATTATATTCTTCATCAGTTGTAAATAAAGGTTTTAATGGTTGAGTGGTTGTGTCTTTTGAAATTCTTAATACATCTATTTTACTTTTTAGTTTTTCAACAGAAATAGGTTTCATTTCTAAAGAATCTAATACAGCACCTTTAGCAACTAATAAATGTGCTTCTTCAGGAATAATGATTTCATCATCTTTTAAGTTTAATGTTTCTATAAATCTATTTCTTAATTCAGATAAGTAATTTAAAGGACCTCCTAGAAAAGCTATTTTTCCTCTTATTGGTCTACCACAAGCTAAGCCACTAATTGTTTGATTAACAACAGCTTGAAATATTGAAGCTGCAATATCTTCTTTTGCTGCACCTTCATTTATTAATGGTTGTACATCTGTTTTTGCAAAAACACCACATCTTGAAGCAATAGGATATATAGTGTTATGTGATTTTGCTAGTTCATTAAGACCAGCTGTATCGGTATCAAGAAGTGAAGCCATTTGGTCTAAGAAAGCACCTGTACCACCAGCACAAGTACCATTCATACGTTGTTCTATCGACTTATCAAAATAAATAATTTTTGCGTCTTCACCACCAAGTTCGATTACTACATCTGTTTGTGGTATATATTTTTCTACAGCTCTTTTACAAGAAACAACTTCTTGTATAAAAGGTAAATCTAAAAAAGTTGCAGCAGACATTGCACCAGAACCTGTTAAGGCAATAGTAAATTTATATTCTGAATAGTCTCTTGCAAGTTCTTCCAAGACATCACAAACAGTATTTTTGGTGTCGGAAAAGTGTCTCCTGTAATTTGTATATATTGTATTTAAGTTATTATCCATAATAACAATTTTTACAGTTGTAGACCCAACATCTAATCCAACATGTAATAATTTTTCGTCCATAAAGACCTCCTTGATTAAAGCAAAATTTCCCCTTTTGCAATTCAAACATAATTTTATATCTAAAAATAAGATTTGTCAATGTAAAAGAATGGGAAACCTTACGGAATAAAGAAAAAGATACATATGAAAATTGAGTTATTAAAGTTATTTAATAAGCAGACATTATTAATAAGGAATAATAGAAAGTAGTGTATTGTCTCAATAAAGGATGCAAAAAGTAGGCGTTGTAGGTAAGAAATACCACAAAAAATTTACCTAACTGCGTCCTATCAGAATTTTGGTTAATATTTTTTATTTGACAGAAATATAATCTTTCATTTTTTCAAATTTAGCATCTCCAATTCCAGAAATATTTTTTATATCTTCTATGTTTTTAAATTTTCCATTCTCTTTTCTATAGTCTATTATTTTTATAGCAGTAGAAGAACCTATCCCAGGAATAGATTCTAATTCGGATTGCGTTGCTGTATTTATATTTATTTTTGAAGATTTTGAAGATGAACTAGTGTAATTGCTAGAAATTTCTTCTAGTGGTATTTCTTCTCCTTTTTTTGGAATATATATTTTTTCACCATCTTCTAAAATATATGCTAAATTAACTGAATTAAGATCTGCTTCATCTGTTAGTCCACCAGCAGCATCTATTGCATCTTTTATTCTGCTACCAGATTTTAAACTAACAATTGTATTGTTTTTTACACAGCCAGATACATGAACAATAATGTAGGTATTTTCTTCATTGTCAATGGTATTGGAGATATTTGAATCTACAATTAGCTCATTTTCGTCTGTTATAGTAGATTCAAAATTGTATTTTGATACAGTAGAATAAATATAATATATAATTGTTATAATCATGATCAATAATATGATTATAAATATAATTTTTTGCTTTTTATTTAAATTTTCAAACATAAAAAACCTCCTAAATTATAAAATTTATTTTAAATTAATATTGAAAAATTTTTGCTTATATAATATAGTAATAAGTAAATTTAAGAAAAGGGATGAATTATGAAACAGAACATAAGAAAAAAATTAATAATAATTATATTGGTATTACTTTTTAGTATGAATATTACATTAGGAATTAATGCAAACGAGGTAAGTATACAAGAAAATAGTAATATACAAGACAAGTTTAGTGATATATCGGCAAGAAATATAGTATTAGCTAACTCTGATACAGGAAAGATAGTTTATGAAAGAAATAAAGATGAAAAAATATATCCTGCAAGTATTACTAAATTAATGACAGCTATATTAGTTGTAGAAAATTGTAATCTTAATGATATAGTAACAGTTAGTGAAAATGCGGTAAAAAGTGTACCTTTGGGATATGTTAATGCTAATCTGCAAGTAGGAGAGCAATTAACAGTTGAACAATTATTGTATGCAATGTTAATACCATCAGCAAATGATGCGGCAAATGCTCTAGCAGAGCATGTCGGAGGAAGCATAGAAAGCTTTTCAGCAATGATGAATACAAGGGCAAGAGAGTTAGGATGTACAGGAACTAATTTTACAAATCCAAGTGGCTTACATGAGGAGAATCATTATACGACTGCAAATGATTTATTTTATATTTCAAAACAAGCAATATCAAATAATGAGATAAAGAAAATTGTTGGAACAATAAAATATACTTTACCATCAAGTAATAAATATAATGGAACTAGTAGAGTACTTACATCAACAAATTATATGAAAAGAAAAGAATTGTCTAAGTATTATTGTGAATATTGTATTGGCGGAAAAACAGGATATACTGGAGAAGCTAAAAATTGTGTTGTAGAATTTGCACAAAAAGGTGGAATTAATTTAATTGCAGTTGTTATGGGAGAAGATTCTAAAGTTAAAGGAAAAAAATTTTTGGATGCTAAAGAAATGTTTGACTATACATATAATAATTATGAAAATAAAATAATTGCACAGGCAGGAAATGAGTATGAAACACTAAAAATATCTAATGCAACAAAAGAAACAAAAAAATTAAAAGTGTTATATAAAGATAATGTGAATATTGTAGAATTAAAAAGTGTTGAAAACATAAAAGATAATATTAAAATAAAAGTGAATTATACAAATAAGAAAGCACCTATACAAAAAGGTGAAACTATTGGAAATATAACATATGACTATGATGGAATAAAATATAAAACAGATCTAATAGCCGGTCAAAATGTAGAAGCATCAGAAACACTAAAATATGTATTATATACATTACTAATAGTGTTAATTATATATATAATATATATATTGAAAAAAAGCAATGGAAAAACTAAAAAATATAAAAAAAGAAAAGCGAAAAGAATATATTACTAAAAAAATAAAAATCAAATCTTTTTAGATTTGATTTTTATTTTTTATTTATAATCTTTACCTAAAATAATTGTAATATCTACAGATGATTCACTATTAGATTTTGTTATTGTACCAGTACCAATAGTTTCTTTAATTTCATTAATACTTTGTTCTGAAATACTACCTTTATTAATAATAGATGTTTTAGATGTTGAATTTGTTTTTCCAACTTTCGATACTTTATATCCTTTATTTTTTAAAGCTTCGGTAAGTTTAGTTAAGCTAGAAGTTTTTCCTGAACCATTAAGTATCTCTATTTTTATATCAGATTTATTTTCTTTTGTAGAGTCAGCATTTTGATCTTGATCACCCAATAATTTCTGATTTAGTTCTGCTATATATTCATTAGACTTATTTGTGTCTTGTATGAATAGCCATACACCATTACATTTTTGAGGTGTTCCTGGTAATGAACCAGTTTCTAAATTGTCAGTACTAAAGTTTACAGCAGAAGGAATATATTTTTTTAATAAATCAGAAGGCATATTTGTTTTTATATATTTTTGAGCAATATCAAAAAATTCTCCAACTTTAAGAATGTTGCTTGGTTTTAAAGTTTGTTGCATAACAGTTTTTAAGAAATTTCTTTGTGTTTTCATTCTTCCTATATCATTATTACCATATTCAGCAGAATAAGTTGTACCATCTTGATTATGTCTAAATCTAACAACTTGTTCAGCTTTATCACCATCTAATAATTGATATCCTTTTTTTAAGTTAATATAAAGATTTTGCTTTTTATCTGTGTATTTCATATCTATAGGTACATCGAAATATACACCACCTATTGCATCAACAAGAGCCTTTAATGCATCTGTATCAACAACAACATAATATTGTAAATTTAAACCTGTTAATTTGTTAATTGCTGCAAGTGTTTTTTCAGGGTATTTTCCCTGATATAATGAATTTATTTTATCACTGGCTGTTGCAGAAGTTTTTGAAGTACCAACAAATGTATCTCTAGGAACTGAAATTAAATAAGCTTGTTGAGTTTTAGGATTGTATTTTGCAATCATTATGGTGTCAGTTAAGTTTTGGCTACTTCCAAGGACCAATGCTGATATAGGTTCTAAGTTTTCTGCCTCTTCAGTAGTTTGGCCTAAAAGAGTGGACAAGAAACCTCGTAAGCCACCACCATTTCGTATAGTACCATATGTAAAATAACCTGCTATGATAATAATAATTATTAATAATAATAGTAAAAATCTTTTTAAAAATTTATGATTCTTTTTAACCTTTTTAGTTTTTTTATTACCTTTAGTAATCTTTCTATTTGTTATTTCATCTTTCGACATTTTTTTATCTCCTATAAATTAAGAATTATGAATTTTAGTATAACAAAATAAGTACAAAATATCAATAATATCTACATTTTTTTATAAAATTTAAACAAGAAACATAAAAATAATATTATTATTATACATTATATTTCCTATTATAGATGAGTTTATTAGGTTTAAAATTTTACTTAAATCAATAAGTGGGGCTAATAAAGTTATCACTGTAAAAATAAAATATACTATAAAGAAGCCAGCAATAATTCCGTAAATAAATCCTCCAATATGGTTAAATTGTTTAATTAATGGTAATTTAGCAATTAAATCCGTAGAAAATTTTAAGAAAAATAGTAATAACCTAGTAATAATAAATACAAGTAATACCGAAGATATATTTACAATAGTTATTGATATATTATGTGCCATAACATTTGTTGAGTAATTTTTAACGTTATTATAATAATTTGAAACAATGTTATCTGTAGAAGACTTATCTTCTGAAGATAATCTGCTTGATATCTGCGTTTCAATCTTATGAGGAATAGAAGTATGATCTATTATTAAATTTGAAATTGGTTTATAAAGTACTAAAGCTATAACAAAAGCTAATATGAAACTTAGTAATCTAAAAGCTACTTTAATGAATCCTACTTTATAACCTATAATAGTAGATATAAAAATTATTAATAAAATGCCTAAATCAAATAATATTCCCATAATACCTCCTTTTAAAATTGAATAATTTCAATCTTATCTTTATAAACTACACCAGCTATACTGTCACCTAAAATGATTGAATTTATTTCATTTGAAGAAGTATATTTCTTTAGAAGCCAACCATTTAATCCAATGAAATGAATTTCTGAGCCAACATTAATTGCAATTTTTTCATTATAAGTAACAACTGATTTTATAGAGCCTTTTAACTGATATGTTGAAATATTTCCGCTAGGAACAGTCGAAATATTTACTGTTATATTATTTGAAAAACCAGAAGACTTACTAGAAGTGTATAATATATTATTTTTTAAATGAATATCTGCAAAATTATATTGGTTATCAAAGTTAACAACTTTTGAATCATTCTCATCACTTATGTTTAGAAAATGAATGGAATCATTATACATGCAAGATAGAATATTTTTATTTTGATAACTTATTTTTGTTATTAAACTGTTTTCTTCACCGTTAAATGTAAAAATAACGGAATTTGTAGGATCTGATTTAGCCTTTTCTATTGAGATGGTTTTAATCATTGATTTTATTATAGAACCTGAATAATCTACTTCTGCTACAGATAAATACTTATTATCATTTGAAATGTCAGTATCTACAGCTATTGTAGAAGATAAATAGGTTTTAAACATTTCTTTACCTTTGGAATCAAAAGTAATAACTATTGATTTATAGCTTGTACCACTTACTATGACAGAAACATACCCATTGTTATTGACTTTTATTTTAGAAATATTTCCATCAATAGTAGATTGCCAAATTATATTTGAACCAGAAATTAAATATATGGCATCTCCATTTTGTTCTGCAACAGCTAAAAATCTATTATTTGAAGCAAATAGTGGATTAGATATTTTTAAATCTGTTTCAGATGTAACATTACCAGAAGCATTGTACGTATATAATATATTTCTTTTCAATACAGTAATATATTTATCATAAGCATATACATAAGAAGATTCATCTTCTTCTAATGCAATAGAATTTAATTTATCTTGATTAGCTTGTTTTCTAAAAATATAAATAGTAAAGAAGTTTCTAAAACTTGGATTGAAACAGAAAAACAAAATTATAATTAATAATATAGCTAAAATAGCAGCTATAATGATATGTTTTTTTTCTATATTTTTAATATTATCATTTTTAGAAAATTTTAAAACTGACATAATAACCTCGCAATTAATTAATATTACTTTATTTATATCAGTTTTAAACAAAATTTTCAATACTTATTAAATAATATTAGAAATAATTGAATAAATCCAATTATTCCGAAAAATTGGATAAAAAATATTAATTAAATTAGAAAAAGAAAAAAAGTTAAAAATAAATGATGCAAATAGAAATAAAATTAAAACAGTGTTTTTATTTTTTTCCTTTATATTCTCAATAAAAGAAAATCCAGACGAAAATAATGTTGTTAAAATTGCAGAAAGTATAATAAAAAAATATAAAAATGTATGTATACTTCCTTTAGAATTACAAATTGCAAGAATTGGTAAATCAATATTATTTATATAATTAAAAAATGTTAATAATAGTAGATTAATAAACAAAGTAAGTAAAAAAATAAAAAAAGAAAATAATAAAGAAATAAAAAAATTTTCTTTTATATTTTTGGTATTAATACTAAATAAAATAGGAATTATTAATAAACTATTATAACTAAAATATAATAGACCATAAAAAATGGCATAAATAAAATTATTAGTATTTTCATAAAAATTTATATTTGTAAAATTAATATTTGATATAGATAAAAACATAATAAATATTATTAAAATAGGAATTAAAATTGAATTTATAATATATATAAATTTCAAATTATCTTTTTTTAAAATATGATAACAGAGAATTATTATAAAAAATGTTACCAATATTTTTGGAATATTAAATTGATAATTAAATAAAGTTGATAGTCCAACAATCATAAGGTAAAAGGTAGAAGCCAAAAATATATTAATAATAATTAAAAATAATTTATTATTAAAAAAATTGTTGCTATTATCTAATAATTTTAAAAAATCACGATAACTATTTATTGAATATTTAAACTTTAAATTTAAAACCTTTAAAATCACAAAAAATATTAATATACAAAAAAACAATATTGATATTAAACCATTAACATTGTAAATTGTAAAAAAATTAAAAACTTCTTTTCCGAGAAGCAAAACCAGCACCAACAAATGAACCTATTAGCAAAAATAATGACTTAAACATAAATATCACCATATTAAAATTTATGATTAAATAAAAATAAAATTACAATATTTGGCTATAATATAAAACAGGTGATAATGTGAAAAATAAATGTAAATATATTATAAAAAAAATTACAAAATTATTTTTAATAATACTAATTACAATAGTGATATATCAACTTTATATTAATTTACAAACCCAGGTATCAGAAGCGGATGTAACAACATCTAAAAATAATAAAGATAGTAATAATAATTCTATAACAGATACATTAGAAAATAGTTTTAATAGTGTTGTGGGGGTATCAAAATTAAAAGATAATGGAACATCAGTATTTTTAATGAACGCTTCACAAGATTTAGGATTAGGTACAGGGATTATTGTATCTAAAAATGGATATATTCTTACAAATGAGCATGTATCAGGCAGTTCTTCTTGCTATGTAACATTATCTAATGGAAATGTTAGTAAAGCAAAAACAATATGGAGCGATGACAATTTAGACTTATCAATAGTAAAAGTAAATGAGAAATTTAATGTAAGTGCTAATTTAGGAGATTCAAATAATATAAAAATAGGAGAAAGTGTCTATGCAATTGGAAACCCAATAGGTTATGAATTTCAAAGAACTGTTACAGCAGGAATAGTAAGTGCATTAGATAGAACAGTAAAATTGGAGGAAGATAATAATTATATATATATGTCTAATTTGATACAAACAGATGCAACAATAAATCCAGGAAATAGTGGAGGACCTTTGATAAATGAAGATGGACAAGTTGTAGGTATCAATTCAATAAAAATAACATCAGCTGATGGTATGGGGTTTGCCATTCCAATAAATATAATAAAACCAATAGTTGAAAAAATAGAAAAAACAGGAAAATTCAATGAAGCACATTTAGGGGTTTTTGCATATGACTCATCAGTTATTAAATATATGAATAAAGATATAGATCTGAAAAATGGAATATATATAGAAAGTATAGAAGAAAAAAGTCCAGCGTATGGAAGTGAATTAAAAGTAGGAGATATTATTACTAAAATAGATGAAACACAAATAAATAAAATGAGCGACCTACAAGAATATTTGTATTCAAAAAATCCTAAAGACAAGGTAGAAATAACAATAAATAGGAATGGAAAAGAGAAGACAGTTATAGTTGAATTAAAAGAAAAAGAAAAATAAACATATAAAGCCTCTTAAGCATAGAATAAGTTAGGAGGCTAAAATATGTTAAAAATAATAAATAGAATTTTACAAAAGGAAATGAAATATGAAAATACTGTGGTTTTAAAATACCATATAGAATACCCAGAAATAGTAATGGATTGGCAACAAAATAGAAATGGAATTAAAAAATTTAATGACTACAACTTAAAAATGGCACTACAAACGCAGCAAAAAGCAGAAAAAGAGCTATATAAAGAAGCAATAGAATTATATAAATATAATAAAGAAAATGGATATCCTCAGATGATGTATGAATTATATAGAAAATATCAAATTACATTAAACCAAGAAAATGCAGTAAGTATGTATATTGATGAATACATTTTTTCAGGAGGAGCACATGGTACTACAACAAGAACATCACAAACTTGGAACTTAATGTTGGGGAAAATGGTGGAACTTTATGAATTATATCCAAATGAACCATATTTTTTATTAGATATATTAAAAAAAATAAATAGAGAAATTTCAGAAAATATAGAAATTTATTTTGCTGATCCATATCCATTAGTAGTAGAGTATTTTAATCCAGATAGTTATTACATAGATAATGGAAAAGTAGTAATATATTTTCAACAATATGATATTGCACCATATTCATCTGGAATAATTGAATTTACATTAGAGTAAAAGTAAGGGTGGTTTTTGTTGTCCACCCTTATAAAATTTTACTTAATTAATATGAAAAATGATAAAACCATTTGCAACAAATGCAGGATGGTTAGGACATACATTCCAAGAAATAGAAAGTTTATGCCTTAATTCAAAGGTTGACAAAGGAATGAATATAGTCTTTGAAAGCTATTCAGATAATTTAGTAACTTCTCCAGACGAAATTGATAATTGGATAAAAAATTTATAGAATTAAATAGTTGAGTGTGCTATAATTTAAAAATAAAAGGAGGCACATAAAATTGATTAGATTATTTTTTATAAAGAACAAATTAAAGAATAAAAGCTTAATAAATAATGATGAGAAAATATTAGAAAGATATAAAAAAATTGCACAAAAGGAAAAAAGAGAGATAATAGAGGAATTTAAGATTAATATTGAAAATGGATTGACTAATAAAGAAGTAGAACAAAAATTAGAAGAAGATGGAGAAAATGTTGTCATAAAAGATGATAGACATTCATGGTTCTACTTTTTTATAAATTCATTTAAAGATAAATTTATTTTAATTTTAGTTTTTTTAGCAATAATAAATAAGTTCGTTGGAGATGATATATTAGGTACAATGATCATTTTAGCCATTGGATTTGTAAGTGCAATGATAAAATTTGCTCAAAATTATTCAACATATAAATTCAATAGAAAACTAAAAAGTGAAATGTTTTCAACGGCAACAGTTGTAAGAAATGGAAAAGAGAAAACAATAAGAACAGAAAAAGTTGTAAAAGGTGATATTATTCATCTAAATGCGGGGGCTATTATTCCAGCGGATTTAATGATTATAGAGAATAAAGATTTATTTTTGAATCAATCTGTTTTTACAGGTGAAAGTACACCTATAGAAAAGACAGATAAATTTAATAATTCAAATGAAATATTTTCACTTTCAAATATATGCTTAATGGGAACAAGTGTAATAAGTGGTAAAGCAACAGCTATAGTAATTAATACTGGCTTTTCTACATATCTAGGAAGTATGGGAAAACAAATTGATAACAAAAGAGATACAACAAACTTTGAAAAAGGTATGAATGAAATTACGAAATTATTAATAAAATACATGACTGTGGTTTCAATAGCAGTATTCGTTATTTATGCATTTATACGAAGAGATATATTAGAAGCGGTGCTATTTGCATTATCAGTAGCCGTTGGAATTACTCCAACAATGTTACCAATGATAGTAAATGTTAATTTAACTAAAGGAACGAAAACTCTTGCAAAGAAAAAAACACTAGTAAAAAATATTCAAGCAATTCAAAATTTAGGAGCAATGGATGTTTTATGTACTGATAAAACAGGAACATTAACATTAGATAAAATAGTATTACAAAAATATATAAATGTTGAAGGAAAAGAGGATTTATCTATATTAGAATATGCGTTCTTAAATAGTTATTATAGTACCGGAATGAAAAACTTAGTAGACAAAGCAATAATAACATATGGAATTCAACATAAAGTAAAAGAACAAGTTGTTGAGTATGAAAAAATTGATGAAATACCATTTGATTATATTAGAAAAAAAGTAAGTGTTGTAGTAAAACATGATAAACATTATAGAATAATTACTAAGGGAGCTTTAGAAGAAGTATTAAAATGTTGTAGTCAAGTAAGAATAAATGGAGAAAATAAAGAGTTAACTAAAGAAATGATACAAGATATTAATGAAAACGCTAAAAATCTTGCAAAACAAGGAATGCAAGTAATTGCATTAGCCTCAAAAAAAGACTATAGAGGAAAAGATTTATTTGATAGTAATGATGAAAAAGAAATGATATTCATAGGTTTTGTAGCATTTTTAGATCCACCTAAAAAAGAAGTAAAAAGTACAATAAAAAAATTAAAAAAATATGGAATAACAACAAAAGTTTTAACAGGGGACAATCAATATGCCACTGAAAATATTTGTAATTTAGTAGGAATAGAAAATCCTAAAATATTACTAGGCATGGATATTGATATGGTGTTAGATGAAGATCTTGCTAAGAAGGTTGAAGAAGTAAATGTTTTCGCTAGAATGAACCCTTTACAAAAAGAAAGAATAATAAAAGCTCTTAGAAAAAATGGACATGTAGTTGGATATATGGGAGATGGAGTAAATGATGCACCGTCATTACATAATGCTGATGTAGGAATATGCGTAAACACAGCTACAGATATTGCTAAAGAGGCGAGTGATATTATTTTATTAGAAAAAAGTTTAAAAGTAATATCTAATGGGGTAATAGAAGGAAGAAAAGTATATGGAAACATTATAAAATATATGAAAATGGCTTTAAGTTCTGATTTTGGAGATGTATTTAGTATATTTATTGCAAGTATCTTCTTACCATTTCTACCATTATTGCCAATTCAAATGCTAATTCAAGATTTTTTATATGATTTTTCGCAAATAGGGATACCATATGATAATGTTGATGAAGAATTTTTAATAGAACCAAAAAAATGGGATACTAAGGGATTAGGAACTTTTATGAACGTAATGGGACCAGTAAGTTCAATAATAGATATTTTAGCGTTTTTAGCGTTCTGGTTTGTATTAGGATATAATGGAACTGTAAGTGAAAGTTATTTTCAAACTGCATGGTTTGTTGAATGCCTAATAAGTGAAACTTTAATAATTCATTTTGTTCGTACTGCAAAAGTACCATTCTTACAGTCAAGAGCAAATCCAATATTAACTTGTCTGACAATGGTTACAATAATTGGAACGATATTTGCACCAATATTATTACATAATATTTCATCATTCCATTTTGAAATAATGCCACCATTATATTATATAATAGTAGCGGGCTTAACTATCTTATATGTAATTTTAGTTCAAATTGTAAAGAAAATATATATAAAAAAAGTCGGCGACTGGCTATAAAAAGTAGAGGAAAAAGATAACAGTGCAAAAGAGAAGAAATAAAACTAAATTAAAACAAATATTTACAATATTGATATTAATAATATTTACATGTTTAATTTATATAAATGATAATTATAATAAAACAGAAAATATAAATACTAATGGAAATCTAATTAGTATAGACGAAATTCCGGAATATTCAGATGAAGCATATATAGAAATAAATAATAACATTCCAAATTTTAAAGAAAGTGATTATACAACAGAAGCATTTGAAGATTATAGTGAATTAGATGATTATGGAAGATGTGGGGTAGCATATGCAAATATCTGCAAAGAAATAATGCCTAAAAAAGGTGAAAAAAGAGGGGATATAAGTAATGTAAAACCTACTGGTTGGAAACAAAAGAAGTATAATGGAGAATATCTATATAATAGATGTCATTTAATTGGATATCAACTTTCAGATGAAAATGATAATGAGCTTAATTTAATAACTGGAACAAGATATTTTAATGTTACAGGAATGTTGCCTTTTGAAAATAAAGTTGCAGAATATATAAAAGAAAATGAAAATAATCATGTTTTATATAGAGTAACGCCAGTATTTGAAGGAGAAAATCTTTTGGCGAGTGGAGTAGAAATAGAGGCATATTCCGTAGAAGATAATGGAAAAGGAATATGCTTTAATGTATATGTTTATAATATACAGCCAGGAATAACTATAAATTATTTAACAGGAGAAAGTACAAAAAACTAGTAAAATATTGAAAAATAAAAATAAATACAATATAATAATCACAGTTTTAATCTATTTACTAAATTCATTAGTAAAAAAATCCCAAAAATATAAATTGATATAGGAGTGTGATATTATTTGGAATTAGAGTTGTTCAATAATTTATTAAAAGATGTAAAAGAAAATAATTCTGTGCAAAATTTTATAAAAGATTTATCTAATTATTTAGAAGAAGTAAAAAGGAATGAAAAAATGGAAGATATATTAAAACAAGAAGAATGTTTATATCAAGTAGTTGAACTAGCAGAAGATGGAGTGTATCTGCAAAATACTATGAATAATAAAATATCAAAAGAAAAAGATATAAATAAAGACTTATTAAGTAAGATAACAAATGATAGTATTTTAAGATACCAAAATGGAAAATACATATATGAAGAAGAGTTGACGCGGAAAGTTTTTAGATAGTCTAATAGATATAAAAGAATATACAAAAATAAAAAAAGAATTTATAGAAACAAGTGGTATATTAGAAAATGATATAAATACAAAATACAATATAGAAAAAAAGGAAAAAGAATATACATTATTAAGTTATGAAAATCTAAATATGAAAATAATAAAAGTACCAAATGCCCTTATACCATATTGGGCAAAAGAAAATGAAAAATTATATTATAAAAATGGAAAATTCAATAGGGAAATATAAAAGTTGAAAAGTTATGTGAATTATGATATAATTTGAAAGTCTCTAACAATTGTTGTTTTCTAAAGATTTTGCATCAAGGAAAGACAATAGTTAAATAACTTTTAGAAAGGGGATTTTTCCTATGAACAGAGACAACAACACAATTTCTGAAGAAAATGCTTTAACAGAGTGCATGGCACTTGGCCCTTTAGATGGCAGGTATCGGAAAATAGGACAGAAATTGTCACCATATTTTTCTGAATATGCTCTTGTAAAGAACAGGGTGAAAGTCGAAGTGAAATGGTTAGAATTTCTATTAATATCTATTAGAGATTCTTCTCAAATATTAAAATCGTTTAATATTGAGAGAATTGAAGAAATTAAATCCATTTATGAGAAATTTTCAAGTGATTCTTATAAAAGGGTTAAGGAAATTGAAGCCATTACCAATCATGATGTAAAAGCAGTAGAGATTTTTGTTACTGAAAAACTTAAAGAACTTGGCATGGACAGCCTTGTGAGTTTTGTACATATTGGATGTACATCAGAAGACATAAATAATACTGCATATGCTACAATGATTAAAGAGGCTTTACATGAAGTCTGGCTTCCAGAGGCAGAAGAATTACGTTGCTTAATTAATGCTATGGCAATATCATTTAAAGATGTTGTTATGCTTGCACATACACATGGTCAACCTGCAACTCCTACTACAGTTGGTAAAGAGTTCAGAGTATATGAATATCGTCTGAAAAAGATTTTAGATGATATCAGAGCCATAAAAGTATCTGCAAAATTTAATGGCGCAACAGGCAACTATTCTGCGATTTCAGTGGCATTTCCAAATAAAAATTGGAAAATGCTTTCAAAAATATTTGTTGAAAAATATCTAGGTTTAGAGTTTAATCCTGTAACAACTCAAATCGAAAGCCATGATTATATTTGTAAAATTGCCGATTCTATTCGACACTTTAACAATGTGGTTTTGGATTTAGATGTTGATATGTGGCTCTATATAAGCATGGAATATTTTAAGCAAATTCCGGTAGAATCAGAAGTTGGCAGTAGTACAATGCCACATAAAGTAAATCCAATCAGATTTGAGAATAGTGAAGCTAATATTGATATGTCAAATGCAATATTTATGGCATTATCAAACAAGCTGCCAAAATCTCGTATGCAAAGAGATTTGAGCGATTCATCTTCTCAAAGAAATATTGGATTGGCATTTGGATACTCATTACAAGCGATTACTCAAACTATCGGTGGTTTGAAAAAAGTTCATGTAAATGAAGAAAAAATCATGAAAGACCTTGAAAGCAAGTGGGAAGTGTTGGCGGAACCTATACAGACTATGTTAAGAAAGTATGGAATTCCTGATGCTTATAATCAACTTAAAAAGTTAACAAGAGGCAAGGAAATTTCAAAAGAGGATATTCAAGAATTTATTAATTCTCTTGATGTACTTTCTGATGAAGATAAGTTAACACTGCTTAATTTAACACCATCCACATATATAGGTCTTGCAAAAGAAATTGTGTAAATCTGTAAAAGGAGAGGCAAGTCAATTTTGACTTGTCTCTTTCCCTATGTTAAAGCCATGCCTAAAGTCAAGATTCCTAAATTATCATTATATATTTCAGAAAATTGTGATAATGGAAGAGAGTTTTCACCAAGTCCAACTTCTATTGTATATCCCGGTTTGTTGTAATATTGAATAAACCAGTCTTTGTATCCAGCAAAACTAGAAGAATATGGTGTGGATTCCAAAGAGTAACCACTAGAGTTTGCAAATTGCCTACCAATATATTCTGAGTTTGGAGGATTAAATCCAGAAAATCTCCAATATATTACTTTACCTTGACTATGATAAGCTAATATTAAATTAAAGTTATGAGATAAAGTAAAGTTGTAAACATTTAATGCCTCAGGTTCAGTTAGTGGACCAAAACCAACAAAATCTCTTGGAGCAGGAGATGTAAATCCCTGTTCATATTTTATTTGTTTTGCTTGCAACCATCCGGCAGGAAACTGTAAGTTTAAATCTACACCATTAATATTAGCTTTCCAGCCACTTGGAAAAGAAATATCAGGGTAATTACTAGCTATAGTATAAGCTTTATTAAAATATGTAGTTCCTGGTCTTAATCTACCAGTTACTAAATTTACACCATCTGGATTAACCATTGGAACCACGTATAAAGTAGTATCATTAAATAAATTTCTTGCACTGTAATTGTATATTTTGCCATCATTTGCATATGCATATGAATAATCTTCAATGAATTTCATTAAAACAATAGTAGTTATCCATTCATTTGCATGAAAAGAAGCATTATAAAAAACTTCCTTATTACCGGTTCCAATTTTTATACATGGAATACTGTTTCCTAATACACTATTACCAATATATTCGACTTTTAAGAATGGATAAGTTTGTTTCAATTGTTCAATATCTTTAATTAGTATATTATAAGAATATCTAATATTAGTTTGCACAATGCTCATGAAATCACCTCAAATTAAAAAATGCTTCTAATCTGCTTGATGCAGTAATTGTATTTTCTAAAGTATTAAAACCTGTTAATCTAAAAAATCCTTCTCCATTTAATCCAAATCCAACTCCTGGTGTCCCTATAATGTTGGCGTTTTCTAAAAGTAAATCAAAGAAATCCCAAGATTTTATATTGTTTGGAATTTGTAACCAAATATATGGGGAATCGACGCCACCATAATATAAAATATTTTTCTTATCCAAAGAATTTTTAATTATTCTTGCATTATTTAAATAGTACTCTATATTTTTTCTAATCTGTTCCATTCCAGTGCTAGAATATAATGCTTCAGCAGCTTTTTGAGAAATATATGAAGCACCATTAAACTTAGTAGATATTAATCTTTTATATAAATCAATAACTTTAACATTATTTATAGTTAATTCGTTAGGTATAATAGTATATCCACATCTTATTCCAGTAAAACCAGCGGTTTTGGAGAAACTTCTAAATTCAATTGCAACATCTTTAGCACCATCTATTTCGTAAATTGAATGAGGGATATCAGGCGTTGTTATAAAGGCTTCATAAGCAGAATCAAATAGAATTATTGAATTATTTTCTTTAGCGTAGTTTATCCATTTAGAAAGTTCTTTTTTATTTAGTGCTATACCTGTTGGATTATTAGGAAAACACAGATATATAATATCAACTTTTTGTGATGGAATTGGTGGAGTAAAACCATTTTCAATATTCATAGGTAAATAAATAATTTTATTATTAGAAATTATATTGGTATCCACATATACAGGATATACAGGATCTGTTATTGCAACAGTTAAATCATCACAAAATAAATCTAAAATTCTTCCAAGGTCGCATTTTGCACCATCAGATATAAATATCTCATCAGAAGAAATATTTAAGTTTTTATAATCATATTTTGATATTTTATCTCTTAATGAAAAATAACCTTGTTCTGGCCCATAGCCTTTAAAAGTTTTTGAATCAGAAAGCTCACTTACTGCAGAATGCATTGCAGATATACAAACTTTGGGAAGTGGGAGAGTAACATCTCCAATTCCTAAGCTTATAAGTTTTTTATTTGGATGGCATTGCTTATAATTATTAACTTTCTGAGCAATATTAGAAAAAAGATAATTTTTTTCTAAATTAAAAAAATTAGTATTTAATTCTAACATAATAACCTCCTAATTAAAATAAACACCTTCATAGACTGTACTTGCAGGACCAGATAAATAAATATTATTAGAATTAGTATCTAAATATGTTTGAAGAAAACCACCAGGCATTTCTACATTAACACTTTTATAAATAAATTTTTTATTATAGGCTACAGCAGTAGAAGCACAAGCACCTGTACCACATGCTAATGTTTCGCCAGAACCGCGTTCCCATACTTTAACTTTAATTAAATTAGGATTAATTACTTGAACAAATTCTACATTTGTTTTATTTGGAAAAACTTGATGAGATTCAATAATTGGGGCATATTTACTAAAATTGATATTAGCTAAATTATTTACAAAAACAACAGCATGAGGGTTACCAATTAAAACAGGTGTAACACTAAATGTTTCATCTGCTACAGTTAGCTCAAAGTCATCTAATATTTTAGCTTCCCCCATACATACAGAAACAGAAGAAATTCTAGAGTTACTTAATTTTAATTGTATTTTTTTTATTCCTGCTAAAGTCTCAATTTCAATAGTTGTTTTTGAAATAAGTTTTTTATCATATAAAAATTTACCAACACATCTAATACCATTTCCACACATTTCAGCTTCAGAACCATCACTATTAAAGATTCTCATTTTAAAGTCGGCAACTTTACTATTTTCAATTAAAATTAACCCATCAGATCCAATGCCAAAATTTCTATTACTAATTACCTTAGAAAAAGAAGAAGGATTTGCAATAGTGTTTTTTCCGTCAGTACAATCAATAAAAACATAATCATTTCCTAAACCATTCATTTTTGTAAAATTAATCATAAAAAACCTCCGATAAAAATAAGTTATTCATTAAAATATATGCTTATTAATAAGAAAATAATAATGATTTATAAATAATAAATTTACAAATCTAATGTTTAAATAAAATACATATATTAAAAAATAAAGGAAAAAATGGTAATAAGGTATAATTATTACTATTTTAAAGACTTTGAAAGATTAATTCCTATTGACTTACTAGGAAAAAAGGTGTATAATTTTTACTGATTTTATATATAAAAAGGAGTACAAAATGAATACTTTATTAGAAATAAAAGATCTATATGTAAATGCAGGAGAAAAAGAAATATTAAAAGGTTTAAATTTAAATATAAAAAAGGGTGAAACACATGTTATTATGGGACCTAATGGTGCAGGAAAATCTACATTAGCAAATGTGATTTTAAATAACCCTCAATATAAAAAAATAGAAGGACAAGTAATGTTCGATGGAGACGATATTAGTAACTTGCCTACACATGAAATTGCACAAAAAGGTGTATTTATGTCTTTTCAATCACCAGAAGAAATTCCTGGAATTTCAACAATGAACTTCTTAAAATATGCAAAAAATAAAATAACAGGGAAACCTGTTAAAATATTTGAACTAAAAAAAGAAGTAGAAAAAGACATAGAAGAATTAAACATGAACAAAAACTTAATAGAAAGAAATTTAAATGTGGGATTTTCAGGTGGAGAAAAAAAGAAAAATGAAATACTACAAATGCTTGTCTTAAATCCAAAACTTGCAATATTAGATGAAACAGATTCAGGACTTGATGTTGATGCAATAAGAACAGTATCTAAAGGAATACAAATGTATCACAACAAAAATAACGGAGTATTAATAATTACACATAATACTCGTATTTTAGAAAACTTAAAAGTAGACTATGTACACATATTAGTAAATGGAAAAATAGTGAAAACAGGAGATATGAGCTTAGCAGAAGAAATCGAAAATAATGGATATGAAGAATACAAAAAAATGACAGAAAGGAAATAAATTTAATGTCAGAAAAGACTCAAATAGAAGAAATTAATAGAAATATATATGATATAAAAAATAAAGATGACTATGATTTCAAAATGAAAAAAGGTTTAAATAGAGAAATTGTTGAAAAAATATCACACCAAAAAAAAGAGCCAGATTGGATGCTAGAAATAAGATTAAAAGCATTAGAAACATACGAAAAACTAGAACTACCAACATGGGGACCAGATTTATCAGAATTAAAAATGGATGAAATTGCAACATATGTAAAGCCAAAATCAAAATTGAATCATAATTGGGATGACGTTCCAGAAGAAATAAAAGATACATTTGATAAATTAGGAATACCAGAAGCAGAAAAAAAGTCACTTGCTGGAGTAGGGGCTCAATATGATTCTGAAGTTGTATATCATAGTATGAAAGAAGAATTAAGAAGAAAAGGTGTAATATACACAGATATGGAAACAGCAGTAAGAGAGTACCCAGATATAGTAAGAACACATTTTATGAAATGTGTTCCTGTAAATGACCATAAATTTGTTGCATTACATGCAGCAGTTTGGTCTGGAGGTTCATTTGTTTATGTTCCAGAAGGTGTTGATGTAGGAATTCCGCTACAATCATATTTTAGATTAAACTCACCAGAATCAGGACAATTTGAACACACTTTAATAATAGTGGAAAAAGGAGCAAAATTACACTTTATAGAAGGATGTTCAGCACCTAAGTATAATAAGGTTAATTTGCATGCTGGTTGTGTAGAATTATATGTAAAAGATGATGCTTATCTAAGATATTCAACAATAGAAAATTGGTCAAAAAACATGATGAATTTAAATACGAAAAAAGCATTAGTAGGAAAAAATGCTCAAATAGATTGGGTAACTGGATCATTTGGTTCAAAAGTATCAATGCTATATCCAATGAGTATTTTAAATGGTGAAGGAGCGAAAACAGAATATACTGGAATTACATTTGCAGGAGGAAATCAAAATTTAGATACAGGATTTAAAGTTATTCATAATGCAAAAAATACATCATCAGTAGTGAATTCAAAATCAATATCAAAAGACGGTGGAGCATGTACTTATAGAGCACTAGTAAGAATAAACGAAAATGCAAAAAACTCAAAATGTAGTGTAAGTTGTGAATCACTAATGTTAGATGATATTTCAAGATCAGATACAATACCAGTAAACGATGTGAGAACAAACGAAGTAGAATTTTCACATGAAGCAAAAATAGGAAAGATTAGTGATAAGGAAATATTCTATTTGATGTCAAGAGGATTATCAGAAGAAGATGCAAAGGCCATGATAGTAAGAGGATTTGCCTATCCGATATCAAAAGAATTACCAGTAGAATATGCAGCAGAAATGAATCAATTAATAAACTTAGAATTAGAAGGGAGCATAGGGTAATGAAAATAAAAGTTAATGAAACACCAATAAGAACATCAAGAAACTTTAAAATAAATAATGTTACTATCGAAGCTCCAGAAATAAAAGGGCCAATAAGTGAATTTGAAAACGTAGAAATATCAACAGTTTCATCAAACTATGATGAAAAAATATCTAATACTTCTTTAACATATGGAATTGGAAAAGAACAAGAAAAACAAATAAATGAATTGGCAAATCATAAATTTCATATAGAAACATCTAAAAAAGAAGAAATTAGAATAACATATACATTTGATAATGAAAATAGATACTTAATCAATAATCTAGAATTTGATTTAAATAAAAATGCAAATATAATTATAGAATATAGAAATAATACTGATTTAGAATGTTACCATAACGGAAAAATAAAAATAAATGCAAATAAAGATTCCAAAATAAATGTGACAATAATAAATTTCTTAAATACTTTAAGTACAAATTTAGAATCAATAGAAAATGAAATACAAGATAATGCAAACATACAATATTCAATAATAGATATCGGAGGAAAATATAGTATTTCTAATTATTATTCTAATTTAGTAGGAGAAAAATCAAAAAATAATGTAAAAACAATATACTTGGGAGTAAAAGAACAAGTAAAAGATTTAAATTATATCGTTGAAGCAAGAGGAAAAAACACAAGTATAAAAATGGATTTACAAGGAGCTTTAAAAGATAAAAGCACAAAAAGCTTTAAAGGAACAATAGATTTCAAAAAAGGAAGTAAAAAATCAAAAGGCAGTGAAAATGAATCTTGTATGTTGCTATCAGATGATGCGAGGTCAATAGCACTTCCAATGCTTTTATGTACAGAAGAAGATGTTGATGGAGAACACAGTACATCTTCAGGAAAAGCGGATGAAAAAGAATTATTCTATATAATAAGTAGAGGTCTAAGCAAAAATGAAGCAATAAAATTAATAGTAAAAGCAAAATTTTATAATTTAATAGAAAAAATATCAAACGAAGAACTAAAACAAGAAGTTATTAATGAAATTGATAGGAGATTAGATTAATGAAAAGAGAAGAATTTCCAATTTTACAAAACAAAGACATTGCATATTTAGATAATGGAGCAACAACACAAAAACCACAAAAAGTTTTAGATGCAATAAAAAGTTTTTATGAAAATGAAAATGCTAATCCACATAGAGGAGCTTACGAACTAAGTGTAGAAGCAACAGAAAAATATGAAGATACTAGAATTAAAATTTCAGAATTTATTAATGCAAGATATCCAGAAGAAATAGTATTTTCAAAAAATGCTACAGAAAGCTTAAATCTATTAGCATATTCTTATGGACTAAATAATTTAAAAAAAGATGATGAGGTAGTAATTTCAATAATGGAACATCACTCAAATTTAGTTCCATGGCAATATGTAACAACAAAAACAAAGAGTAGATTGAAATATTTGTATATAAATGATGAATATGAATTATCTATGGATGAAATAAAAAATAAAATAACAGAAAACACAAAAATAGTTGGAATTACACATGTATCTAATGTTTTGGGAACAATTAATCCTGTAAAAGAAATAATAGAATATGCACATACAAAAGGTGCAGTTGTAATTGTAGATGCATCACAAAGTATTCCACATATGAAAATAGATGTACAAGATTTAGATGCGGACTTTTTAGTATTTTCAGGGCATAAAATGCTTGCACCACTTGGAATTGGAGTTCTATATGGTAAAAAAGAATTATTAGATAAAATGCCACCATTTATATTTGGTGGAGATATGATAGAATATGTGTATGAACAAGAAACAACATTTGCACAATTACCAAATAAGTTTGAAGCGGGAACACAAAATGTTGAAGGAGTTATAGGACTAGGAGCAGCAATAGATTATATAAATGAAATTGGATATGATAGAATACAAGAAGAAGAAAGAAACTTAACAAACTATCTAAGAAATGAATTGACAAAATTAGATTTTTTAGAATTATACTTAACACCAAATAAAGAAAATCATTCATCAGTATTTTCGTTTAATATAAAAGGTGTACATCCACATGATGTTGCATCAATATTAGATACAGATGGAGTTTGTGTAAGATCAGGAAATCACTGTGCACAACCATTGATGAGATACTTAGGAATAGATTCAACATGTAGAGCAAGTTTGTGTTTCTATAATAATAAAAAAGATATAGATAGATTAATAAAATCACTAATAAAAGTAAATGAGATATTTGCCAAATATAGAAAAAATTAAATTGAAAGGTAAGAAAATGAGTAATCTTGATGAAATATATAATGAAATGATAATGGAATATGGAATGAATCCACCACATAAAGAAGAGCTAAAAGAATGTGACTTTTGCGAACTAGGACATAATCCAAATTGTGGAGATGAAATAAAACTAGAGCTAAAACTAAATGGAGACAAAATAGAAAAAATGGCATTTACAGGTCATGGATGTGCAATATCACAAAGTTCAACAGCAATAATGATAGATGTACTAGAAGGTAAAACAATAAAAGAAGCAAAAGAAATAGTAGAAACATTTATAAAAATGATAAGAAGAGAAGTAACAGATGAAAAAGAATTAGAAAAATTAGAAGATGCTATAGCATTCAAAAACATATCAAATATGCCAGCAAGAGTAAAATGTGCTTTACTAGCATGGCACACATTTGAAGACCTATTGAAAAAGAGTAATTACAAAAATAAGCAGTAAATTTAGTTTTACTGCTTATTTTTGTGGATATGACGAAAAAATGAAGCTTAAAGAAATATAGTTACTTGCTTTTTAATAACATAACATAATATAAAATAGTTTGACAAACTAAATTGAATATGTTACGTTTTATTCAAAGGAGGTGTAAAGGCTAATGATAATTTTGCCAGAAAAATTTAAAGAATCTATTGTTAATCGCTATAATAAAGATGGGATTGAATGGTTAAATAATATAGATAAATTAATAAAAAAATATATAGATAAATATAAGTTAGAAGATATTAGATTGGTAAATCAATTAACTATGAATTTGATATTTTTGACTAAGTCAAGAGAATATGGGGATGTTGTTTTAAAAATAACTCCTGGTACAACAGTAATTAGTGAAGTTTCTGCACTACAACATTATAATTCTAAATATTCTGCAATTTGTTATGATTATGATAAGGAAGATAAAGTGATACTTTTAGAATTACTTTCACCAGGAACATCTTTATTTAATGTAGATAATTTAGAAGAACGCATAAAAATTTTTTCTAATATTGCAATTAATCTTATGTTTGATACTGAAAATGAAAGTGATTTTAAAACCTTTGAAAAAAGATTTAACGATAAAATAATATGTGTGGAGAAAAACAAAGAAGAATTTTTAGATATTACAAATATAATTAATAAAGGTGTTCAATTATATAAAGAATTAAAAGAACAAAATCTTCCTAAATATGTGATACATGGAGACTTACAACATCGTAATATTTTAAAGTCAGGAGATACATGGAAAGCAATTGATCCTCATGGAATTATCGCTGAAAGAGCCTTTGAAACAGTTCATTTTATTCTTAATGAAATAAGACACTATAATATAGGCATAGATGAACTGAATAATATAATATTGTTGCTGTCAAAATATTTTAAAGAAGATAAAAGACTAATTGAAAAAGCTTTATATATTACCATTGTTGAGAAAATCATATGGCATCGCCATAGTAAATATGATGAAAAAATTATACCTACATATATTGATATTTGTAATTATTTATATTAAATACATTATTACATTAAAAAATGAAGTCTCTAATTACTTCATGACATAAGTAATGTAAAGTTAGTCTAATTAAAATAAAAAGTCATACGAAATATTGATTTTTCAATACTTGTATGACTTTTGTTATATGGTCGAGGTGACAGGGATCGAACCTGCGACCTCATGGTCCCAAACCACGCGCGCTACCAACTGCGCTACACCTCGATTTTTAAACTGCTTATATAATATAGCACATTTTTTTGAGTTTTGCAAGAACTTTTTAAGAAAATATTGATTTTATTTAAAAATACTTGTATAATATTACTATGCGCTTGTAGCTTAGCTGGATAAAGCGTTCGGCTACGAACCGGAAGACCGGGGGTTCGAATCCCTCCAGGCGCACCAAATAATAAAAACCATATAATAATTGAAATATCAATGATTATATGGTTTTTATTTTATTTGTACTGTTTTTATAAATATTGAATTATTAAGGTTTTAGCATGGCATTATTAAAAAGTTGCAATTTTATGTAAAATATAGTATAATAAATATGTGCAAAGTTTTTCTTTGAAATTGAGAATATTTTCTCGATTGATTTGCTACATTATATGTAACAAAGAATCAAGAGTATTTCATTGAAGAGAAAAAATAGTAAAATAAAAACACTAAAAAATTAATTACACAGGAGGATTTTACTATGAAAGCATTTGAAGCACGAAAGACATCTGTTCAGCCACAGTATGATTCAGCAATGGAAGACATTGAAAAAGCAATGGGATGGGGATGGAAAAGTACCCATGTATGTAATACAACTGGAACTCTGTACCCTGAAGTTGCAAAAATGCTTGCAAAGGACGGTTTTGATATAAAAATTGTCAAAAGAGCTGAAGACTATATGTCATACAGTGAGGTTTCTTGGGAAAATGCAGAAGAAGGTAAGGAAGGGACCATTACTTATGTAGATGAAACTCAGCTTAAACCTAATCCTAATCCTATAGATAGGTTATTTAAGGATATTCTAACTGCAGCAGTTCTTGAGTCAGAAGAAAATAAAACCAATCCTGAAGCTGAAGAGTAAGGCGAACGCAATGCAAAACTCTGGAAGAGGGCTAGTATTATACTAGCTTTCTTTTTTTAATCATTTTATTTAAAATTTTATTTTGTTCGCTTGTTTCTGAATAAAGAATATAGTATAGTAATTAGCATAGAAAATGAAAATTGCAGATGTGGTTGCCACTTTTAATCCACAACCTTTGTGTTGTGAGAATGAAGGTGGTGCTATGATAGAAGCTGTTTTATTAGAAATAATATACTTACTTTCATTTGCATTAGTTGTTGAAACTATTATAGTAATTGCCTTAATTATAATAGTTATAATATTAAGCAAATAAATAATAAAAAACACATCTGTAACTTGTCGGTTTGATGTGTTTTTTACATATTCACGGCAACCACGTTTGTGGTTTTTCATTTTATACACAGATAACTTAAATTTGTCAATTTTACGAGCAAATAAGTTAACTATAACTAACATAAAATTATATAAAATAAACTGCAAGAATTAATATAAAGGGAGCTTCTTATTAAAATTTTTATGGGGATTGGGGGATCCATGAACAATAATAGAAAGAAGGTTATTAATTCTTGCAAGATTAATAACAATATTAAAAGACTGCAAAATAATTTGTAGCTTACATATCTAAAAATTTTTTTAATTTTTGGGATTGATTTTTTATTATAACTTTTCTAGTTAAAATAACTGTTATAATAAAGAATAAAATTTTTAAAAAAATCATAAAATTCCTCAAATGAATTAATATGCATTTATAATATAGCAATAATATATATAAGTCAAGAAAAAGTTTACGACATAATTCGCCAAAAAATTACAGAAGTTAACATTCCAACAAAATCGGCAAGTAATGCAGCATATAAAACAAATCTAGTCTTCTTTATTCCAACAGTACTAGTGTAAAGTGCAATAGTATAAAGAGTCGTTTCTGTTGAACCCATAATTGTAGAAGCTACTAACCCAATAAATGAATCAACACCATAATTAGACATTATATCTGTTGCTACAGCCATAGAAGCACTACCAGATATAGGTCTTAAAAGAGCAAGAGGTAATATTTCAGAGGGAATTTTCAAAATATTAAGTAATGGTGATAAAAAGTTGGTAATACAATCTATAATTCCAGAAGCACGTAAAGCATTAATAGAAAGAAATAATCCTAACAATGTAGGAAAAATATTGTATATTATTTGAATACCTTCTTTTGCACCATCAAGAAAGCTATCAAATACTTTATTCTTTTCAAATAATCCATAACAAATAATCATAAAAATTGTAAAAGGTACAGCGATATTAGAAATATAGTTTATTACATTCATATAAACCTCCATTTTAAAACTTTTTGGATAATATTTTTCCAGCAGTGATAGCAGTTAAAAAAGCAGCAATTGTTGCAACCCACACTGCTAAAATTATTTTAGATGGATTATTAGAACCAAGAGAACTACGAATTGCAATAACTGTTGTTGGAATAATTTGAAGTGATGCAGTGTTAATTAAAATAAACATAGCCATTGAATTATTTAATGTGGTTTTATCATCGTTTTTTTCTTGCATAGAAGAAATAGCCTTTAAACCAATTGGAGTTGAAGCATTTCCTAATCCTAGGATATTTGCGACTATATTCATTGAAACTTGTTCAGAAATTTTTTTATCGTTTTTTAAATCCGGAAATAAAAATGAAATTAAAGGTTTTAAAAATTTTGTTAATTTTTTTATTAATGAAGTCTTTAATGCGATATTCATAATTCCATTCCACAAACAAAGAGTTCCTAAAAGAGTTAAACAAAGTTCTACAGTTTGTTCTGCAGATGAAAAAATTGCAGAATTAATATTGCTAATATTTCCAGAATATATAGCAAAAGCAAAAGAAATAATAATAAAAAAAGGCCATATTTTATTGAGCATATTCATCACCATTTAATAAATATATCTATAAAATATATTCTGAAAAAATACAAAAAAGAACATAAAAAAAGAAAAGATTTTATTGACTAAACATACAAAATATGGTATTATCAGTAAGTAAATAATTTGTCGAAAATTGTAGAATAAAGATACAATATGACATAATAGGAGGTAAAAAATGAAAGCAACAGGTATAGTAAGAAAAGTAGATGAGCTTGGAAGAGTAGTAATACCAATAGAGTTAAGAAATAAATTTGATATAAAAGTGAAAGATCCAATTGAAATATTTGTTGATTCAAATTCTATAGTTCTAAAAAAATATGAACCAAACTGTGTATTTTGTGGAAATACTAAGAACCTAGTTAGCTATAATGAAAAACTAGTATGTGAAAAATGTATTGAAAAATTAAATAAACAAATAAGTAAATAAATAAACTAAAAGAAGCTAGATTATTCTAGCTTCTTTTGTATTATAATTTTATTTTTCTAATTTATAAAATGTTGGTATATTTCGTTTTTATTTACGTTTTTATCTTTAGCTATCTTTTTTATAATCTCATTTTTAGAAAATCCTTGTGCTTGATAAAATGCAAAATGTTCTTCTAATGATAGTGAGTTTAAGTATAAATTCTCATCAAATTTTTCTTGAGATTTTTCTATCATAATAACAAATTCACCTTTAGGATTTTCTAAAGTATTAAGCAGTTCACTTGCAGTTCCAGAAATAAATGTTTCGTGTATTTTTGTTAGCTCTTTTGCTAAAACAATTTTTCTATTATCTAAAATTTTAGACAAATCTTGTAATGTAGATAAAAGTTTGTGTGGAGCTTCATACAAAATAGTTGTGTTTTTTGAATTTTGAATTTCACTTAATTTTTCTTTTCTATTTTTTTTATTTAATGGTAAAAATCCTATAAAAGTAAATTCAGAAGCATCTAATCCAGAAGCAATAAGTGCGTTTATTAATGCACATGCTCCAGGTATAGGAATAACATTTATATTATTCTTTAAGGCTTCCTTTACAACTTCTTCGCCGGGATCAGAAATAACTGGAGTACCAGCATCTGATATTAAAGCTATATTTTTACCATCTAATAATTTATCAATTAATAAATTAGTTTTTATATCTTCATTATGTCTATGATAACTAATAAGAGGTTTAGAGATTTCTAAATGATTTAACAATTTTAAAGAATGTCTTGTATCTTCAGCTGCGATAAAGTCAACATCTTTTAAAATTTTAATTGCTCTTAAAGTAATGTCATCTAAATTCCCAATTGGTGTTGCTACTAAGTATAAAGTTCCTAACATAATTATTTCTCCTTGTTATAAATTTTATATATTTCATCAGTATATGTTCCATCAGTATTATAAATAATCAAAGGTTTTTCAATATTTAAAAATGATTTTGCACCTTTAGTAGCTTTAACTAAAATAAGTTTAGGCTTACTATTATAATAGGAATGAACAGTTCTTAATACTTTAGGCTCTAAATTATATTTATTTAATAATGTAAATAAATCAGATAATCTTTCAGGTCTGTGAACCATATAAAGACTGCCGTTGTTTTTTAACATTTTAGAAGATATAGAAATAAAGTCTTCTAAAGAAGCAGTAATTTCATGCCTAGAAATTAATTTTCTTTCATTTTCATTTTTCAATCCAGAATCATTTTTTTTATAAGGTGGATTTGAAACAATTGCATCAAAAGAACCATTTTCAAAGTGACTACTTAAATTTTTAATATTATCATTAATAATTTCAAATTTATTATTGAGATTGTTTAAAGTAACACTTCTTAATGCCATATCTGCTACTTCGCTTTGTACTTCAATGCCATATATTTTAGAGAGATTAGTTTTCCCACATAAAAGAATTCCTAAAATTCCCGTACCCGTACCTAAATCTAAAACTTTAGCATTATTTCTAATATCTTTTGCAAAATCAGAAAGAAGAATAGCATCAATACCAAAACAAAAACCATCTTTGTTTTGAATAATCTTTAAATCTTTAAATTCTAAATCATCAATTCTTTCATTTTCATTTAAATTAATATCCATAAAACCCCTAACAAAAATTAAAATTTTTTCATATTATATTACAAATATACAAAAAAAGCAAAATTGTAATTTGTCTTGCATATCATTGTTCAGCTTAAAGGTTGTAGTTGTCATGCAACGGGTACATTGTTTATAAATTTTTACTTCGTCCCAACGGAGCTACCTGCTCCATAAAAATTTATAAACAAAATCCCCTGCGCGGACTTTAAGTTATATGGCTGAACAATGTTACTCTACAAAGTTTAATTGATTTATTTAACTTTAAGATATAATCACACAAATTACAATTTATATAAAAGGAGAGTATTAATGAATATGGATAATATTGAAAGAAATAATGAAACTCGAGGAGAGAAAAAGAAAAACGGTTTTAAAATAAAAAAAGAAAACACAATAAAATCATTAAAAGAAGTTGAATGCTTTTTATGGAATTGGAAAAAGGCATGTAAGGGAATATGTTTATATAAATTTTTGAAATAAAAACACTTCTACAAAAAGTAGAAGTGCTGTTCTTGGAAAATCTTACCACATAGCGACAACATGATTTCCTTGCTCACCTCTGTGATAACATTCAGGATCCTTTTCAGAATCTACACAGACAAAGCATTTCATTTTATGTTTTAAGGCTAAATCTTTAACAATTGAAGGAATACTCCCTTCTGGATATTGGTAGTGATTACATGTAACAAGAGTAACAGTGGTATCATCACCCAAATACTTTTTTATTGTAGAAAATAAATAATCACCGTATGCCATTAAGGAAGGTCTTAAGATTATCCCTAAAGCTTTTCCTGTTTGAGATTCAAAAGCAATAATTGGAGCTTCACGTGAAAACGTGGTAACGCACAAATCATTGTATTTTTCAGAATCCCAAATAATAAAATCTGCACCTGGTCTTAATTGATAAAGCTCCTTTTTACAATATCCATAGATATCATATGGGTTAAATATTGAACGTATTTCTTCATCATAGCATCTAATCTTAGGAACATAAGCTCCGTTGGTTAGTGCTACTTCAGTAGATCCTGTCATAGAAGTCATTGCAATTTCTTTAACAGGTGCATTTAAGAAAATACAATCACAAATCTCTTTTAATTGTGAAAAAAAGTTGACTCCCATCTTGCTAGGTGATTGACAAAAACCTAAGTCTCCTAATATAGATTTTCCTATAACTTTAATTGGCATTATTTTCACTCCTTTAATAATTAATAAATTAATATTCGGAGAATGCCAATACCTCCGAATAAAATTCGAAGGTGACTTTAAATAAGTGCTTCAAAAATAATTATACCATAAAGCCCATAAAATATCAATTTAATCATTTCTTACAAAGATTTCTTTAAAATTCATACCATTATCAGAAAAAGATGAATTCTCTTCACCGTTTATTAAAATCTTAACTCCACTTACTTCATTTAATTCAGTTAAAGTATTTACAATAGAATAAACAATAAGACTTTCTTCTTCAACTCCAGCTGGTGCATTATCTATAAATTCTTTAGAAAAATCTATATATACAGTACCATCATTTAAATAAGCATTATTTATTTTAGTTCCTTCAGGTAAGGGACATTCAAGTTTGTCGTTAGAAGGGCCTGATAAAAGCAAAGTAATAAGTTTAGAATAAGGATTATCAGCAAGTTCCTTAACGTCAATACAAACAGCTTCAGGCACTAAAGTGTTTGTTTCTATACTCTTAAAATAAATAGAAACTATGGTTTTACGCATTTCATCATCAGACATCTCTTGCTCAGGTGTATATTCATTAATTGTATTTACAGGTTTAGTATATTTTTTTACAATATAAACAATGCAAAGACCAAGAATAATTAAAACAACTAGGATAATAAGAAGAATAGTAAAAAATTTTTTCTTGTTCATAAAGACCTCCATAAAAATAAATTTGTTAAATCATATGAAGGACAAAATGTTTTTAGAACAAAATATAAAAACATTAAAAAAGAAAACAAAATCATAGAGAATAGAACTTTAATATTTTTGTTGACATAATAGCTGGCTTGAAGTATAATACTTATACAAGTGTTATACTTGAATAATATTTATGGGAGTGTTGTATAATGTCTCGTGACAACAACAACGGTAGTAGAATGGTTTCTGATCACAGTACAGCAGGAGATTCTAGAAAACATGATTCTGATGGAGTTTCTTGGACTAATTATTCAGGAACCAAACAAAGCCATGATGTCGAAGCAAATCAAATGAACTCAAAAGACAGGGAAGGTAATCATACTTTTTATAGTCCAAAGAGTGGTGCGCAGGGACAAGCTGGCGGAAACCGGTAACCTAAGCGAAAGGAGCAGTTGAATGACTGCTCCTTTTGTGAAAAACGAATAATAATTAAAACGATAAAATAGCTTATATCATTTGATATAAGCTATTTTCAGTGGTTGCGAGGGAAGGACTCGAACCTCCGACCTTCGGGTTATGAGCCCGACGAGCTGCCAACTGCTCCACCTCGCGATGTGAACGATTATTATTATAATACCTAAAAATATAATTGTCAAGTTTTATATTAAATTATATGCAAAAAAAATAAAATATTCCAAAAGGAAAGATTTAATTCTTTCCTTTTGAAAATGATTGAACAAATTCGGTTAAATCTTCAAAATTTTTAAATAATATTTCCAAATTAAAATCACAAGAGTGATTCAATGTGCTTAATGGTAAAGCAACGCCTTTGTAAGCAGATGCAATAGAAAGTATAACTAAGCAACTTGACAAACAAAAATAGTTCCGGACTCTATCATTTTTAAAAGTTTGTAAAAAATAGCCTTCAAGTTCAACTTTAGGCATTCCCGCATTTTTAATTTAAATGTGGGAATGCTATTATTTGGAATCATAAAAAAATAACCCCTTTACTATAAAATGTAAAAATATTATAGGATAAAACTAAAATGAATGCAATAAAAAACCTTACGGAATCTTGATTTTTTGAGAAAAAAGTGTTGACTTGTATTATATAAAGATGGTATAATAATTTTATTGTATAAGAGAAGGGTGATTAAAATTAAAAAACTAAGTGCGCAAAAAGTTTTTTAAACAATATATAAAATACAAGTTGATAAAAATGAGAGTTTATCAGCCTGTATTTTTATTGCCTTTTTTATCGGCTTTTTAGAAGAGGAATTGAATATAAGAAAGTGTATCTAGTCTTACGGGAATAAAGGCAGGGCCCAAGAGATTATTTAAATACCTTATAAGAAAGAAGGACTTCTAAAAAACAATTTCTAACCTGCTAATTTTAAAAAACAGGGGTGATTAGTTTGGTAAAAGATATCAAACACGAAAAGTGCATACGTAAAACGTTTGCAAAAACAGAAGATGCTATTGAAATGCCTAACCTTATTAAAGTACAAAAGGACTCTTATGATTGGTTCATAAAAGAAGGTTTAGGAGAAGTATTAAGAGATATTTCACCAATAGTTGATTATTCTGGAAATTTAATACTAGAATTCTTTGATTACTACATGGAAGATACAACTAAATATTCAATCGAAGAAGCAAAAGAAAGAGACACAACATATGCTACAAGACTACATGTAAAAGTAAGACTTATTAATAAAGAAACAGGAGAAATTAAAGAACAAGAAATCTATTTAGGCGATTTTCCACTTATGACAGATACAGGTACATTTGTTATAAATGGTGCAGAAAGAGTTGTTGTAAGCCAATTAGTACGTTCACCAGGATGTT
>OIYG01000294.1_pt1 | contig 52610 bp, 49 predicted proteins | sample 1587861 | NCBI WGS metagenome assembly OIYG01 (sample SAMN03283272) | human gut metagenome | biome: human-associated habitat; material: feces | host: Homo sapiens | place: Peru | collected 2012
CTTCCCATCTTCCGTCTTCGCGCTTGCGCACCATACCGTCTCCCGACGGTCTTCGTTTTGCCATATAGAATCACCTCTCTTTTCAACACAACATACCACAAAGATTTTCAAATATCCAGCGAGAATAAAAAGTTTATCAAAGAGTTCACATATGCATTTCAAAGCCCTGCTCCTCATCGTTGTATTCAGGAACGCTTCGGTCGGTTTTCAGTCCGTGTGCCTGCTTTTTCTGCTCAATTTTAGATTTCAGTTTGGAATCCATTTGTGAGCTGAGTTTAGCTCTGCGTTTATGACAGCTTGACGCTATCGCTTTGGCAAGCTGAAGGACAATTTTACCGACAGAAGAATTGACCGATACAGTCTGTACCGAATGTTCGTTTTGCATTATCAGAATGGCGGAACGGATAACGGCATTTTTAATATCTCTGAATTCTTTGTTTTCTTCCAATGGAATATCCGGCTTTTTCTTATCGTAATAAACAGACAGTTTCTCACGGTTCGCTTTATTCCATTCATAATACAATTCTGCAATTCGTTCGTCTTTTGCAAGCTCGGCAACAATAGAATCAACCGTTTTTTTAATATTTTTCGGCAAATATCCGTATACCTTTTGGCCTTTGTAATTTGAGAGTTGACCGATCAGCTTGACATACAGATTCTGAATTTCATCCGACGCCGAGGTCGGCGTTTCTGCATTTCTCAACAGTTCGTCTATCCGCTTTTTAGCTTCTGCCCGTACTTCGTCACGCATCTGCGTTTCCAAAGTAAATGCATGATACATTTCATTACGGAAAATATCTTTCGCAAATATCCTGCGCATATCTTCAATCCCTTTGTTTGTAAGATAGCCTTGTTTGGTATCCTTTGAATACACCATCAAGTGAATATGCGGATGATGCGTCGTGTTATGAAAAGCGGCATACCACTGCATTTCGGAAGGAGCGATTTTATGAGCCTCGGCAATCTGCAAAGCATTTCGGCGGACAAGCTCTTTCCATGCTTCGGCGTTATTGTATCCAAGCCTTTCCGCATCCTCGCGCCGCAGGCTGATCACATGCGTCCACAGGACGCCTTCATGATTTGCTACATCATCGGAAACCTTATCAATATCGATTTTATCATCCGTCTGCGAAAACAGTCCGTGTCTGCCGAGCTTTTCAACGCCCGGACGCTCCCCGTAGTAACTGACTAACTTTTTTACGCCGTCAATACGGTCGGCGTTGCGTTCTATGAATGCATCCAAAAATTCTGTTGCCGCATATCGGGTTTCCTGTTCCTGATACGTTTTCAGTTCGGGATACATCAGCGATTCGGGAACGGCGGTTATACATTCGCATATTAAGTCCCGCTGTTTTTTCGTTGGCGGCTTACGGTCGTTTCCGTTGGGCAGTTTTTCTACGCCTTCGCGCGTTCCCATATATCTGATGAGCTTTCCCGCATTCGCCTTTGCAGGATTTTTGATATAGCGACTTGTGAAAATGATCTTCGGCATCGTTATTCACCATGCTGCCATTCGTAAGCATCTTCAAATGTAACAACGCCGCCGAGACGCGCAACTTCTTCGGCACATGAGTTCCTCAGTCTTTCCATTGTGTCCTCATTGATCTCGCTCTGACTTGCAATCAGATTATTCACGATGGATTGCTCGACCGACAGCTTAAAAAGCATTTTTGAGATATTCTGTTCCACACTGCCGATCTCACTTTTGATGCTTTGCGCAAGCAGGGGCGATATGAAATCTATACATTTTTTCTGCCTTAAATATCCGATATAGAATTCAATTGCCTGCGTTACAAAATCACTTTTTGAAGTAGCGTTTGATTCACCTAACATACTTTCCATTTCTGAGATCTGTGACGGTCTCAGCCAGTATGCATACTTCTGTTTTTTATCGTCCATAATTCCGTCCTTTCTATAGATCCCGTTTTCTTTTTTCAAAAATCGTCCGAAATGCGGTCGGCTCTGCCGTCCGCTGTGATATGTGAGGGGATAATAGACCCCTCACTTTAACCTGCTTCACTATCGACTCTGCAAATCCCCTGCATATGCCGCCGCTAATTCCTTATAAGGATCGGGAAGTGGATTGGTCTTGCATCGCGGTACGAGCTTGTCCATCAGACTGTCAAAGCATTTGCAACATAATTTGAGATCCAGCTGATAACAGTCATACTTTGAGCCGTATCCGAAACGGTGACGGAAACAAAAGTTTTCCTCCTCATCCCACATATCAAATTTCTTCCCGCATAAGCTGCACTTCTTAACTAATTTCGCTCTGATTCTTTTTATCTTCATTTTCATACTGCCTCCTGATTTTTCTTTCGGTCATACCGTTCCAATTTTCTGATCGCTTTTTCGTGCACCTGCTGACGGGCAGCCCTTTGTAACTGCCGTTCAAAATACAAGCTCTTTGCCTGCTCAATCGGAAGAACCGTATAGAGCAGATTGCCGTTGCGCTTCATTCCATTTGCTATACGAATTTCCGTTGGCTCAGTCCGGATCAACTGTTTTTCCTCCAGCCGTTTTACATATTTGCTCACCGTATTGCGAGACATGTTCAATGCATTGCCGATGGTGCGGAAGCTGGGATAGCACTGAAAGGTCTTGCGGTTTTCACGGTAGAGCAAATACGCATAGACGGCGATCTCTCCGCAGGAGAGGCCCAGACAAAAGATTTCGTTCGGCAGAGGGAAATAATCTCTGATCGCATCGCGTTTTTGATAACGGTTGTACTTCAAATGTGCTCTCCTGTCTTTTCTTCTACCCACTGTCTGAACTTTTCTTTGGGTACGATGAGCCGTGAACCGATTCGCAAGGACGGAAATCCTTTTTCGTGCATCAGCTCATAGCTGCTTGAGATGGAGATACCGAGGAGCTTGGCTACCGTTTCAGCATTAAGGAACAACGGCAGATCCTCATAAGCGGTGTAAACAGATTCTTTCATTGGCTTGTGCCTCCTTTCAAATTCACACGGTTTTATCCGTGTATGTATTAAATCAGTCTGTTTTGCAAAACAAAAAAGACCTTACTTACATTTCATCACAGAAACACAAATAAAGCGGACAGGGGTTCGCTTTTCAAAATGTTCCGTGCCTGATATGTAAGTAAGATCTTTGCGATTCAATATGTTTCGCTGCTCTGCGGCAGCTTGTTAGGTAGGCACTTTATTCAACTGTGCTTATATTATAACAGAACAAACGTTTCTTGTCAAGGTTTTTGAATAATCTAAACGGTTTTGGGGAATACTATTTTATTTACGATACTCTTGAAAGTGATAAGGCTGAGCCGGTAATTCGGCTCAGCCTTATCGCGTTTTCAGTTTTATGCTTTGGGCGGCTCCTGCAACACTTCAACAATGATCCTTGTCGCAAGCTTGAAGCCGCAGATGAAAGACTCAAGCTCATTCATTCCGTGCAGTTCCGACTCGCAGTCCTTAAGCTTCTCAAAGATTTCTTTCTGCTGTTCGGTAAGCGTTGGTATCAAATCATCCTGATGCCGGACGATATATCCTAACACCTCGCCGTATGCACTTCCGCGCTTAAAGCTATGTTCATGAGGAATGATGTTGCCGTAATACAGATCTTCAAGCGTTTTCATTATCCCACCTCACATAAAAAGAGGGCGACACATCATCGGTCATCCCCACCACTGTGTCGCCCTCTTGTCTCATTTTTTCTGCCGCAATTAACGCATGCTTTACAAGTAGCATGTCAACCCACATCCGCTCATCGTACTCCGACGGACGACCGTCCTTGAGATATTCCGCCATCGCCGCACTCATTACATCATATTTTGCGCCGTTGTACACATCCTGCACTGTTATTTGTGCCATTTGTAGCACCTCCTTTGCAGTACACAACAGTACCACAAAGGTTTGCGAAAGTCCAGATATTTCAGAAACATACTTTTTGTTTGCTGCAAATTCGCAGCAAACAAAAAAAACACTTGCAAAATCGCAGCGTTTGTGTTATTATATAGACGAGGTGATAATGTGAACGATTTAGGGAGCTTCCTGCGCTGTGCACGCGAAGCCAAAGGCGTAAGCATGAGTGAGGTATATCGTCACACAGGAATAACTGATTCTCGGCTAAGCAAGCTTGAAAATAATTCTTATAAAGAGCCTTCTCCGGTGATATTAAAGAAGTTGGCAACTTATTACGACGTCAGTGTTGTTGATTTGTTTATTAGGGCGGGTTATCTTACCTATGATTCATTAAATATTTGCCAGCAGATTTTTCATGGTATTGAAAAACTGACTGATGACGACCGCAAACACATACAGGGACAAATTGACTATATTATTTCGAAGCAACAAGGAAAGGAATGCTTATGAGATTTAGATTGGGAGAATTATTCTGCGGTCCAGGGGGAATCGCCTGGGGTGCTATGAATGCCAAAATTGCTGACGCCCGTTTTTCGATTGTTCACCAATGGGCAAATGACTATGACAAGGATACTTGCGATACATACAGGCACAATATTTGCCCTAATGCACCGAAAACCGTATATCATGAAGATATACGAAAATTTGATATGTCAAAGTTAAAACCAATAGATGCGTTAGCCTTTGGATTTCCCTGCAATGATTATAGCGTTGTTGGAGAGCAAAGAGGTATGGACGGTGTCTATGGACCGCTGTATTCTTATGGAGTAAAGGCATTAAACCTTTTCAATCCTCAATGGTTTTTGGCTGAGAATGTCGGCGGGTTGCGCAACGCAAATGACGGCAAAGCTTTTGCTAAAATTTTAGATGAATTAAAAAATGCCGGAAAGTGTGGATATACGATAACGCCGCATCTTTATAAATTCGAAGAGTATGGCATTCCACAGGCAAGACACAGAATTATAATTATCGGGATCCGCAATGATATCAATGTAACATATCGAGTGCCTTCTCCAGCCCCGTATTCCCAAATTGACAATACATGCAAAACGGCTTTGGAGGTACCGCCCATTCCGGACGACGCTTTTAATAATGAAAAGACCAAACAATCCGAAACGGTAATTAAACGCTTAGAGCATATTAAGCCGGGCGAGAACGCATTTACCGCCGATTTACCGGAAGAACTTCAGCTCCATGTTGCAGGCGCTAAAATCAGTCAAATATATAAAAGGCTTGATCCCGCAAAGCCTGCCTATACCGTTACAGGTAGCGGAGGAGGCGGAACTCATATATACCATTGGAGCGAGCCGAGAGCTTTAACAAATCGGGAAAGGGCACGTCTTCAGACCTTTGAAGACAGCTATCAATTTATGGGCAGTAAAGAAAGTGTCCGCAAACAGATTGGAATGGCAGTACCCTGCAGAGGAGCAAAAATCATATTTGAGGCAATTCTAAATAGTTTTGCCGGAATAGAATATGACAGCATTGAAGCAAATATCAATGAATAACAACAAGCAGCCCGGAGATATTTCCGGGCTGCTTTATTTATACAGAAAAATCCATATAATACTGCTCATCATCCAACTTATAAAACGTTATATCGGTTCGTCCGTAATTAAGCAAATCCTGCTTCCATACATAAGCTCCATTAGCTACTCCAAGCCTATTGCGCAGGTACTCACCCAACTGAGCATTACTGAGAGGTGTGGTAATTGCCTTATCATTTTGCTGTTCAACACGCAATATAAGCGTATGTCCATCGTCAGTTACGACTGTAAAATGAGCTTTTTCAAGAGGGAAAAATCCAGATCTTGCAATATGCATGGGTAAAGGTATATATGCTTCATTTGGATTCCTGTTTTGTCTTTGTCCCCAGTTAATTCCAGATCTTTGACCTGTCTCACCATCAGCTGTGATCAAAGAAAGTGAAACAGAAGGAATTTGCTCGGTTTCAAATGGCCGTATCGGATGATTTTCACGATCGAGAACAGCATGCGTTGGATGCAAAATAATATATTCTTCAACCTCAGCGTGATTACAGTAAATGCTGTTTCTTTCAACTTCATAGAAATAATCCATTGCCTGAATGGGGTCACATGAATTCATCATTTCACATCTTCTGTCACTAAAAGCGGTCTGGGTAAAATTTGCAGAACCGGAAAACGCACAGACGGGGACATTATCTTTTGCCCAGATATAAAGTTTGGAGTGAACAGCCTTATAATTAAACACATATGAGCACGAAAACGAGTTAACCGATGCAGGCAGTGTTTCCCTTGTTAATTCCTGAAAGCCGTTATGTATTGACACGCTTAATCCATCGTAAGGAACCATTCCTACAATAAGGCGGATATCAATCGCTTTTCCCGCAGGACAGTCTATGTTTTTTATGAGCCAGGATGCCATATTAGGAGTTGCATAACCTGCAACAATATAAAGCTGATTGACATCTAACTGTAATGGGTCAAAAAAGATATGTTTTCGTAATTGTTTTGTATACATCTTATACCTCCTGAATTAACCGAATTTGCTGATATAGTCGTGCAAGTGTTTCCTCTCTCACAGGCTTTTTCAACTGACATTCCCATACAACAATGATATTCCAGCCCATCGTCTTGAGTTGACTATGGTTTTTGGCATCTCTTTCAACATTACCAAGAATCTTTTTCTTCCAAAACTCAACGTTGCTTGCGGGCCAAACAAATTTTGAACATCCCTCATGTTTGTGCCAAAAACACCCGTTGACAAAGATAACGGTTTTATATTTTGGCAGTACAATATCAGGGGTTCCCGGTAATTTGCGTACATTTTTCCTATATCTCAGTCCATTTGCGAACAAAAACTTTCGTACAATTTCCTCCGGTTTTGTATTCGTGCTACGGATTTGAGACATATTATAACTTCTTGTTCGTGCATCATGATTGTCCATATTTACACCTTAACATTAACAAACTTTTGCAGACAACAGAGCATTTTGCCATTCACAAACTATTTCGTCCAATTGCATAGAAATTTTATTAAAAGGCTGATTAAGATCCAACGTTGCAACTTTAATGGTGTTTCCGCTCAATTTGTATGTAAAATCCGGCGACATTGCATCGTCTGTTTTGGCATATAAAAGCATTCCGCTAACGTTGCCGCTATTTGCAATATCTTTGTTTTTTACATATGTAAATATTTGATATAGATTACCTGAGTGTACCGTCTGCTTATTATACATACCGGTCTGCATGCTTTTGCCGTAATATTTAGCATCAATAATCAAAGTTTTATCCATGTACTTTAAAGTTATATCCGAACGCATTTCAGGCAGAAAATCAATGATGTTATCATCTGTCTGCCAGGCAATTTTTGATGAAGCAGGTTTTAGGCAGGGATAGTGTCTTTTGTAGTATTCTAAAATAAACTTCTCATATAGGCTGTGCATATGCTTCTCATCCAGAAAATCAGAAAATTTAGTTGTTCCATTCTGCTGAGACAAAAGCAAACCATTTATTATCAGATAACAAATGTTCAGCAACATTTTATAAGAGTCATTATTGCGATTGAAATTAAGGACATCCCACCTAATATCAGAAACGGATATGCAGTCTACTTTTTCCAAAAACAAAAGAGATCTTTTTATGGTTTTTTTGATTTTTACATCGACATCTTGGGAATGAGTCATTAAAACTGCTGTAGATTTCAATATCCTATTAAAATAAGAATTTTCAGAAAACTCATCAAATTCACATGATACTTTTCGTTCGAAAGGAGATCTTTTAATTGTATCCGTGACATTAATCTTTCCGCGGGGAGAATCTAACAACTCATTTTGCAATATATACTCTCTGCCCAATCCACGTTTTATTTGATTAGCTAAACCTTTTGAGAGAATGGCAGCGAGAAGATTCTGCATATTATCAAATTCTTCGGAAGACAGATATGTATATCCATTTTCCCGAAGCACCTGATAAACATAAGCAAGCATATAATATACATTTTGAATCTTAATCATTTTATTGCCCCACGCAGTTTATCGGACCATTCCTCAAATTTTGAAGATTCATCAAACCAATACTCACTAATTAACGGTATGATTTCGTATTCAATAATTATTTTTAAATCTAATTCGGATAAGGGGTTTCCAAGACAGAAATAGCTATGACCGATCTGAAAGCCTGCACCCAAAGCATCATCGTCAGTAATTACGCGATTAAGATCATTAATGACCAGAAGCAACTTTTCCGTTTTATCACATGAACCCTTTATCTTTTCTTTAAATTTAACTGAATCAAAAGCAGGTTTCATTTCATAAAAGCCAAATCTTCTTCTCAGGGCATAGTCTATCATTGCCAGCCCTCTGTCGGCCGTGTTCATCATGCCTATTATATAAACATTTTGGGGAATTCCGAATTCTTCATTCTTATAGAGAAGGTTTACTGTCTCTTTTCTTTTATCCGACTCAATAAGCATGAGCAGTTCACCGAAGATCTTGCTCAAATTCCCCCTATTGATTTCATCAATAATAAAGAAATGCGGTCTGTTATCTTTCTCGGCCTTTTTGCAGAACTGGTAAAACGGTCCGGTTTCAAGCGAAAAGCCGCTTTCTGTAGGTCTGTAGCCAACAATAAAATCTTCATAAGCATAACTTTGGTGAAACTGAACAACCTTGATGCAGCTCTTATATTTTTTGCCAAGTATTGAATAAGCCAGCCTTTTTGCCGCAAACGTCTTTCCTACGCCGGGAGCTCCTTGTAGAATAATATTTTTCTTGTGGTCGAGCAAAGCGCGCAGTATTTCATATTCTTCATCTGAAATGAAAACATCTTTTAAAAAGTCTTCTTTGGTATAGTTTTCAGCATCTGTTTCATCATCAGAAATGTCTTCCTGTGATTCATTTACCAGCTCTTTTATACTGTCAGAGATCTGTTCTTTGTAATTCACTTCTACCGGAACAAACATAGTAGTTGCACCTTTGATTCTGGCAGTTAGGTCTGTATCAACCAAACTGTCCAAATCTTCTTCTATGCTTGGGCTCAATTCCAGCATTGCCCTCATCAGAGCAACTGCACTTTTTTCTGACAGTTGCGAAATTGCTTGGTTGGGTTCCCATTTTATAATCGGAGCAATGCCGATAATACCATATGTATCTCCATACGGCACCAAATCTTCTCGTTTAATAGGTTTGTCAAGCAGTAATTTTATGTCAACTCCGATTTTAAAGTTCCTTCCGGAATACCCAACATCGTAAGGTTCTTTGCTGATTACACCCATTCCTACAAGGCCTGTATTCCATGCGGGTTTATCACCGCCAAGAACTATAAATACCAGCTGTCCAATTTTTAGGGATTCCTGTAAAACATTCAAACCATCAAATTCTATATTATTCTGTTTTGAAAGAATTGCGTCAACAGTTTTGGGATCCTTTGTTTTTATGCTGAAAAACGGCATGCCCTCCTGTTTTGCTTCGTTTATAATTTTTTCAACTGCTATAGATAACTCATCAAGCGAATAATCTTTATACTTAAGATATATGTCGTACAAAAACTTACTACGTTTTTCTAACGGGCGATCAAGCCAGCCTCTGCGCCCATTATCATATAAGGCGTCATAAGCATCCTTGTTATTTTTAATAGTCGCATATTTATAATTATACTTTTCTGCAATAATTCTCAAATTCGAATGGCACGGCTTGTAATCATCGTCACTTCTTTTCAACTGCGCATAATACAAACATACCAATGCAGATTTTTCCTCATTTGACAAAGCGCTTATTTCTATGTAGTTCATTATCGCTCCTCCAACATAAATAATTTTTTGACTCGATCAAACACGGATTTTTTGTTTTAACGCCGTTTTAACTTTTATCTATATAGACAAATAATCGTTCGGAAATAGTGTCCTATATGTTTCTCCAGTATATGGATTAGGATAATCATCCAATGCGGGCGGCTCATGTGTTAAGATGTAGTTTATTACAAATTTCCAATCATGTTCTAAGTCTTCAAATTTAATACCATAATTGTCTGCCTGAAGTTTAACCTGTGACCGTGTGTCCGGCAACAATTCATCTTTTCTGATAACTACAGTCTTTTCCTGATTTTTTTGTAATTTTAAGATAGAAGCAGAGCCGACTAAATCGACTTTGCCTGTGGGGCTGTCGGTGTTCCTGTCCCAAAAAACAGAAGCCATAACAAACAGATGTGACAGGTCTTTATCCCTCTGTCGAAAATTGATCTTGCTCCATTCGATAAGCATCCACTTTCCGCCCTGACGTGTCCCTTTAACATCTATTTTCCAACCATTAATAATTGTATCCTGATCGTCCCACTCGCCGCGCGGATAATATTCAAAATCTAATTCGATTTTAATACTAAACTCCTGAAGCATCATCTTTGCAAATGCAACTTCAGCAATTTTTCCAATTAAGTTATCGCGGCCTATTTCATTTGCTGAGCGAGGGAGTGTGTCTGATTGCCCAAATTCAATCGATTGCTGATTTTGGGCACATTTATAAGCAAACTCACTGCATTTATTCAATTCTTCATGCGTAAGTTCAATAATCATAACAACGCCTCTTTTTATATTTCAATTTGCACTTTCTTACTGAATTCCAAAGGATATATCCCTATTTGAAAACACTAACTGAAATTTTTTGAAATCAGCTGTTCCTTTTCTTTCTCCTATGTTGTTTTATTGCCTTGATTGCTTTTAAAAATTCTTTGGCACTTGCTTCTACAAGTCTAACAGGAACGGCATTTCCAATCTGTAATGCGGCTTCAGATAATGAATTACTGAACACAAAATCATCTGGGAAAGTTTGAAAACGTGCTGCTTCTCGTATTGAGATGGCACGATCTTGCTCATAATGCCCATATCTGCCTTTTGTATAAAACAGGCACCCACCAGTCATTGTCGGAGATGGTTTGTCCGGATTCATAATTCCATACACATCTTTATGCCCCCCGAACTTTTTGCCGGCATTATCTTTCTTCTTATGACAAGCAAGGGTCATATTATCAGGAAGGCAATCCCTTGAACCGCCATGTGCACGGATATATTTGATCTTGGCAAGATTTTCAGTACTCAAATTCGCGCATCTATGGTTAAATATCGGAAGAGGCCCATCATACGTTTCCCCGGCGTTAATCGAAGGCAGATCTCCAATCGCTTGTTTTACCGTAATCCATGGCAATAGTCCGTTTCTGCTTTTGCGATCATGTGTTGCTTTCGGAAGATTAAAATCAAGTCCGCATACCTGCAATTCGTTATATATATCCATACGAATACCATGAAGGACAAACCTTTTACGAAGTTGCGGAACTCCGAAATCCGCAGCATTCAAAACCTCTTTGCAAATAAAGTAATTTTGATTAGAAGAAATTTGATTGTTCCTTAATCTGTCAAGGAATTCGTTTAAAATTCCTGAATTAAACTCTGTGTCAATACCAGGCACATTTTCCATTAAGATAAAAGGAGGTCGAAGTTCTTCAATTATGCGTAAAAACTGAAACAGTAATTTTTTTCGTTCTTCTTCAGTTTTTTGTTTGTTTTTCGGATTCTGCATAGAAAAATTTTGACACGGCGGACATCCCGCAAGAAGATATAATTCATCCGGTTTGATTTTTGCGGCTTTTAAAAGTTCATTTCCGGAGACCTTACAAATATCTTTGCGAAGGACTGTAACATGCGCAAGCGGTGGATATGCAGAATATATATCCGCCGCAGCATTTTCTATTTCCACAGCTGCTTTAACAGTAAAACCCGCACGCGTCAAACCACAAGATACTCCGCCGCATCCTGAGAAAAGATCAATCGCTTTTATTGCCATTTGAATCCTCCCCTATATCAAATGCTGCTATCTTTTTCTCCCCAGTGGGGGTGTGGATTTTCGGCGGAACATCACTGCGTGCAAACGGCTCTTTCTTTTTGGCGCACATGGACACAAAATCGCATTTGCTACAATTGGCTTCGCAGGCCCGCATTGGAAAATCATTGGCCAGTATTCCGCTGACAGCCCATTCAATAGCTTGTATAGCACTATTGACAGATTCTTGATCAACGGGAATTGCTGTCCGTTTATTATCTTTTAATGTATGAATATATCCGGTTTGAACATTTTCACCCATAATTTCTTTAGCAGCTTTAGAGTACAACTGAACTTGGATGGACATATCACGCCAATCATAATCAACTGAGTCATCCGGCAACTCCATTGTTTTAAAATCGATAACATCTGCTGTTGTTACACCGTGTTTCAGATCTTCCTGAAGCAATAAATCAATCGCTCCGGTGACAAGCGCATCTTTAACGGATATTTCAAAACGAGCCTCTTCTTGACGCAACCTTCCAAAATCGCCGGAATACTTTGCAGAATACTCTGTAAGAATTCTTTGCAAAAGGGACTTGGCTCGTTCATATGAACCGGGACGATTTATAGGATCTTTACTTGGAAATACATGTTTCAACATAAATGTATTTTCGACAATAGCACGAACGTCTTCTTCAGCAGGGGGATGATTCCTAAAGCACTGATGCAATCTTTCCAATGTTGTATGACTTGTCTTTCCAAATCCAAAAAGCTCAGGGACAGCAGCATTATATCCATATACTGTAGAAAGTTTATATGAATACGGGCAGGTCAGATAACTTTTTACCGAAGAATAATCCGTGGGAAAGTCACCGTCATCAAAACGCGGACTCGAGTCCATTTTTTCGTCCAATTCATCCAGAACAGTATCCTCACGCATATCTGCATGGGTAAGATTTATGATAAACTGCGAACGCTTTTTCTTGGTCTTCAGTCCCGGATGATGAGTGCTACCGCTCAAATACAACAATCTTTCAGCACGAGTAATGGCAGTATAAAACAATCTTGCCTCATCTTCTACACGACTGCCGTATGCTCCACGATTTATAGCGTTGTCCATAAGATCATACGGAATAATTCCATTATAACGAGAAGAATCTCCCGGAAATCTTCGATTGACTAAATCGGCCACAAAAACAACCGGAAACTCGAGTCCTTTAACCTTATGGATTGTAGATATATTCACAGCATTATCTTTTGCAATATAGTCGATTGGTTCCAGTTCATAACTATTTACTGCAATCTGCTGGAAATAGTTAAGCATTTCCCGATATCTCCATACATCGTCGATACTGATGTATGTTTGCTCTACATCAAGAATTATTTTGCTGAACAAGCCGAGATCACGCAATGCAATTTCATCTTCCATATTACGAATCATAAAGGCATCGAGTATATCATGTAAGAACTGTTGCGGATAGACTTTTCTTCGTGATCCATCTACAATCGGTGCATGGATTTCATGATGCCAATGTTGTAGAACGGAAAGGTACTTTGCTTTGTCGGCATACGGAAAAGTTTTAAGTATTGTATTATCAAAAAGGATTTCTGCATCTTTGCGGTTATTAGTACCATCACGCAACAATTCCATAGTACTTAAAACGCATTGCGCATATGGTCTGTCAAAGATTCCGCCTTCACCTGTTGTTTTTACCGGAATACCAAGTTCCTTTAACGCATTAACAAATTGAACATCTCGGTTTTCCCCATTGGAGTTGTGTATACTTCGCAAAAGAATGGTAAAATCACTGTATGCAAGTCCTCTGCGTGACTTTTCTGTGCCATCCGGATTATATTCGATATAGGTGGTACCGACGAGTGACTGTATTCTCTGAGCAATCCATTTGGCCTCATCTTCTCTGTTTTCAAACCATAATTTGCGGAGATCTTGTATATTCCCATCAAAATGCGAAGTGATATCTTTAGGTAAACGTTCATAATTCAAAGTGGATTGAACAAAACTGTTCGCAGTTTCAACAATGGCCTTTGTGCTTCTGAAATTTACAAGCAATTTATGGACTGAAACATTATCGTATCTGTCCTTAAATGTTAAGATGTTTTGTACATTTGCACCCCGCCATCCGTAAATGGCCTGATCGTCATCTCCGACTACAAAAAGCATTTTCATAAAAGAAGAAAATGTTTTAATAAATTCTTCCTGTATCGGATTAATATCTTGATACTCATCTACAAACAAATATTCGAATTTTTCGATTTCAGAGCCAATTTTATTATCGATTTGATTTAGTTCATCCACCGCGAGGCGTACAGCATATGAAAAATCCATATATCCAGCACTCGATAAAGTATCTCTTAACTTGCAGAGCAAGGCATATAATTCAGAATCATAGTTACAAATATCTGAAATGGAAATATTCTCATTATTAGCTGTCTGCCAAGCATCAGTCAGTTCTTTTATTCGATTGAAATATCCGGGGCCATGTTTTAGCCCAAGAGTGTTAAAGCGGGACATTACAAAAAGGATTAACCCATTTTGATCTAAAATATCATATTGCCGATATGAAGCATTGATATCGCCGAGAAGCTTTTGGCAAAATGCGTCAATTGTTCCGATGAACATAGCACCGATAAAATTTTCAGGCAATCCAAATTTATGTAAAGCCTCTGCGACACGTCTTTTAATGGACTCGGCTGCTTTCTCTGTAAACGTGAAGGCTACTATACTTTCAGGCGCCACACCTTGAAAAACCAAATATGCAATTTTATATGCAAGAGTACGAGACTTGCCAGAACCTGCACAAGCCAAGCAGAGGATGTTTTGGCGGTCGTCAATAACAGCATTGTATTGATCCTCTGTTAAATTGGCTCTCAAAACTTCATCGACTGTCATAATTTGCTTCTCCTTCATAAAAAACTTTCATTATATAATCTGCACTCTCGCAGATCGTCTTTAATGTCTTTTCTACAAATATAAATGGCCATACAATTGAATAAACTGTTTTGACTGAAAACAGCTTACTCGTAGGGGATAACGTTAATTTACACTTGCTTTTCAGGTATGATATCAACAATATCGTCCATCGTACAATTAAGTGCGGCACAGATTTTTACCAACACATCACTGGAGACTACTGCGCCGTCTTTGCCCATCTTGGTGATGGTGGCTATGCTGATGCCGGCTTTTTCGGCGAGTTCTTTCTTTTTCATATCACGGTCGATCAAAAGCTTGAACAATTTTTTATAGCTTGCGGCCATTGTATTACACCTCATAAATAGTTATAGTTTGTACATTGTATCATTGAAAATCATTATACCACACTCTATGCCAAACATCAACTGTTTTCGGCATAAAAATACTGCGATATCATCATTTCTCAACTTTTTGTTGCAGGTTTTCTATTTCCTCCGAGCATTTTCGTAATCCTATTTTTCTTTGTCTACTGCGGTGCAAATTTTGACTTGTATTCAGTCTTCCTCAGAGTTACAATAACGGTAGAAAAGAAAAACACCTCTCAGCGAAAGGTGAGAGGCGGCGGAACATATTGATTTGTAAAAATTTCTGCTGACCACATAACAGACCACTTACCGTTTCGGAGCACTCGGAAACAGTGGAGATAAGAGCGCCGAAGAGCACTGGTTTCGGAGCGGAAAGGGCTGAAAAAAGCTCATATAAGCGGAAAATACCTTGTTATATCTCTTTGGGAGCAGGATGCCGCAGGTTCGAGTCCTGTCACCTCGACCATAAAAAGAGATACCTGATGAAAGGTATCTCTTTTTTTATTTATTAGTATGTACCGGACTCGAACCTGCGGCGGAATTATCCAAATTTGGCGAGTCTTGTAAATGCTTTGAAACAAGAATTGCATTTGACAGATAAATTTTAAACTAAAACAAAAACGCCCTCGGCTGAGTAACCAAGGGCGTTTTGATTGAGATACGTAGTTTTTGGCATCGGACTACGTAACATTATAATATCATTTATATTATGTATTGTCAATGTTTTATTAATTACAAAAGAAGAACTTGAACTGATGTTCAATATTTAGGAGGAAAATTTATGCTTCCATTTATTCTATACTTCAACACTTCAACGAAAAATATTCAAAAATTCAAAAAACTCGCTAGAAAAAGTTTATGCTTTTGGTAAAACTCCCTTGAAAAAGTTAAGTTTTATTGTATAAGAAGAGTATATAAAGCAATAATGTAAAGGTGATGGACTTGCTAAAAAGAAAAATTGAACAGGATTTAATTAAATGGAAAAACACAGAACTGAACTAGCCTTCTACGAAACAGTCCACCGGACTGTTTCTCCCAAATTCGCACTTCGCTTTTGCTCGTCGAATTCGGAGAAGCCTTCCGCAAGTTCAAGTCTTGTATATACTAATAAATAAAAAGAGATACCTTTCATTTGGCATCTCTTTTTTTGGTCGAGGTGACAAGACTTGAACTTGCGGCCTCTGCGTCCCGAACGCAGCGCTCTACCAAGCTGAGCTACACCTCGAAATATTAAGTTGAAGCACTGACATGCAACAAACAAGAGTATATACGAAAAAAAGAAAAAAGTCAAGAGAAATTCAACTACTTTTCAACATACAAGGCAAAAAGCAATGAAAGGATTAATCTTGGGGCGCACTACATAAAAAATAATTGCTCAAAAATAAAACAAACTGATTTTGTTCAGTGTGCATTAATAAAATCCTGTTAATACTTACGTATTAGCAGGATTTTTTAATAGTGCAATGGGTAAAACTCAGAAAGTTTAAACCACATTCTTCTTTATGAAGTGCGTCCCTTACATTGCTTTTTCATTACGTGTTAGCGCCTATCTTATACAAACATAGCAATATGCAACACCCGACTCATTAAGACAAACAACTTCGTTCATAATACCCTTAAGGTTTTGATAAACTTTAAGAGTTTTTCTGTCATCTCTAAAACGCAAACCGTTTGTAGTACCAAAGGTAGAGCCGTAAGCCGTATAAATATAGTCTTTGCTATTTGGCGCATCCCAAACGTGAGGGGTAACGCCTGTCGGGAAAATAATAACTGCGCTCGGATCAAATGGGCAAGCGGTTGCAATTTCACGAACACTTTCATTATTGCCATAATAAATATTGCAATAAACATTCGTATTCCATTTGTTTCTTTCCTCCTCAGACACGTGGCAAGACATATCGTTTTTATGGTCTATAATTTGCTTATCGATAATCAAATTATCATTACAAAAATCTTCTCTTTTAGGTTTGTCCCCACCGAGCCAAAGATTAAGCCCTATTTCTGTTTTATTTGTGCTGCTCATTGTGCACCTCCTAAACTGTCGATAAAATTAAATGATATTTTTGCAATTTTATCCCAATCGTCTGCATTATAATTAAGCGCATCAAGCGCATCGAAATCATAAATACTCTCATTCGCCTGCATAACAACACCGGGACAAATATATTTTTCAAAATAAGAAATATTTTTTAAAATTTGTGATAAAAAAGACTCTTTACTGCCACCGGCAGAAAAAACAAAATTCGATACGCTAAACGTCATATTTTTATCAAAAGTTTTCAAACATTCCTCTTTAAATTCATCATATTTATATTTAACAAAACCTTGCGATAAGCCTTTTTGAACACTCTCATAGTTAATCTCATCCAAATCGAGTAAATCGCACATCATTTTAATGCCATAATTTTTAGCCGAATCGAAAAACACTTCAGAAAGTATTTTATCAAAATATTCTTCCACAAGCGTCATTCCCGCATCAATAGCTTTAATCATGGCATAATTGAATCCGTTTCTTCTTACGTTCAAATTAAGCGCAGACAAAAGCGACGAAAGCCTGTAAATGCGTGTATTGCTAACATTCATAAAGTTCGACCTCCAAATTGTCGAGAAGAATATAGCCGTCGCCGTCGCAAAGAATACAATCGCCCAAAACATTTGTTCCGCTTATTTCAACGCTTTGAACGCTGTCAATTTTCAGCGCCGCCTTTCTAATCTCATCAAGTGAAATATTATAGTTTATTTTATTGCGTGTTAAAATTTCATAAATGTTATCATATATTTCTTGCTTTTGTGACGCCTCATCAGAAATACTGTCAACATTAGCCTTGACCTTTATCGATACATGTGTCTTTTTGGCATACTCAAAACGAATTTTAACGCCAAACAGTTCAATTTGCGGAAATGCTTTTTTGATGCCTTCCAATTCTTCACTCGTGAGTTCTCCGGGGCAAGAAACAATTACCCTTACGCTTCCGGGGGTGTCGCTTTGCTTTATTGAGCAATCTTTAATATTGCCAATGTTTTTAATTTCAAGTTCAATTGAACTTTTATTAAAATAATTAAGCGGAATTTTAAATGTTGACATAATTCTTTTTCTAAACGAGCCGTCGCTTTCGTCATCGCTTCCGCCTGTTATCGGATACGCATTAAACGCATATTCAATCCCCGACGGAGGATTAACAAGAGTCAGTAAATTGTCGCCCTCTAAGTTGTATTTTTCTCCGTTTCCCAAAGCGGTACAGGAAACTGATATACTTGTATTGCCCGCTTTAAGAATAACCGTTTCATCTGTTGAATACTGAATAAGCGGATAATTCGGTTTTGAGCAAACAGTTCCCTTTTCAATAACTATATCGCTTGCAATTGCCTCATTAATGCCAAATGTAAGCGTACCCTTTGCTTTAGTACCGAGCTTTCTTTTGCAATCACGCAACGCACCGTGACGGTTAAGATACTCTCCCGTTGCAGTTTGAACAAACGCTTGCTTTAAAATAAAATCGCCGTAGCATGACAAGCCGTAAAGTTCGCTTGCAATTGCTTCAAGCTTTTTTTCATCAATAGAATTTTCAGCAATTTCCATGCCAAGTTCTTTATTGTAAGCAGCTTTCATATTCTGCAAAATTTCATTATATGTAGACTTCATATTACAACGTACACCTGCCTTTCCTCATTATTAATAAGAACATCAACTGTAATTAAATTATCGTTTTTGGTATATGTAACATTTTTAACATATACCCCGTCAAGCTTTGATAAAGCCATTCTGATAAACGACAGCATAAGCCTTTCGTTTTCTTTTGCCTCGTGTATTCTGCTGCCGAAATTTTTGTCGGGATAGAATCTTCCTTTTTCGCAATAAACAGCCGAGCGGCACAAATTAATAATATCGGCTGTTTTTTCATTAATATCACTCAATAATTTTGCCCTCCTTTGATATAGTCAATCCGTTTATCACTATGCTTCCGTCATTTTTGAGGTGAATATATGCCCCGGAAAGAGATGTGATTTTAATTTCTCCGTATTCAACATTTGAACTGTCGTTTTCAACTCCTATGCAAACCTGCTCTCCTCCGCCTTGAGTAAGCAAAAGCCTTTCACCCTTAGGTACACAAAAATTGTAACCGTAGGGAGAGTAAAAATTAACATTTCTTTCAACGCCTGTTGAAGTTGCCTCAACAGCACCGTTTGAGCTCATAGTAACCTTGCCGCATTCAACTGCAGGCACTTTTTGCTCTTTAATAATCTGCTTGCTAATCCACATAATTTACCTCCGAGATATCGATATTTTTTCTTAAAACAAGCTTTGTTTGCTCAGCGTTTTCATCAATGGAATAAACCTTCTCAAAAAGCAGATAATCATTAAAATCACCAAGTTTACCGCTATAATCAAACCGCTGTAAAAGCTCGCTTTCAACATAACCTTTAAGCGTTATTTCAAGGCGCTTATAATCCTTGAACGAATCTTTGAGCATTTTAGAAATTTTATAATTTCTCTGCCAACTCGGAAGCGCCGCAAGATTTACATATCTTTGCCTTGAAAATCCTAATTTTTCAGCAAGCTGCGAATAGGTGTGGCAATCGTAAAGATACGAAAATTCCTTTTTATAATTAACTGCCGAAATCGGTTCGCTTCGATTTATTATGCTTTTGGCCGAAATCACTGAAAAATCATTAAGGCTTAATATATTTTCGCTCGGTTTCAACATAAAAATTTCGTTATCGGCATTAATCCTTATTGAATTGCCGGTAATTGTTGAAACAAGCAAATTGATGGCACCGTAAAGCGAGGAGCCGCTTGAAACTTCATATTTTTTAAACGTGCAAATATCGTCAAGCTTATAAGAAAAGCCGAACGGTTTTGCATAAGCGTCAAACAGACTTTGAGCACTCGGACGATTATATGTATAAGCGAAAGCATCGTTGTCAACCAAAAGGCAGGCGCTTGAACGAGCATAAATATATGTTTCAAATCCTCTTTCATCAGCAGTTGTCCTCTGGCAATCGCAATAGCCGTTAAATATCAGTTTGTTATTTTTATAAGCATATACTCTCTCAATTTCATCAAGCGATTTGCCGCCGATAATTTTAATGCTTAGACTGTCGCAAGCAACCTCTGCCGTCTGTGTTAAAACGGCTGAAACAATACCGCTTGGTATTATTTCCTTCCCCAACATTGTCACTAAAACAATTTTCATCTCAGCTTCACCCGATCACCTTTCTTTATTGAAAACGGACTTTCTATATCATTTAATTGCATAATTTCGTCAACACTCATATTTGCCCTTGCCGCAATATCAAAAGCATTATCCCCGTCGTATGCAACAATATAATCGAGAGGAGCAATTTCCTTTTTATCATCACACACCTGAGTAAACTCAAATTCATACTCGATTTTACCAAGCGTTGCGCTTGAATCATACTTAAACTCGGTAAAAATTGCCTCAATAGGATAAAGCGACGGGCAATGAAGTTCGCCTGCGCCTCCCTGCCTTAAAAGATATGACAGGCGAGCGCATTTTTCATCTGCATCGTCTGAGAAAAAAGTACCCTTTCCTTTAACGATAATCGGTTTTTGTGATATATCCTGAGTAATTCCTTTTCCGTCATAGACAGAAGTGTTTGAAACATCACGAGAGGTAATAACCTGAATATATGACGGATTTGTATCAAACACAAAATCCTTAAATCTCATTTTAAATTCTTTCATTATTCACCTGCGGATTTATCGTATCGATTTTTATCAAGACGGATAATTTCGCTTATATTTTCCGCCTGTTCATATTCCTCATTCACCGCTTTCACCTCCGAAATCAATATTTGTGCCGAATGAAAAATAGCCGTTAAGCCTATATCCCTTGGCTTGCTTTACATATTCAAGAGGCTGTGCTTTTATTGAAGTAATATTAAATTTTTGGCTTACCCTGCAAATATTTAAAAACACATCCTTTGCAAAAGCAGAATTATTTTTCTCGGTAAATATACCGACCTTAATTTTGACATTTGCATATTTTGTATCATCGCCAAGCTCTATCGGCGTAATTTCCATCTCGTCAAGACCGACACAAACAAACGTATTTTTTATTTCACCGGCATAAGATACATTTTCAAAAGGCTTGATGATTTTAATATTTTTAAAAAAATAATCAGTTTTAAGAGCTTTTGCAAAGGTGATTATAAAATCATTAATATTCATCGTATACTGCCTCCTTAATTTCTCTTAAAATGCCTGTATAATAAATAACCTCGTCGTTTATTTTCACTGCATTTTTCCTCAAAAATTTATACTTGCCCGACGAAGTTTGCAAATATCCGTTATCGCTTATTTCCATAATATTGTGAGTTTTCGGACCAAGATACAAATGATATCTCGCTTCATTTATTCCAAGTTCTGTAACATCATCGTCAAATGCACTGCTCTTTTTTCGCCACAAGGGATTTACGGTGCATTTAAACGGCATTGAGTTCCATTCTCCGTCATAAAGCGTCGCCTCAATTCCGATTTTATCAAGATGATTTTTTATAATATATCCGCTTCTCATATTACACCGCCTCAAAAGCAAAATGATTGTTTTTAATCAGCGAGGCACACTGTTCAAGAGCAAAATTGTATATTGCCCTTGCATTTTCAAGCGCAGAAGACGTGTCAAGCGAATATGACACATCTCCTGCCTTAAACGAAGTGATACCGTCTGACTGATTAGTAAGCATATATCGATAATAAGCCTTTGCAGCGCAAAGAAATATTACGCAGGAATTATTTTCGTCATCGCTGCTTTTTAAAAGTGAATTTATATATTCACATTCCATTTCGATAAGCGATTGATATTTTCCCGCATCTTCCTCACTCAAAGACGAAAGAGTGATAAATTCCGCTTTAATTTTACTTAAATCAGTCATAATAAATCACCTTATTTTGCCTTAACAAGCATAGCAACGGCATCAGGGAAAATGTTTGAGAAACCAACAATTGTAGATACTGTTGCTCTTTCAATCTGACGGTCGATAAGCTTGTCAAAATCTGTTGTAATGTCTGACGCAATTACTCTTTCAAACGCATAGTTTTTATCAATTGCAATAAGGGTATCGGAATCCATTTCCTTTAAGCAATAAACCTCTGCACCGAAAGGAGTAACCATTCTGCCTGTGCCGTGGAAATCGAGACCTGCGTTTGCGTCTCTCATTTCAGGTAATTTAAGAAGTCTTGCAAATGACTTAGGGTCAACAATTATTGTTGTAAGATTGTAAGGCTTCATCATTGTGTAAATATCAATAAGATTATCATAAGTAAATGTATCACCGGTATATGTAATCTTATTTACGGTTGTTTTGTCAATTGTTGCAAGTGCATCGTATGCCTCATAATAAACCATATTTTCACCGATTCTGCGAAGTGTGATTGAGAAAAGGTCAAGCTTTTGGAACTTGATTGCCTCATATGATGCGGAAATCATCTTGCCGTATTTTTTAAGCTTGGTAAGTTTGTCTTTAACAGTAATCTTTACATCTGAAAATGCACTGCCCTCGGCAACATTTATAAAGTCAACCAAATCAGTTGTATCTTCAAGCGAAATAGACCTGTAATCAAGCGAATCAATATAAGATGTGGTTGCAATGATTTTATCTACGGTGCACGCCTCTCTCATACCGAGCTTAATAGAACGGGATACAAATTCAGGAAAAAGAGCTGCCGAATCGGAAGTTTGGAAAAACTTTGAAACAGTATCGCAGTTTTCGCCCGAAACCTTAATGTCAAACCTTTTAAGCTGACGTTCGTATGCGTCAAGGCCTTCAAGAGATGTGCCCTTGTAGTTTTCTGACGGGTCAAGTGCCTCAAGTGCCTGAGTGAAAGACTTACCTGTGGTGTATAAACTTTTTTCAATTCTAATGTTATCGTATGACATAAATTAATTCCTCCGTTAATTATAATTTAAATTGATTTACTGTATTATTTGTTTTTGTGTCATTACTTTTAATTTGAAGATGAGCGGTGCTTTCACGGTTTTTCTTTGTGAAAGCTTCTTTAAAGGACAAAAGTTCCTTTGCAGTCATAACCTGTGCCACAGAGGAAAAAGCCTTAATATCCATCTCCGGCATAGCCTCTGTGCAAAGCTTTATAACCTCGTTTGCAAGGCTTTTCTTGTACTTTCTGCCAAGCTCTGCCTCATCCTCAAGTGAATCAACATAATTCAAAAGCGAATCAAGCTGAAATTTTGATACCGTAGTATCGTCGCTCATATTTTTGAGCGTTTTAATAATATCCTCCATATTATTCTCCTTTGTAAATTCAAATGCTTTTGTAACTCCTGCCTGTCTTTGCGCAGGAACGGCTACAAAGCTGAACTCATACGCATCGCTGATATCTGACAAAATTGTGCAGGCGGTTTTGCCCTTATATTCTTTGCCCGAAACGTGTTCGCATCTGCACTGCCTTTTATCCTTGCCGCAAATTGAACAGGTTGCTTTTTTTGATGAGCAGGAAACGGAAACTTCCTTTTTAATTCCTGCGTCAAGTTCGTCAATAAATCCTTTGTTTTCCTCGTTTTTGAGCATATAAGCCTTTGCCTTTAGCATATAATAAGGCTCACCGTCGGCTGTTGTTGTTCCATTGCCTTTTTCAATCCACGTTTCAAAAACACGTGCCTTTTGGTCGCTCGATTTCATTGAATGGTCGCTGATACCCGTTTTGCCGACAAAAAGCGTTTTAAGTTCATTAAGCGCCGATAATGAAAATTTTTCAAAATCCCTGTCTATGTCGTTATCGCAAAGAATAACAGTAAAAACATAAAGACTGTCTGCGTCAAATTCACGCCTTGTATACTTATTGATTTTTTTCAAGTCCTCAGTGCTCGGACTAAAACCTTTTTCCACATAACCAAAGCTCAATTTTCAATCTCCCTTCTTATTTTTTCTGCCTGTTGCGTATAAAGCTGTGCCTTAGCCTCGTCACATTCATCCTGAAGTGTAATTTTCTTCCATTCGATATTCGCCTCATAAGGCAAGGCGTTCATTGCAAGATACATATTGCCGATTTGCTTAATCACAGGTTCAAGAATACGTCTGTACGATTCAAGCTCGCTTGTCAATATATCTGCCTGCTGCGTGCTCATTCTCTCTGTTGACGACCAACTAAGACCAAGCATAAACGGCGGAAGCCCTGTTTTTGCAACAATCTGTTCAAGAAGCTGTCTTACAGGAATTTCACTGTCAAGCACAGCATTGTCCGCACCGATTACCTTAACGCTCACATCCCCGACTGCCACAAAATCCTTAACGGTATTTGAATTCATGGCATCTTTCCACGCATTTGCAACGGTTTGCGCCGTTTCGTTTGCGTTTGAATAAGCGCTGTCCTTATCCGGCTTGCAAATAACAGAATATCGAAGATTTCCCGCATGCTTCCAATTTTCGCCGATTGTATTATAAATTTCGAGCAAAATATTGCTTACAAACGGCAAGCCCGAAAGCAAACTTGTGCCGCACAAATCGGAAGGCTTAGGATTTAAAACAGAATATAAAATCAAATTCGGCTGATTAATTTTGGAGCCGTTATTATAAAAATCGACATCAATTCCGTTTTTTGCCCTTTTAAGCTCAATTGACGAAAGCTCGCTGTTATAAAGCGCATATATCCCGTCTGAGCACATAACTATTTCGCCTATTGCCGTGCCGAAGGTTAAAAGCTGATTAAGATAATTTGAAACGAAAGAGGTTATCCCCCTTTGGTTTCCGCCGACATTTATCGACTCAAAATACGAGTTCATCATATCGTTTATTTTTTCATTGCCTGTATCAAACCTAAAGCCCTCGCAAAGTCGCACAATTTTATTAATTGCGGCGTCTAAAATAGGAACTGCATTTCTAAGCTCGGCATATACTCTCGATTCGCCGTTAATAGGCATATAACTTGTAAGATTATAATAAGGATGATTTGTAGCGATTGACGTTTGAACCGCACATGCAGCATTTGAATTTTGACTTTTCTTTTTTCTTAAATCTAAAATTTTCAAAGCTAATTCCTTTCTATTGCAAAAGACGCAAACGAATTTCCTTGTCCCTCTCTGCCCAAAACAGTAGCGACAAAATATCGTATATCATCCATTGCGTGGTCATTTTCTTTTTTAACCGCATCCTTTTTTATACTGTCATCCCAGCGATAGATTGAAAATTCTCTTATTGCATCAGCACAGCAGGGATATATAAATATCTCCCCATCCTTGAGTGCCTGGCACACTCGGTTAATACCCGATAGAACATCATTATTCGCTTTGATAACACGAAATTTTTTGTGCCTTAAAACAGTTTGAATAAAAGATGCAGCTGACGGGTCAATAATCAAAGCTGTTATATCCTTGCCGTTCGCAAGTCGTTCAAGCTCACGGTAATATTCCTCATCTGTCAGCTGAATACCGTTGTCTCTGCCTGAATAATAATACTCATCAAGCCGATACCACTTGCCGTCGCACTCACCCCAAAGGCCTAAAGAAAAAGGATTTACCGTTCCGTAGTCGCACGAAAGATAATATCGTGAAAAACCGCCGTCGCACCTTTTTATGTGCCTTTCAGGTGAAAACATAGGATAAACAAGACCTTGAGCCGTGACCCATTTCCCCTCAATAAATCGCTCATAAAAAGCGCCTGAATAAAGACTTTTATATCTTTTTTTAACGCTTTCGGACAAAGAGGGATTGTCGTCCATAGTGAAATGGATATACAAAATATTTTTTTCTTCGGTTTTTTTTATCCATTCCATATAAAACCAATGATAAGGATGCTCCGGATTGCAGTTGAAAAAGTATTTTGAATTTTCAAGAGAGCATCTTGCAACCGCCTGTTCAACAAAACTTCTCGGCATAAGCGCAACCTCGTCGAGCATAACGCCACCCAAAGTCATACCCTGAATGAGTGATGCACTTGATTCATCTCTGCCGCCGAAAAGATAGTAACGGTTAGTCACATTGCCTCTTGAAATCGTAACCATATTCCTGCTAATCCTGTAATCAACGCTGAAACCAAGTTCTTTAAGCGTCGGCAAAAGCGGAGTAATAACATTTCTCCTAAGTGAAGAAATTGTTTTCCCGCAAATGGCAAACGAAGTATCGCAAAAAGCATAAAAGGACCAACAAATAAACGATATACCCATACAAAGCGTTTTGCCTGACCTTACGGCGCCGTCGCAGATTATTCCGTTTTTATTTTTAACGTCACTGCCATTGCACCACCAATTCAAAACGGCAAGTTGCTTTTTTGAAAACGGGATAAATCTATTCATCAAATTCCTCCGTATAATGCCTTTTAGTCGCCTGCGTACTTTTTTCCAATGCCTCATAAAATGAGGTCGGCGACTTGTCCGTTTGCTCATTCACCATTTCTCTGATTTTGTCAATAGCCTTAAGCCTGTCAAAAAATTTAATCTCCATTCCGCCTCCCTTTGGGCGCTTGATTTCGCTTACGTTAAACAAATCAAGCGTGTTAAGCTTTTGGAGTATTTTTTCCTCAGGCTCAAAAAGCAGGCTGACCGCATCCGTTATTTCACCGAATGCAAGACGTCTTAAGCCGTCGCATACCTCCTTTTCGCTTATCTTCTTTCTGCGTGACATTTCACACCTCCGTATCATTTTTTTGCAGGGCAAAAGAAAAACTCCCTACACTAACAGCGTATAGGGAGTGAAATATAACGTTTAAAGGCTATATTTTGCCTAAAAATTATTCAAAAAATTTTATTTTAGCCGATTTATTCAATATATGCGTATATTTTAAATGCGATTATTGCGCAAAACTTTTAAAAAAGGCAAAAAAAACAGCAGATATTCAAAAGCTTTAAATATCTGCTGTAAATTCCTATTATATTATGTATCAACCCTCGTCAATCGGGTTTTTATTATTTTTCTTTGACTCTCTGCCGTATTTTTCCTCATAACCGGGGTTAATATAATCCTCAACCACCTTGCCGTCACGAATACGGATTACACGTTCTGCCTCTTCCGCAATTTCATTATCGTGGGTGATAACTATAACTGTTCTGCCCTCATCCTTAAGTTCGTGCAAAATTGCCATAACCTCTTTTGTTGATTTTGTATCAAGGTTACCTGTAGGCTCATCTGCCAAGATAACAGGAGGTTTTGCGGCAATAGCTCTTGCGACGGCAACACGTTGCTGCTGACCGCCGGACATTTCTGCTGGCAAGTGATGAATACGGCTTCCAAGTCCTACTCTTTCAAGCGCCTGCTGCGAAATTTCACGCCTTTCCTGCTTCGGCATACCCCTATAAACCAAGGGAAGTTCAACATTTTCAAGCGCAGAAAGTGACGAAATAAGGTTGAAGCCTTGGAAAATAAAGCCGATTTCCTCATTTCTGATAACACTCATTTGGTCATCTGTTAAATCGTCAACAAGCTTACCGTTGATATAATATTCGCCGTGAGTAGGAGTATCAAGCAAACCGAGCATATTCATAAGAGTTGATTTACCTGAGCCTGACTGACCGATAATGGCAACAAATTCACCCTCGTCAATAGTAATAGATACACCGTCAAGCGCATTAACCTGATTTTCGCCCGGATTATATATTTTGTATACGTCACGAACCTCAATAAGATGCATAAATATGCCTCCGTTTATAATTTACAAATAGTATATTATGATATTACAAGATATAATCATAAAAGTCAAGTGAATAATTATTATAAGATTGTAAATATTAATAAAGAGGTGACAGATAATGAGCATCAGCAAGGACGATTACAGCAAAATGACTGACAAAGCAAGCCCGAATTCGCCAAAGGTGTTAAACTGCATTAAGGCATTTTTAATCGGTGGCACAATTTGTTTAATCGGTCAAATTTTGTTTATGATTTTTGAAAAAGCAGGATTGGGCGAAAAGGAAGTTTCAGCCGCAACGTCAAGCGTATTAATTATTATAACCGCTATTTTAACCGGTATCGGCGTTTTTGATAAAATTGCAAGACACGCAGGTGCAGGAACAATTGTGCCGATTACAGGCTTTGCAAACAGCGTTGTATCCCCTGCGCTTGAATGGAAGCATGAGGGGTTTGTGCTTGGTACTGCAGCGCAAATGTTTTCAATCGCAGGTCCTGTCATAGTTTACGGCACGGCGTCGGCATTTTTATACGGCTTGATAATATTTATATTTAAGTTATATTAATCCTTAAGCGTTGCGAATATTTCGCAACGCTTTTGTTATATTGTATAGTTTTTTAAGCATTTTTTGCTTTACTTTTATTCATATTTGCTATATGATATATTTATAGGGCTTTATACATTTTTGCTGAAACGGAGTTATTATGCTAAAGAAATCTTTAATCATTAAAACAGATGCAAAAGCAAATGAAAATCAAATAAAAATAATTGACGATATCAGAATTACATATTTAACATCTCGGCTGATAAGAGTTGAGGCAGGCACTTTTACCGATTTGGCAAGTTTTACCGTGCTCAACAGGAATTTTCAAGTCGGCAAATTTAATGTCAAAAAAATCAAAAACAAAATATTTGTCGAAACAAGTGACGTTATTTTTATTATAAAAAACGGCACTCCGATTTGCGTTAAAATAAAGAGCAGCGATGAAACGCAATATTTTAAAAAGCAAAAGAACTTAAAAGGCACAAGGCGAACGCTTGACGCAACGTTTGGCAAAGTACCGCTTGATGACGGCTTAATTACAAAAGACGGCGCATTTTTGCTTGATGACAGCACAAGCTTTCTTTTTGATGACGAGGGGCATTTTGTAAAACGAAGCGGCGGCAAGGACTATTACTGCTTCGCCTACGGCAAAGATTATAGCAAAACGATAAAAGCATTTTTTGAATTATCAGGCTATACTCCGCTTGTGCCACGCTTTGCTCTCAGCGTTTGGTGGAGCAGATACCACGCATACAGCGACAGCGAATATATCAATTTGATGGACAGATTTGAAAAAGAAAAAATCCCGCTTACCGTTGCAACAATTGATATGGATTGGCATTGGGTAGATTTAAAAAAGCAATTCAAAATAAATGCAAACGGTTGGACGGGATACAGCTGGAACACAGAACTTTTTAAGGATTATAAATCATTTTTAAACAATCTTCAAAACCGCAATTTAAAGGTGACGTTAAACTTACACCCTGCTGACGGAATAAGGCATTTTGAGGATATGTACAACGACGTTGCAAAGGCAGTCGGCATTGACCCCGAAACAAAAGAGGACGTCAAATTCAGCTGCAAAAGCGATGATTTTTGGAATGCGTATTTTGACAAGGTACACAAGCCGTATGAAAAAGACGGCGTTGACTTTTGGTGGATAGATTGGCAACAGGGTAAAAAGAGTGATATTGAGGGCCTTGACCCGCTTCTTGCATTAAATCATTATCATTTTCTTGACAATGCGGAAAACGGCAAGCTGCCGCTTATTCTGTCACGCTACGCAGGGCTTGGCTCACACCGATATCCTTTAGGCTTCTCCGGCGATACGGCTATAAATCATAAAGTTCTTGACTTTCAGCCTTATTTTACTGCAAATGCGGCTAATGCGGCATATTTTTGGTGGAGCCATGATATCGGCGGTCACCATTTCGGCTACAAGGACGATGAACTGTATTTAAGATGGATTGAATTCGGAGTATTTTCTCCTATTTTAAGGCTTCATTCAACGTCAAACGATTTGCTCGGCAAGGAACCGTGGAAATACAGACGTGACGTTTATTTAAGCGCTAAAAAGTGGCTTAATTTCAGGCACAGGCTTATTGCGTATATTTTCACTATGGATTATAAATGCCACAAAAACGGCACACCGCTTTGCAAGCCTATGTATTACGCTTATCCAAACGAAGAAAGCGCTTTTAATGTGCCTAATGAATACTTTTTCGGAAGCGAACTTATTGCAGCCCCCATAACATCGAAAACAAATAAAAAAACTAATATGGCAACGGCAAAAGCTTGGATACCCAAAGGCACTTACACAGATATTTTCACTCTTCAAAAATACCACGGCCCTATGGATATAACACTTAACCGTGAGCTTTATGATATTCCCGTTCTTGCGAAAGAGGGCACAATTATTCTGTTATCTAACGATGACGGCAACTCCTCGGCAAACCCTAAAGCACTTGAATTTTGGATATTTAACGGCAACAACAGTTTCACCCTTTACGAAGATAACGGCAGAGTGAATTTTGAAGAGCATAATGCAAAAACTAAAATTCTAAACACGTTTGACGAAAAAGGCGACAAGATTAAATTAACGATTAAAGCGCCTTTCGGCGATTGCGAGGTTATACCGAGCGGCAGGAAATATAAAATCACGTTTAAGGAAATTGAAAGCGCAGATATTAAACTCAATAAGGAATTTACAATTTCAAATTCAGATAGCGCTTTGAGCATTGAGGTGGATTTTTCAAGCGATGATATAGAAATTGAACTTACAAATATAAAACTTATAAAAATGCCTGACTATAAGGAAAGAGTTATCAATTCAATGTCACGCTGGCAGGAGCAAACGGCTAAAAAAACAGCATATTATAAACCGTTTAAAAATGCGCAAACAAGAGAAGAATTGCTAAAGGCGTTAAGGATTTCAAAACTGCCTAAGGAAATTAAAAATCTTTTATATGAACAACTTATAACAGACTGATAAAGGAAATAGTGTGAAAAATCGCACTATACTGATTGTATTGCCTGAAAGGCTATGGTGATTATTATGGAAAACGTAAACACATATTCAAAAAAAGAAAGAAATATGTTTTTGACCGGAATGTTCGGTCAAAATATGATTTATAATGTAGTTACCGTCGGACTTTATTATTACTTTCAAAATGTAATTTGCCTGCCGGCTATTGCGTTTGGATGGATATTTGCAATAGCGAGAATTTGGGACGCAATCAATGACCCAATGATGGGCTCGATAGTTGACAAAACAAGAACTAAATGGGGCAAATGCAGACCTTATCTCATTTTTTCGCCTATTGTTATATGCGTTATTACGATAGCGGCATTCTTCAACGGCAACTATGCAAACGCAAAGGCAAACGGCAACAAAACGGCTATGATATTTATTGTTGCTTGGGCGGCAATATCCTATGTGCTGTGGGGAATGAGCTATACGGTTGGCGATATCCCTCTATGGGGCATTATTTCACGTATAACGGAAAGCGAAAAGGACAGAAGCTCGCTTATTTCTCTTTCAAGAATTATTGCGTCAATCGGTGCCGGCTTGGTTGTGATTTCAATTGTTGCAGTATCGCAATCGCTAAACTCCGCTTTTGGCTTAGACACAAATGCGCAAAAGGGATTTATCGTTGCGGCAATTATAATCACAATTATAGGTTCGGCGCTGTTTGAATGTGCAGGTACAGGAACAAAGGAAAGAGTACCTAACGGCAGTGAAACAAAAACTATGAAAGAAAGCTTTGCCCTTATGTGGAAATGCAAGCCTTTCAGACGTATTCTTATAAGCGGACTTCTGCGTGCACCATTGCAGCTTATGATGAATATTGCAATGACGCTTTTGACATACTACTATTGCAAGGGCAACCTCACCTATGCGTTTACAAAGCTTGATATATTCATAATCGTGCTTATTTTAGCCGGCGGACTTTTTATAGGTCAGTTTGTTTCAATGGCAATTTCCCCTGCTCTTATGAAAAAATATGAAACAAAAAAAGTATACAATCTTTTCAGCGGACTGAGCGCTGTTGCATTTGTACTTTTGTTTGTCGTATACTTAATAGCGCCGACTGACCTTTCCAAAATAGGCTTTGTGGTTATTGACGGAATTTTATTCTTTGGCACAGGTATGGGCTTTGGGGGAGTAAGCGTTTGCCAATCTGTTATGATTAGCGATTGCATTGACTATGAGGAATATCATAACGGTTACAGACCTGACGGAATTTTTTTCTCCGGTCAAAGCTTTATTACCAAATTTTCGGCAGGCATCAGTTCCATTATTTCAGGCTATGTTTTTGACGCAGTAGGATATACGGATATCAACATAAATAAAATGAACGAGGCTATTGCAAACGGTGCAAATTTTGCAACAGACTACACTTCTTATTCAAAAGCTATGTGGTTTCTTATTTCAATTCCGCCTGCAATCGGTATGCTTTTAGCGGTTATTCCTACTCTCAAATATGAAATAGACAAAAAATCGCACAACAAAATGCTTGAAGAACTTGTAAAACGTCACAAGCAGAATAATCAAGGAGATACAAATGGATAAATTAATCAAAAACATTGAGCACAAAACAGTTCTCAAAATCAAGGACGAAGTGACATACCAAAAAGGTCAAATCGTCAGCAAAACCCTTTCGCAAAACGAACACCATTCGCTTACTCTTTTTGCATTTGACAAGGGTGAAGAAATCAGCACTCACGAGTCCGGTGGTGACGCTATGATTGTTGCTCTTGACGGAGTCGGCAAAATCACAATTGAGGGCGAAGAATTTATTTTAAACGAGGGCGAGACAATCGTTATGCCTGCCAAAAAGCCTCACGCTGTTTTTGCAAAGGAACAATTCAAAATGCTTCTTATCGTTATGTTCCCTGAAGAATAGTAAATAAAATATAAAAAAACCGTTGCAGCGCTTCAATTAAGAAGTACCGCAACGGTTATTATTTTATTTATTGCTATTGTAATGCTCTTTGGCTTCGCTCATTATTCTAAGCGTTTCACGTATCGTTTCAAGCGTTGCCTCGGTCGGGTCAAGCTTAACTGCGATATACGGCCTTTTAGCCGCAGAAAGAGTAACTCTGCCTTTCATAAACGCATTAAGTATCGCAACGGTTTTGATATCCGGCTCGCTTGAATAAAACAAAACAGAGCCGTTTCGCTGAACAATATCCGTTATGCCGAGTGCCTTTGCACTGTTTCGCAAAAGGGCAATTTCTATAAGCCCCCAAACAGATGACGGCGGTGCGCCGAATCGGTCTGTAAGCTCGTCATAAACATCTTGAGCATCGGCCTCATTCTTAATTGCGGCGATGCGCTTATACATAGAAAGCCTTTGCGATGTAGAAATAATATATTCCTCCGGCAAATGAGCGTCGATTTGAACGTCAATAAGACATTCTCTCTCCTCCGGCTCCTCTTCGCTGATTTCGCCTTTTTCCATAGCAACGGCTTCTTCAAGAAGTTTTAAATACATATCGTATCCAACTGCTTCCATGTGACCGTGCTGTCTATTTCCCAAAAGCGAGCCTGCACCCCTGATTTCAAGGTCACGCATGGCAATTTTAAAGCCCGAACCAAACTCAGTATATTCCCTGATAGCTTCAAGTCGCCTCGTTGCAATATCGGTCAATTCCTTTCCTCTTGTAAACGTGAAATAGGCATAAGCACGCCTTGATGACCTGCCTACACGTCCCCTTATTTGGTGAAGCTGGGCAAGACCCATTCTGTCTGCATTTTCAATAATAAGAGTATTGCAGTTAGGCACGTCAACACCCGTTTCAATAATAGTTGTGCACACAAGAATATCAATATCACCCGAAAGCAAATCACGCCAAACGCTTGAAAGTTCCTCCTCACTCATTTGACCGTGGGCAATACCCACCCTTGCCTGAGGAATTGCTTTTTTAATCATCATAGCTTTATGCTCAATCGTTTCAACATTATTGTGAAGATAATAGCATTGACCGCCACGGTTTATTTCACGTTCCATTGCCTCTTGCAAAATTTCAGCGTCATATTCGATAACATAGGTTTGAACAGGGTGGCGCTCACCCGGTGCCTCCTCAATAAGGCTCATATCCCTGATACCGCTCATTGCCATATTGAGCGTACGGGGAATAGGGGTAGCAGAAAGGGTAAGAACATCAACACGAGGAAATTTTTCCTTTATTTTTTCCTTTTGCGCCACACCGAATCGTTGCTCCTCATCAACTATAAGAAGCCCTAAATCTTTAAATTTAATTGATTTGCCTAAAAGCTTATGAGTACCTACCACAACATCAATCGAGCCGTCGGCAAGCCCTTGAAGTATTTCTTTTTGCTTTTTGGGAGATACAAAACGAGATATCATCTCCACCTTTACGGGATAAGGCTCAAGCCTTTTGAGCGCAGTTTGAAAATGTTGCATTGCAAGCACCGTTGTAGGCACAAGAATGGCGCATTGCTTTGAGTCGCTTATACATTTAAATACTGCACGAAGTGCAACCTCCGTTTTGCCAAAACCAACGTCACCGCAAAGCAGTCTGTCCATAGGTGCGGTTTTTTCCATATCGTGCTTAATTTCCTCGCTGCACCTAAGCTGATCATCCGTTTCGTCATATTCAAAGCGCATTTCAAAATCACGCTGCATATCGGAATCCTCAGAAAAAGCAAATCCCTTTGTGCTCATTCGCTTAGCATAAAGCGCAATCAGCTCCTTAGCCATATCCTTAACAGAAGAGCGTACCTTAGCCTTAGTCTTTTTCCATTCGCCCGAGCCGAGACGGTTAATTTTAACATTGGTATCGTTTTTAGGGCCTATATATTTTGACACCAAATCAAGTTGGGTAACAGGCACGTAAAGTGTATCGCCCTTTGCATAGCTGATTTTTATATAGTCTTTTTTTACCTTATTAAGTTCAAGTGCATGAATACCCTCAAACACACCGATACCGTGAATATTATGAACAATATAATCGCCGACGGTAAGCTCGTCAAGCGAATGAATAGCATTTTTTGATGACGCTTTTTTTGCCTTTTTGGTGCTTTGATTAGTCTTTGAATGGGTAATAACCGCAAGCTTCATATCGCTTATTTGGAAACCCGACTGAATTGTACCAGTAAGAATATTGATAGCCTTATTTTGCAGCTTTTCAGGTCTTTTTTCAAAGAAAACAGTATTGATAAAGCCCATATCCTCAATATCCTTGCAAAGAGCTTTGCCTGCCCTGACAGTGCCTGCCATTATGCAAACCGTATATCCGCCCTTAAAAAGAGGAAAAAGCTCCTCCTTAAGCTGAGAAAGAGTACCGCTCCACGCATTAAAGCTTTGAACACGAAAGTTTGCAAGGTGAGCAACAGGTGTGTCAAAGCTTCCACGAGGTAAAGAATCCATATATATTGCATTATGCTTTTCATAAACAGATTTAAGCTCGTCAAAATTAAGATTAAATTTATCAAGCCCTTTGCAAAGCGTACCGTCCTCAACAAACCATTTAAGTTCTTCAAGATTAAGCTTTTCCTGCTTAATCATTTTTTCCTTAACTCTTGCGCTTTCAACAACAAAAAGCCTGTCAAAATCATAATCAAACACACCGTTTGAATTATAAATAAGCGGCAAATACTTATCAAGGCAATTGAGATGAAGCCCCTGCCTTAATTTATCAATATCATTATTAAGCTTTTCCCTTGCCTTAATCGCCTTGCCCTTTAATCCTTTTGAGAGCGCCTCGATTTTATCGGCAAATTTTAAATTATCGTCAACAAGTACCTCGTTAGCCGGAGTAATTTCAATAAAATCAACCTTGCCGCTTCGCCTTTGAGTGTCGATATCGAAACTCGAAATAGTATCAACGGTATCGCCCCAAAATTCAATTCTTACAGGCTCGTTAAGATAGGTCGGAAAAATATCTATAATTCCGCCACGCACAGCAAATTGGCTTGTTCCGTCAACCTGGTCATAACGGGTATATCCTGCAAAAACAAGCTTTTTTTCAAGCTCTGCTATATTGATCTCATCGTTAACGCTGATTTTAAACGTTCTTTTTTCAAGTTCCTCAGGCGGCATAGTATATTGGCATGCAGCTGCCGCCGACATAACAACAGCCGAATAATCGCCCTGAAGTATACGTGACAAAACACCCAGCCTGATATGCTCAAAATCCCTGCTCACACCTGCAACCTCAACAAAAGTCATCTCTCTTGTCGGGTAAAGCAAAACTCCGTCTTGAAGTTCGCTCAAGCACTCCTGCACCTTAACGGCAGTTGCCTCGTCGGGTGTAATAATAAATGATTTTTCACCCTTTTGGCAAAGCGAATGAGCAACAAAGCACTTAGAAACATCAGAAAGACCTATAACCCCAACGGGAGCATTATCGGCATTAACACTTTCGCTGAGGTTTATAAATTCCTTGCTTTTATTAAATTCATTAGAAAAACAGGACAATGCTTATCACCTTATCCTTTCAATATATCATTATATTATGAGTTATACTTATTCATAGCCTCATCTATTTTTCCCGAAACTATTAATCTGACAGCGGCAGTTGCATGCTCAAGTGCCGATTTTAAATCAGCCTCCTGTTCCTTTGGAAATCTTCCCAAAACCCAAGCTGCCAAGTCGTATTCCGGATTTGGCTTTTTGCCTACTCCGACCTTAACTCTCGGAAAATTCTCACTGCCTAAATGAGCAATAATGCTCTTTATTCCGTTATGGCCACCCGCAGAGCCTTTGCGCCTAATTCTTGTTTTGCCGACATCAAGTGAAATATCGTCATATACAACAATAACGTTTTCAGCCGGAACTTTATAATACTTTGCCGCCTCGCCGATAGCCTCACCGCTTGCATTCATCATAGTTTGAGGCTTCATAACAAGGCATTTTTTACCCTCAACAGTCATATCTGCGCAAAGAGCGTGATGCTTTAATTTTTTTATATCCACACCCTCCTCAATAGACAACAAATCCATTGAAAGAAAGCCGGCATTATGACGTGTCATTTCATATTTAGCACCGGGATTTCCAAGACCTGCAATAATAAAATCATATTTACCCGAGCCAAATTCTTTCTTTCTAAAAAACATATAATTCCCTCGTATGCGCCGCAACTGCAAATACGGCAAAAGAGCGTACATAATAAATATATGTACGCTCCGACGTTTTAATTTTTAATCTTCTGTCTTTTCAAACTCAGAGAATTCTCTCTCCTCGTCCGGCTTTTCATAATTATACATATTTTCATCTTTAACGTGCTTTGCAATATACTCGTCACGGTCAAAGAGTTCATCTGCCTTAACCTTCCAAGCCTTAGCAGCGGCAATAGTCTTATCAAAGAGTTCGTTTGCCGATTCAGGATGCTGCATCTCTGTTGAATATGCACCCGTTTCTGCAACCATCTTGCTGATAGCGCCCGGATTATCAAGAACAGGGCAAGGACGAAGCATATTGTTTGAGAAAGGCTGATTACGCTTGTAAGCCATAAACAACGGACTTTGCAACGCTTCAAGAACAGAATGTTCTTTAATATTAACATTAGAATAGTGAACGAAAGCGCAAGGCTCACAGTCACCGTTTGAATTGATATGGAAATAATGGCGACCGCCTGCGATACAACCTTGAACATACTCGCCGTCGTTCCAGAAATCAAGAGCAAAAATAGACTTGGTATGGCGCCACTCGTGCATCTTCTTATACATTAAAGCACGCTGCTCAGGAGAAACCATAAGATCTGTTACAGCACCGTTGCCTGTCGGCATATATGTAAAGAACCAAGCAAATTTAACGCCACGCTCAATAAGCCAATCCATATATTCGTCAGATGCAAGCACATCTGTATTTTTGCTTGTGTAGCAAAGGGAAGCGCCGAAAGGAACACCCCTGTCTTTAAGCCTTTGCATAGCGGCAGTACACTTTTTAAATGTGCCCTGACCTCTTCTAAAGTCATTTTCTTCTTCATATCCCTCAATTGAGAATGCAGGATAGAAGTTGCCGACCTCTTTAATTTCGTCAGCAAAGCTGTCGTCAATAAGAGTACCGTTAGTAAATGAAAGGAATGCGCAATCCGGATTTTCACGGCAAAGACGCATAAGGTCCTTTCTTCTCATTGTAGGCTCACCGCCTGTGTAAAGGTACATATAAGTACCAAGTTCTTTACCTTCTTTGATAATCCTTGCAAGGTCGTCATAAGAAAGCGAGCTTGTATGACCGTATTCTGCTGCCCAACAGCCTGTGCATTTAAGGTTACAAGCGGCAGTCGGGTCCATAAGAATAGCCCAAGGAACGTTACAGCCGTATTTTTCAATAGCTGCCATTCTCTTTGTATAACTGTTTATTGCAACATTCATAAGCGGAGGAACAAGCTTTGTAAGCACGTGTTCGTCCATATTGCAAATCAAATCCTCTGCAAACTTCATCCAATTGTTATTAGGGTCATCCATAACCTTATGAAGTCCTGCGTATGTTGAACGGTTTACCTTTTTAACGTCAAATTTTTCTACGAGATTGAGAATTCTCGGAGCGTTTCTTTTGAAATCCTTGCGTGCATACTTAACAGCCTGTTCAACCGCTACCGACGCAACCTTTTCCTTGAAAGAAGCCATAATTAAATCCTCTCTTAACCAACTTTAATAGTTAATTTCATTATTTATTTTATGCGTTACCTAATATTGAATTATATTACTTTTATTAAAAAAGTCAAGTTATTTTTAGCCAAACGGTCTGTTTTGCACTTTGCAATAATAAACAGTTTGCCAAAAAATGCACCATATAATATATGATTTAAGGCTTATAAATATCAAAATCTTATTTGGAATTTAAGCCTGTAGGTCTTATCTGTTTTGTTTTTATACATATCGTTGCAATGAGCACCCCAGCTGTCATATCCTCCGACACCTTGTTGCCTTGCAATAAGCCTTACAACGGTTTTGTTATATTCAGGCATATCCTTTTGGTGCCAAACATTTTCAATTTCCTTAGGAAGATAATGGCAAACATTAAGTTCCATTTGCGGCTCGGCAACTACCGAAAATACTTTTTTGTTACCGACAAGAGTAGCATATCTTACACCTGTTCTGTTGCCGCATTCCTGCGGTTTAAGATAGTCAACCCAAAGGTCATTTACAGTCGTGTTATAAAGCCCGATTTTAGCAGCGTTGCATCTGTCAATATAATTTTCTTCAGGGCCGTTGCCGAGATATGTAAGATTTTCAAAATCCTTAGGAAGCTCAAAAAGAACGGAAACCTCAGGAATTTCAGGAAGCGATGCATCGGGATAAAACTGAAGGTCAACTTCCATACCCTTTGAAGTAATTGTATAAATCACCTGTGCCTTAGACTCAGGCTGTGTGCAAACGGTTGCACCGCCTGTAATAATAACCTTTTTGCCGTCTTCAAGCACCTTATAATTATTAATAGACCATTTTGTATTGTTGAAAATACCCGGTGTGTCGCCTGCATCTCTCCAACAACCGAGACGTGAACCGGCTCTTGTGCCACGGTCATTATCGGTAAGCGCTCTCCAGAAATTAAGGCGCATAGGAGCACTCAAAAGTTCTTCACCGCCGACCTTTATAGAATAAAGCTGATTGCGCTCTCTTCTTTCAAATCTTACATTTACGTCATCACTTATTACTCTGAGCGAACCGTAGGTATCATCAACAATAAGCGGCTGGTCAACCTCAAGCTCATCATATGTGTTTTCAAATTCGTTTATTACAAATTGCTCCTCAGCAACAATGTGACCTGCTTTGCAATATTCATTATCTTCTTTTGTTTTCAGTTCGAGATTAAGATAGCATTCTGTCTTAATTCTGCTGAGTTCAAGGTCAATAACGGTTTTTTCACCCGGCTTAACGTCCAAAACGAGAGTACCGCTGCAAAATTCGCCCTTGTCAGAGCTTTGGCTCCAATGAAGCTCATACTCATTAAGGTTAGTAAACATAAATTTATTTTTAACCTCAACAACACCACGAGCGGCGTCAATAGCATTGAAATCAACATTCTGATAAAGCTTTTTTATCTCGCAAAGCTTAGGAGTAACTTTTCTGTCACCGAAAAGAAGCCCATTGCCGCAGAAATGACCGTCGTGCGGGTTTTCGCCGAAGTCACCGCCGTAGGCAAGATATTCCTTTCCGTTTTCATCCTTGGTAAGAATACTTTGGTCAACCCAATCCCAAACAAAGCCGCCCTGCAAACAAGGGTATTTATCCCAAAGGCGTGTATATTCGTCGGTAGAACCGCAAGAGTTACCCATAGCGTGAGTATATTCGCACAGAATATACGGTCTGCCGTCACGCTGAGTTACAGCATATTCCTCACATTCCCAAGGTCTTGCATACATCTTTGACTGAACATCCGAAAGCTCCTTTTCATCAGGGGCACGGTGACATTCAAAATGAACAAATCTTGTTTTATCAGTATCCTTAATAAATTGATACATTTTCTTTGGAATAGCACCGCCGAGAGATTCATTGCCAAGCGACCAGCAAACAACACTTGTCACATTCTTATCCCTGTTGTACGTAGCCTTAATTCGCTCCATACAAGCCTTTTCCCATTCAGGACGTGACGCCGGAAGCTGAGGACAGCCTACAATAGTTGACCAACCCGTTCCGTGAGTTTCCATATTATTTTCATCAATAACATAAAGACCGTATTCGTCGCAAAGCTCCAAAAATTTAGGGTCGTTAGGATAATGAGATGTACGAACAGCGTTCATATTTGACTTTTTCATCATCTCAATATCATAACGCATTACATCTTCACTCATATATCTGCCGGTATGGCAATCAAATTCGTGCCTGTTAGTACCCTTAAATACTACTCTTTGATTATTGATACGAATAATTCCGTCCTTAATCTCAACTTTTCTGAAACCGATTTTTTGGCTGATATATTCAATCGGCATTCCGTTATCCTTAAGAGTAATTACCATAGTATAAAGATAAGGGCTTTCGCTTGACCAAACATTAACGTCGGTAACAATCGCCTTAAGTTTAGTTTGGTGATCCTCATTGGCATATTGGCTGTCAAGCGCAACAGTGTTGCCGTCTTTGTCAAGAATACTCAAATCAAGGCTGAGACTTTCATAAGAGCCGTTAGTTTTAACAAGAATATCTGCATAGCCGTCGCTTAAAGTAACGTCAGGCTCGGCAACAACCTCAAAATCCCTGATATATTGCTTTTCGGTAGTATAAATATATACATCACGGAAGATACCGCCCAAGCGCCACATATCCTGACACTCAAGCCAAGAACCGGTGCACCAGCGATAAACTTCTACGCCGATAACGTTTGAGCCTTCCTTAATATATTTCGAAATATCAAACTCGCTTCTGTGGAAGGTTGACTCGCTGTATCCCACTCTTTCGCCGTTGATATAGAGATAAAATGCAGACTCAACACCCTCAAAGCAGATTACAACACGCTTATTCAAAAGTGATTTGTCAATATGTACCTTTTTAACATAACAGCCTACGGGATTATGCTTTGTTGGAGCATTAGGCGGGCAAATATCCTCGCTTCCTTCCCAAGGGTAACGAACATTGCAATACTGCGCCTGGTCATAACCTTGCATTTGCCAAGAGCCAGGGACCTTAATAGTGTCCCAATTATGAGTATCATAATGAGGCTGAGCAAAATCACTCGGCCTGTAAGCATAATTTTTATAAAGCTTAAACTTCCATTTTCCGTTTAAAAGTTTAGAACGGCTTGAAGCAAATCTGTCAGCTTTTTTAGCCTCGTCAAAATTTTCATAAGGCATAAACGTTGCATGTTGCGGAAGCTTATTAACACCCACAATTTCAGGATTTGACTGCCACTCCGTATATCCGTCAATAAAGTTTCTTTCCATAAATCGTTCTCCGTTTAATATTTTATCTGCGGTGCCACTTGCCCTCTTGATAACCCTCTTGCTTAAGTGCAACGCCTACGCTCTTAAGCAAAATTACCAAGTCAAGCTTAATCGACCAATTGTCACAATAAATCTTGTCATATTTCATTTTTTTCATAAGCGAAATTTCATCTCGACCGTTGATTTGCGCAAGCCCCGTAAGTCCCGGTCTGAAACGATACACGCCATATTCAAGCCTTAGTCTGTGCGCTCTCATTTCACTTGAAATAAGCGGCCTCGGCCCTACAAAACTCATATCGCCTTTAAGAATATTCCAAAGCTGCGGAAGTTCATCAAGACTTGTTTTTCTTAAAAACTTTCCGACCTTTGTAATATACTGCTCCGGATTTTCCAAATCGCCCGTAGCAACATTCGGCGTATTGTTTTTCATAGTTTGAAATTTGTAAATTTTAAACGGCTTGCCCTTTCTTCCTCTTCTCTCGTGGGAGAAAAATACGCTTGTATTAGGTGTAAGCAAATTCGCAATACAAATCACCAAAAAAAGCGGCGACAAAATTATCAGTGCGAAAAACGATACAACTATATCAAAAAGCCGTTTAAACTTTGTCGGTGCAAAAAACTTTTTAAACTTCTCTTTCATCTGTTTAACATTCCATTCATCACATTTATAAAATTAATTTAAACCATATAATGTGGATAACCGAAGTGATTATACCACATATATTCTAATTATGCAATTTTTTTATAACAATTTTAATTATTATTGCCATTTTTGTTTTTTTTATATATAATAACAAGAAATATGCATAAAGCTAAAATCATATAAATTTTGTGGATTTCACATATAGTACATATAATTATGCTTTATGTCAACAAATATTTTTATACGGACGGTAATCATTATGAAAAAAACATTAAGTATTTTATTATGCCTTGCATTTATGCTTGTAAGCTTCACAGCCTGCTCGTCAAACGCTATGACGGAAAAAAATGTCACAAAAACGGTAGATACGGCTTTTGCGGCACTTAAAGAATTTGATACGGATACGCTTCAAAAATACGTTGACTCATCTACTCTTAACACAATCGTCGGCTATGCCGAAAAGCACGAGCAATTAAAACAGCTCGGCCAAGCTATTTTTGAAAACGTAGATTACGAAATAAAGAGCATCGACCTTGACAAAAAAACCGTAACGCTAACAGTTAAAAATAAAGATTTGGCACAGGGTGCATCCGATTTTGCAAACGAGCTTAAAAAGGATTATTCCGCTTTTCAACTTCTTGCAAAGCTTAGCGACGATACTTTTCTTGACTCCAGACTTGCCCAACTTAAAGAAAAAATTGCCGACGCTCAAATGGAAGAAAACGGTGTTGACATCACTCTTAATATTGAGCAAGGAAGCAAAAATCTCAAGCTTACCTTTGACGATACGGCAGAAAATGCGGTATCCGGCGGAGCGCTCAGTTCAATCAAAGCAATTTTCGGAAAATAAGCAATAATAAATATACTTGTTATATATTATATAATTTATTTAAAATAATTAGTGACATTGAGTGCCATTCGTGTTATAATGGCAGTTGGTACTAATTAACGAGGTGTAAATTATGGCAAATAAATTTGTTACAGCCATTTTTGGCGATTACTCTAAAAAAGAGGTTAAAAGAGTTAAAAAAACTGCAGACAAGGTTCTCGCTTTAGAGGACAAGTATGCAGCTATGAGCGATAAAGAGCTTACCTCTCAAACCGAGATTCTTAAGGGCAGGCTTGCAAACGGCGAAACACTTGACGATATTTTGCCGGATGCATTTGCAGTTTGCCGTGAAGGCGCTTGGCGTGTTCTCGGAATGAAACATTTCCCTGTTCAGATTATCGGCGGTATTGTTCTTCATCAGGGCAGAATTGCCGAGATGAAAACAGGTGAAGGTAAAACTCTTGTTGCTACCCTTCCGGCTTACCTTAATGCGCTTACAGGCGAGGGTGTTCATATCGTAACAGTAAACGATTACCTTGCAAAGCGTGACTCCGAATGGATGGGCAAGCTTTATCGATTCCTTGGCTTAAAGGTAGGTCTTATCATTCACGAAAAGACTAATGAGCAAAGGCAAGATGCTTACAACGCAGATATCACTTACGGAACTAATAACGAGATGGGCTTTGACTATCTTCGTGACAATATGGTTCAGTATAAGGAAGAAAAAGTACAGCGTGGCCACGTTTTCGCAATTGTCGATGAGGTCGACTCAATCCTTATTGATGAGGCTCGTACTCCTCTTATCATCAGTGGTAAGGGCGAACAGTCAACTGACCTTTACCGTCAGGCTAACGCTTTTGCAAAGACCTTAAAAATGGTTAAGGTTGCAAAAATGGACGAAAAGCAGGATACGGAATCAACCTACGACGGCGACTATATTGTTGACGAAAAGGCTAAGACCGCAACACTTACTCAAGACGGTGTTAAAAAGGCTGAGGAATATTTCCACGTTGAAAACCTTATGGATATTGACAACACCACACTTCTCCACCATATTGACCAGGCTATCAAAGCCAACGGCGTTATGAGAAGAGATATCGACTACGTTGTAACAGACGGTCAGGTTAAAATCGTTGACGAGTTCACAGGTCGTATTATGGAGGGCAGACGTTATAACGAGGGTCTTCATCAGGCTATTGAAGCAAAAGAAGGCGTTAAGGTTGAGCACGAGAGCAAAACTCTTGCTACAATCACTTTCCAAAACTACTTCCGTCTTTACAAGAAGCTTTCCGGTATGACAGGTACTGCTTCAACGGAAGCACCTGAATTTTCAGAAATCTACAAACTTGATGTTGTTGAAATTCCAACTAACAAACCGCTTGCAAGAATTGACCATCCTGACGTTATTTTCCAAACAGAACGTGGAAAATATCACAATGTAATTGAAAAGATTAAGGAATGTCACGAAAAAGGACAGCCTGTTTTGGCAGGTACAATCAGCATTGAAAAGAGTGAACTCCTTTCAAAAATGCTTAAAAAAGAGCACATTCCTCACAACGTGCTTAACGCTAAAAATCATGAGCGTGAGGCTGAAATCATTGCTCAGGCAGGTAAATTCGGCGCTGTTACAATCGCCACAAATATGGCAGGTCGTGGTACCGATATTATGCTCGGCGGTAACGCTGAATACCTTGCAAAAAGTGAAATGAAAAGAATGCAGTATTCAGACGAGCTTATTGCAGAGGCTACAGGCTTTGCTGAAACGGACAATGAGGAAATCATTGAAGCAAGAAAAACCTTCCAAGAACTTGAGGCTAAATATAAGACTGAAATTCAAGAAGAGGCTGACAAGGTAAGAGCCGTAGGCGGCTTATTCATTTTGGGCACAGAACGCCACGATTCACGCCGTATTGATAATCAGCTTCGTGGACGTTCCGGACGTCAGGGTGACCCCGGTGAAAGCCAATTCTTCTTATCTCTTGAAGATGACCTTATGCGTTTATTCGGCGGTGAAAGAATGCAGGCTATGATGGCTCGCCTTACCGACGATGAAAATATGCCTATCGAGTCAAAGATGATTACAAGAACTGTTGAATCATCGCAGAAAAAAGTTGAAGGCAGAAACTTCGGCATAAGAAAGCAAACGCTTCAATATGACGATGTTATGAACCGTCAAAGACAGCTCATTTATCAGCAGAGAGATCAGGTTCTTGACGGAATTGACCTTACAGATAAAATTCTTCAAATGCTTGATACAAACATTGAGGAAAATGTTAAAAACTACTTTGCAGGCGACCATAAGAGTGATTGGAACGTAGCAGGCCTTAAGGAAAAATATAAGGGCTGGCTTACAACCGAGGACGACTTTAACGACGACGTTAATATGCTTTCGGTTCAAGGCACAATTGATATGCTTCAGGAAAGAGGCCATAAACGCCTTGAGGAAAAGAGAGAGCTTCTCGGCGACGAAATGTTCCAAGACTTTGAAAGAATGGTACTTCTCAGAAATGTTGATGTACTTTGGATGGACCACATTGACGCTATGGACGACCTCAAGCAAGGTATCCATCTTCGTGCTTACGCTCAGCAGGACCCTGTTGTTGCATTCCGTATGGAATCATACGATATGTTTGACGAAATGACGGCAACAATTCGTGAAAACACAGTCAGAATGATGCTTACAATTATGCCGAGACGTCAGGAGGACGTTGAAAGAAAGGCTGTTGCCAAGGTAACAGCTACTTCATCGGGCGGCGACGATACAGTTAAGCAGGCTCCCGTAAGAAAGGGCAAAAAGGTCGGCCCTAACGACCCATGTCCTTGCGGAAGCGGTAAAAAGTATAAGAAATGCTGCGGCGCTCCGGGCAAAGTGCATAACGATTAATTCTAAATAGACGAAAAGCAGTTGGATTTTTCAATCCAACTGCTTTTTTATTTGTATATGTAATTATTTATATATGTAATTAATATTATAATCTTAATAACTTCTTAGCATTATTATAGAATATATCCTCCTGAGCCTTTTCATCAAGGCCGCAGGAAAGAACCTTTTGAATTTCAACCGTTGGGTGATGGAACGGAGAATCTATACCAAACATAATTCTGTCCTTACCAACTGTTTCATAAGCCTCTTTAATCTTACTGCCCATTGGCATACCGCTCATTTCAAGTGTGATATTGTCATATCTCTTAGCCATTTTGATAGCAGCATCAATATAAACGCCGTGACCGTGACCCATATGAATCATAGTAACTCTTACGTCAGGGTATTTTTCTGCAAGAAGCGCAATGCTCCAAGGAAGCGAGAAAGGCGGATGACCGCAATGGATAAATACAGGAACGTCATATTCCCTTGCAAAATCCATAACAGGATAAACTACAGGGTCATCTGCAACAAATGCATCAAAAAGCGGTTGCATTTTGATACCCATAAAGCCCTCTTCGTTTATATAATGATTAAGCTTCTTTTCTACGTCGTCTAAAGCGGGATTAACCCATACAAACGGAACAATCTTATCGGGATAAGACTGAAATGCGTCTACAACCTCATCATTGCCCTGAAAATTAGGTGCTGTTAAAAAGGTTTTTTCAATATCATATTCATTCATCTGTTCAATCAGCTTTTCTTTGGTAAAGGCAACACCTGCCCAACCGCCGAATGTGCCAATATGTGAATGCGCATCAATTTTTTTCATTTTAATTATCTCCTAAATAATTTTAGTAATAAATTTATTTCACTCTGAGAAAGAAGAAAGAAATACCGTAGGGGCGAACATTGTTCGCCCGCTTCTCAAACACGGAATTTCAATCGGGGTCCACGAAAAGCGTTAGCTTTTTGGGGAAGAGGAGAAAGGAATGAAGTGTTTATTATGAATTTTGTAAGAAATTCATTCAAACACGGAATTTCTTTCGACGAAGCCATTTTCTCAGTAATTTAGCCTACCATTTTTTTGAGCTTAGCAGTTACCTTTGTTTTGTCAAATACAACAATAAACACTGCGGCAACTACAATACCTACTACTGTTTGAATAGCAAGAGTAGGGAGAGAAGAAAATGCATAAGCCTTGTCAAAAAGGAAAATTTTAACTACCGTATATGCAACAATCTGCCATACACCGCCGAGAATTGCGCCTACAATATAGCCTACAACCTTGTTATTCTTAATCACCTTTTCCATAATAAGAGCACAAATAAGCGCCATAATGAACTTAATAATAAATGTCGGGGCAACCCAAGCACTGTAGCCGCCGATAAGGTCCGCAAGGGCTGCGCCGATACCTGCCGCAAGCGGAGCTTTTTTCCAGCCTAAAAATACAATGGCAAGGAAAATCATACTGTCGCCTATGTGGGTATAACCGTTTACAAACGGAATTTTAAATGTGTAAGTAAATACAAATACCAATGCTGCCATAACAGCTGTAAATGTTATAGCTCTAACATTGATGCGAGCATTTTTTGTGTTTTCTTTCATTATGCTCACCTCCTTGCCCAAAAGAATACCATTATTCTGTATACTTATCAATAATCAATTTTAAGTATTTTTTAGTATACAGTTTATCTTTATATATAGTATATATTAATTACTATTTATATAAGAGGATTTGGCAACAGAAATTGTTAGGAAAATATATACAAAATAAGAAAATTTTGAAAAAATCGAAAAAAAGTATTGACAACTAAGCAAAAAGGTAATACTATTATAACAGAGTTAGCACTCAGGTGTTGAGAGTGCTAATGATATGATAAAGAGGTGGAAAGGATGATAAGTGAAAGACGACACGCAATACTTGGTTTAATTATTGAGCACTATTTGCGTACCGGCGAGCCGATTGGCTCAAAAGCATTATGTCAGCTTCTCCCCTACTCAATATCGAGTGCCACAATAAGAAACGAGATGGCGTATTTAACGCAATTAGGATTTCTTGAGCAAAGGCATACAAGCGGCGGCAGAGTTCCGAGCAAAACTTCTTTCAGATATTACGTTGATAATATTATGAAAGAAAAGCCTATAAGCGAATACGAGATGAACAAAATCAATGAAGCGCTCTCGGTAAACTCAGGCGATCCGGAAAGGCTTTTGCTTGATGCCTGCAAGCTTTTGGAGGAATATTCACATTGTGCAGCTTTTTGCGCAACGCTTGAAGACCCTTATGATTGCATTCAGGGTGTTGACTTAATACCTGCCGGCAATCAAAAAGCAATGCTCGTTATGCTTACGGTCGGCAGTAAAATCAAATCCTCATTAATCAATATGCCTTGTGCACTTGACGAGGATTTCAGGCAAAAGTTTTACGATGTTTCGGCTAAGTTTTTGGTAGGCACTCCGCTTACAGACGTTAATTTGGCATTAATCCAAAGTGCAGTCGGCGTTGCAGGGGCAAGAATATTCGATATGCTTCCTGCTCTCACCTCACTTTGCGCATTATGCGATGAAGCATCACACAGCAAATTAAGCCTTGAGGGCGAAACGAATTTGCTTTCTCACGAGGAGCTTGGTTCCGATTTATACAAAATCCTCGGCTTGCTTACCGGCAAAAAGCAATTGATGGAGCTTTCAAAGCGCTTTGCAAATTCAAATCATACCAAGCTTTTGATGATAGGCGATGAAAATCCAGTATATGAAATGAAAAACACATCAACGCTTATTGCCAAATTTAATTATGAAGGCGGTCAAAAGGCTGTTTTAGGTGTTATCGGTTCAATGCGAATTGATTATGAAAGCATTTTGCCGAAAATAAAATATATAATCAACACAGTTGATACACTTCTTTCAAAGAAAGGGGCATAAAATATGAGTAAAAAGAAAAACGATGAAGAAAAAGAAGTAAAAACCGAAGCTGAAAATCAAGAGGAAAGCAAAACCGATGCCGAGGATAACAAGGCAGAGGCAAAAGAGAAAGAAAATCCGCTTGAAAAAGAGCTTAAGGATACAAAGGACCAGCTTTTGAGAGTTACGGCGGAATATTCAAACTTTCGCAAGCGCAGCGAAAAAGAAAAAAATGAAAGCTTCGCTTTTGCAACAATCAAAGCAGTTTCGGAAATCCTTGCCACGGTTGATAATCTCGAAAGAGCGCTTGCAAATGAGCAAGAGGATTACGAGGGACTTAAAAAAGGTGTTCAAATGACCTATGACGGTCTTATGGCATCACTTAAAAAATTAGGCGTTGAAGCCTACGGCGAGCAGGGCGATGAGTTTGACCCGAATTTTCATCACGCAGTAATGCACATTGATGATGATTCGCTTAATGCAAACGTAATCACCGACGTGTTCCAAAAAGGCTATAAATATAATGACAAAGTTGTCAGACCTGCTATGGTCAAAACAGCAAACTAATAATACAAACTCAGGAGGAAAAAGATTATGTCAAAGATTATAGGTATTGATTTAGGTACAACAAACAGCTGTGTAAGCGTTATTGAAGGCGGCGAGCCGGTAGTAATTCCTAACGCTGAAGGCGCAAGAACAACACCGTCTGTAGTAGCATTTTCTAAGGACGGCGAAAGAATGGTAGGTAACGTTGCAAAGCGTCAGGCTATCACAAATCCGGAAAAGACTATTTCTTCAATTAAAAGACATATGGGTTCTGATTACAAGGTAAACATTGACGGCAAGGCATATACACCTCAGGAAATCAGTGCTATCATTTTGCAGAAATTAAAATCAGACGCTGAGGCTTACCTCGGTGAAAAAGTAACAGAGGCTGTTATTACAGTTCCCGCTTACTTTACAGACTCACAGCGTCAGGCAACTAAGGATGCAGGTAAAATCGCAGGTCTTGATGTAAAGAGAATTATCAACGAGCCTACTGCCGCTGCTCTTGCTTTCGGTATTGATAAGGAAGACGACCAGAAGGTTATGGTATATGACCTCGGCGGCGGCACATTCGATGTATCCATCATTGAAATGGGTGACGGCGTTCAAGAGGTACTTGCAACAGCAGGTAACAACCACCTTGGCGGTGATGACTTTGATAAAAAGGTTATGGACTATATCGTAGCTCAGTTCAAGAGTGAAACAGGTATTGACCTTTCAAATGATAAAATGGCTATGCAGAGAGTTAAGGAAGCTGCAGAAAAGGCAAAAATTGACCTTTCAGGTATGACCACAGCTCAAATTTCTCTCCCATTTATCACAGCTGATGCTACAGGTCCTAAGCACCTTGAAACAACTCTTACAAGAGCTAAGTTCAACGAAATGACAGCAGATCTTGTTGAAGCAACAATGGGTCCTGTTCGTCAGGCTATGAAAGATTCAGGCCTTTCAATGAACGATATTGACAAGATTTTGCTTGTCGGCGGTTCTACAAGAATTCCTGCTGTTCAGGAAGCTATTCAAAAGTTCAGCGGCAAGGAGCCATTCAAGGGAATCAACCCTGATGAATGTGTTGCTATGGGTGCAGCTCTTCAAGGCGGTGTACTCGGCGGTGACGTTAAGGGCTTACTTCTTCTTGATGTTACTCCTCTTTCACTCGGTATTGAAACCATGGGCGGTGTAAACACTGTTATCATTGAAAGAAATACCACAATTCCTACTAAAAAGAGCCAGATTTTCTCAACAGCTGCTGATAACCAAACTTCAGTTGAAGTTCATGTTCTTCAGGGTGAGAGAGAATTTGCTAAGGATAACAAAACACTCGGTATGTTCCACCTTGACGGCATTCTTCCTGCAAGAAGAGGTGTTCCTCAAATCGAGGTAACATTTGATATCGATGCTAACGGTATCGTTCACGTATCTGCTAAGGACCTCGGCACAGGCAAGCAGCAAGAAATCTCAATCACCGCTTCATCAAATATGAGCAAGGATGATATTGATAAGGCTGTTAAGGAAGCTGAGCAGTTCGCAGAAGAAGATAAGAAGAAGAGAGAATCAGTTGACCTTCGTAACAATGCAGACCAGATGGTTTACCAGACCGAAAAGCTTATCAGCGAGGATGGCGACAAATTCTCAGCAGACGATAAGTCAGCTCTTCAAACTAAGGTTGACGCATTGAAGGAAGCACTTAAGGGTGACAACGAAGATGCAATCAAGTCGGCTCAAGAGGACCTTCAAAACAAGTTCTATGAAGTTTCTCAGAAACTTTATGAAGCAGCACAGCAGGCACAGGGCGGTGCTCAGGCAGGTCCTCAGGGTGCAGGCTATGACCCAAATGCTCAGGCACAAGGCGGCGGCCAGGAATATACTGACGCTGACTACACTGAGGTAGACGACAACTAATATATAAACACTCAAATCCAGCGGGCGGATAATATCCGCCCCTACGATTTATTTCAAAATCCGGTACAAACCGTACGGTAGATTTTGAGTGCAGAAAGGGACACGTAGGGGCGACCATCGGTCGCCCGTTTCTCAAGCGTGGAATTTCTTTCAACCTTGTAGGGGCGATTACCAATCTTGCCCATATTATAATTCATTAACAAAAACAGAAAGGGTTAAAGTATAATGCCTGAAGATAAAAGAGATTATTACGAGGTGCTCGGTGTAAGCCGTGGCGCAAGTGATGATGAAATTAAAAAAGCATATAGAAAAACGGCAAAGAAATACCACCCTGACTTAAACCCGGATAATCCTGAGGCAGAGGCAAAATTTAAGGAATGTAACGAAGCATACGAAGTTTTGTCCGACCCTCAAAAGAAAGCACGTTATGACCAATTTGGCTTTGCAGGCGTTGACCCTAATTACGGCGCAGGTCAAGGTGCAGGAGGCTTTGGCGGCGGATTCGGCGGCGGATTTGACGGAGATATTGATTTAGGCGATATCTTTTCATCCTTCTTCGGAGGCGGATTCGGCACAAGCTCACGTAATCCTAATGCTCCGTCAAGGGGCAGAGATATTCAGGCCTCTGTTACTCTTACATTTGAGGAAGCTGCTAAAGGCTGCAAAAAGACCATCGAAGTTATGAGAGTTATGGATTGCAGCGAATGCGGCGGCACAGGAGCTGCCAAGGGCACAAGTCCAACCGTTTGCCCCGAATGTCACGGCTCAGGCGTTCAAACAGTTTCTCAGCGTACTCCGCTCGGTGTAATGAGCACTCAACGCACCTGCTCTCGCTGCGGCGGTAAAGGTAAGATTATCAATACTCCATGCCACAAATGTAACGGCAAGGGTAAGGTCAGAACAAGAAAGAAAATCGAGGTCAACATTCCTGCCGGTATTGACAATAACCAAATTGTCAACGTTCGAGGCTTTGGTAATGCCGGCTCAAACGGCGGTCCGTCAGGTGACCTTAAGGTTATTATCGGCATTAAAAAGCATCCGTATTTCAACCGTGACGGCTATGATGTATGGGTTGATAAGCATATTTCTATTGTCGAGGCAACTCTCGGCGCAGAAGTCAATGTACCTACACTTGACGGCGACACCAAGCTTAATATTCCAGCCGGAACTCAGCCGGGCGAAATCTTTACGCTCAAGGGTAATAAAGGCATCACCCGATTAAACGGTATGGGCAAAGGTGATGAACACGTCAGGGTTATTGTCGATATTCCTAAGAACATTTCAAACGAACAAAAAGAACTTCTTAAGGAATTTGACAAAACATATACTCCACCAAAAAACGGCGGAAAAGAAGGCTTTTTTGATAAATTTAAAAAGAAATAATAATTGAGCTTTTTCTACACGCTGTAAGACTTCGAGAAAGTGAGATAAATTTCGTATTTTGCGAGCGGGTGCTGTACGTT
>OIYG01000299.1_pt1 | contig 52361 bp, 54 predicted proteins | sample 1587861 | NCBI WGS metagenome assembly OIYG01 (sample SAMN03283272) | human gut metagenome | biome: human-associated habitat; material: feces | host: Homo sapiens | place: Peru | collected 2012
CCCCCCCCTAGGGATTTGGCAAGATACTTATTACTATTTTTTATTCTTTACTATATATTTAATTATAAACTAATGTTTTATTTAGTTACTTTGGTAAATTTTGCCATAAAAAAAGATACATTCCTGATGTACCTATTTTATAATATCTAAAAATGATGCAATTAAATTTATTTGATCATTAATCTTATTTATTTTATCTTCGGTAGTTAATTTATACTCTTTTTTCATTTCTTGATCTAACTCTTTTATTGATAACGGATTTCTAATTAATTCCTTATACCAGTATGAATGATATTTTAAATAATGATATAAAGGTGGATTGCTTCTAATATGATTTACTAAATCTAATCTCATTAATCATCTAAATGTTGATATAGTGGCCTTGCCTGATATGTTGATTGATTATTATTACTTCCACCTAATCCTAGATCCTGTACTAATGAAATTGTCTTTTGTACTCCTTCAATACCATGCCTTACTTTTTCTAAATCAACATTTTTAACCATATTTACTAATTCATTAAATGCTTTTTGATTAGTAACAGTAACTTTTTTTACATTATCCTTTTTATCTAAATAATCATTCCATACATTGTTATCTTCACCATATAAGTTGTACATTTCATATAATTTTTGCCATGTTACTTCATTATTATTAACACGCTTAGCTAAAATAGGATTTTTTCTTACAAATCCCTTAAAATCTTCTTTAGACATACAATCACCTAATAGATTATATGCCTATTATCAAAAAAATTGCATAATAAAAGCACTTAGTAGTGCTTCTATTTATCTCTTAGTTTTGCATGTAATTTATTTTCTACATCAGCTATTGCTTTATTAAATAAGTTCATTACTTCTTCATCACTTAGGGTTCTATTTTGTTCTTGGAATGTTAAGCTGAAAGCGATTGATCTTTCATCAGGTAAAACATTTTCTCCTTCATATACATCGAAAATATTAATATCTGTTAGTAATTTACCACATGCTTTTTTAATAACGCTCATAACTTCTTTTGCTTCAATATTTTTCTTTATTACAAATGCCATATCTTTAGTTATTGCAGGATACTTAGATATTTCTTTGTATTGCATATGTTTTACTTTAAATAAGAATAATTTATCTAAGTTTATTTCCATTACATAGATATCTTCTTTAGTAATACTTGGATGTAGTTTACCTATTATACCTACATTAACACCACTTACTATGATTGATGCGCTTTGACCTGGATGTAATTCTTTTATTTCAGCATTAGCTTCTAGTGTATAACGATTTTTGTAGCCTAAGTATTCTAATAATTCTTCTAAAATACCTTTAATTACATAGAAATCGACTTTTAATGAATCTAGACCTTTACCATATTCACCAGTCATTAATACTGCTAATTTATTCTCTTCATGGTATTCATCATCTTTTTTATAGAAACCTTTACCTACTTCATAAATAGAAATATCATTATTGTTTCTTGCTTTATTATAATTATAAATATTTAAAAGAGATGGGATTAAGCTATATCTTAAAGTATTTCTATCTTCACTCATTGGATCTAATACTTTTACACAAGAGAATTCATCATTAGTGTATTTTTTTACTTCAGATTCTGGAATTAATGAATAACTTAGTACTTCGTTTAATCCCAGAGATGCTAGTTTATTTCTAATAAATCTATTGTTCTTATTAACACTTCCAGGTACTACTGGTAAAGTCATTACTTTTCCTTTAATTCTATCTATTCCGTAGATTCTTCCTACTTCTTCAATTAAATCTTCAGCAATAGAAATATCTATTCTTCTTGTTGGTACAGTAACTGTTATAACGTCATTATTTACGCTTGTATTAAATCCCAATCTTGCAAATATTTCTAATACTTCTTCTTTTGGTATTTCGATACCTAAAACTTTTTTTATTTTATCAAAAGTAATATCTATATTTTTGTCTTCTATTGTGATGTTTTTATATTCTTTTAATCCACTAGTTATTGTTGCATCAGCATATTTTTCTAATAAATGGCAACTTCTTTCGATAGCCATATAAGTTCTTCTTGGATCTAATCCTTTTTCAAAACGATTACTTGCTTCACTTCTTAATACTTTTTTAGATGTTTTTCTAATAGAAGTTGCATTGAATATTGCTGACTCTATAATAATATTTTTAGTATCATTTTCTATTTCAGTAGTAAGTCCCCCCATAACTCCTGCTAGACCTACTGCTTCTTTATCGGTTGCAATTACAATATCAGCATTTGATAAAGTTCTTTCCTCGTTATCTAATGTTGTTAATTTTTCATTATCTTCTGCCATACGCACTATTAGTTTGTTACCTAGTCTATCTGCATCATAATAATGTAGAGGTTGACCTGTTTCTAACATAACATAATTTGATATATCTACAACGTTGTTAATTGGTCTAATACCAGATGCGATTAGGCGATTTTTAATAAATGCTGGGCTTTCTTTTATTGTTACATTAGTAACTTTTTTAGCTAAGAATAAAGGACAATTTTCAGTTCTTATATCAAGATTAAAATCATTAATGTTACTACTTGCATCTTCTTTATAGCTTAAGTCAATGTCTTTTACTTTTTCGCCATATAAAGCTCCTATTTCATAAGCCATACCTAATATACTTAATAGGTCTCCTCTATTAGATGTAAGTTCAAAATCAATTACTTCATCGTCTAATTCTAAGTATTTAATAGGGTCTTCACCTGGAATTGCATCGTTTGGTAATATATGAATTCCTTTTACATCTTCTTCACTTAGAAATTTGTGTTCAAGTCCTAATTCAGCCATAGAACATAACATACCACAAGATTCTTGACCACGGATAACACCTTTTTTAATAACGCCACCTGGAAGATTTGCTCCTACTTGCGCTACTATTACTTTGATTCCAGCTTTTACATTTGGGGCACCACATACAATTTGTAATACTTCTGAACCGATATTTACTTTGCATACATGTAAGTGATCGCTATCTGGTTGATCTACACACTCTAATACTTCACCAATTATCAAGTTAGTTGCTGGTATTAATTTACCACATGAATCATATTCGTTTCCAATACTAGTCATATCTTCTGCTAAGGAGTGAATATCTTTAGTTATATCTACATAGTCACTAACGAATTTTCTACTTAATTTCATTTTCATCATCCTTTCTATCAAATTGTTCTAGGAATCTAATATCATCAGTATATAAGTATCTTATGTCCGGAATAGCATATCTAAACATGGCAAATCTATCTAACCCTGTTCCGAAAGCAAAACCTGTCCATACTTCTGGATCATATCCACCCATTCTAAGTACATTAGGATGAACCATACCGGCACCTAATACTTCAATCCATCCAGTTTGTTTACATAAGGCACATCCAGTACCACCACATTTAAAGCAAGATACATCTACTTCTACACTTGGTTCAGTAAACGGAAAATAACTAGGTCTAAATCTTACTTTTGTATTTTCTCCTAACATCTTTTTAGCAAATAATTCTAAAGTTCCTTTTAAGTCTGCTAGAGAAATATTTTTATCGATAACAAGACCTTCTACTTGTCCAAATTGATGTGAGTGAGTTGCATCTTCATCTCTACGATATACTTTACCAGGACAAATCATACGAATTGGTGTCTTTTCAGTATTCTTTTGCATTGTTCTTGCTTGAACACTTGAAGTTTGTGTTCTAAGTAAGTATTCCTCATTGATATAGAAAGTATCTTGAGCATCTCTTGCTGGGTGTCCCAAAGGTAAGTTTAATAATCTAAAGCAGTTTTCATCTGTCTCTAATTCCGGCCCATCTACTACATCATATCCCATTGATACGAAGAAATCTTCTACATCTTCTACTATTCTGTTAAATGGATGACGACTACCTCTTTTTAATTTTTTACTAGGTAAGCTTATATCAATTGCTTCTTTATTAAGACGATCGTTTAACTCTTTAGTTTTAATTTCTTCTTCTTTTGAAGAAATCTTCTCAGTTACTATTGTTCTTACTTCATTAGCAATTCTTCCTACTTCTTTTTTTTCTTCAACAGATAAATCTTTCATATTACTAGTAAGTTCTGTTACAAGTCCTTTTTTACCTAGATATTTTACTTTTAAATTAACGATATCATTAGATGTACTTACTTCTTCTATATCATTATTTAAAGCATTTAGTATTACTTCTTTTTTATTTTCCATGTGTCCTCCTTATAAATAAAAAACACTCTACATCTAAGGGCGCTTACACGTGGTACCACCTTAGTTTATAGAATGTCTATACACTTATTCTCTTAACGCGAGTAACGTTTACTATTAATAAAAGCTTATAAGATGAATTCATAAGTTTTACTTGTCACTTTCCACCAACCAGCAACTCTCTATTAAGATATTATCTTATTACTACTTCTTAATTACAGCCATCAAATATCGATATTAATTATAACACAAGGTTATTTTTACATCAATACCTAAGTTATTATTGTTTTAATTACAGATTTTACCTCTTTATCTTTTAGATAAAAGTATGTTCCGTTTAATAAAATATACTTGTCATAATCATTACATTTTTCTATTTTTATGATGTTATCAAGATTAGATTCTAGTATTACTTCTTTTTTTGGTAAATAATCGACGCCTCTTGATGTTCTTAATGCTTCTTGATAATTGTTACTGGCACTTGGATAATCAAGTAAAATTATTCTCTTATTTGTTACAATAGTTGAAATATTTTTAAACATATCATCCTGCTTTAATAAACTTTCATCAGATATTATTTTTATTTCTTCATCTGGTAGCTTAGAAAATTCATACATATACCCTCCTATTTAAAAAAAGGAACTATATACTTAATAGTTCTTCTTCTTTTACTTTTAGTTTTTCATCTATTTTTTTGTTATATTCGTTTACTAAGTTTTGAACTTCTGATGTTTGATGTTTTTCTACATCTTCAGGTAATTCTAATTTTTCAATGTCTGCTATAGCATCATGTCTAATATTTCTAATAGCAACTTTACCTTCTTCAGCAATAGCTTTTACTTGTTTAGTAAGTTCTATTCTTCGCTCTTCTGTTAATGCTGGAATTACTATACGGATAGTTTCTCCATCATTATTAGGTGTATATCCTAAGTTAGATTCGAATATTGCTTTTTCTATAGCACCTAAACAGCTTCTATCAAATGGTTTGATTAATAATTGTCTTGCTTCTGGTACTGATATTGTTGCTAATTGTTTTAATGGTGTATCTGATCCATAGTATGAAACCATAACACCATCTAAACTACTAGGATTAGCACGTCCTGCTCTTACTGTTACAAAACGTTTTTCAACGTTTACTACTGCTTTTTCCATTTTATCTTCAGTTAATAATAACACTTCTTCATCCATTAAAATTCATCTCTCCTTGATTATATTTTACGAAAATTTTTAATGTTTGTAAATATAATGTTTTAGCTTTTATATTCTAGTCTCTTAGTTTGTTCATATACACCGATGTTTCTTCTTGCTCTTCTTGACATGTTATAAAATTTAGTTAATGCTTCTTCATATTGATCAGAAGTATAAATAGCTTTTATCATTTGTTCACAATATATTCTATCGCTAAATAGTCCATCTATTTTTCCTACTTGTCTTGCTAATACTTCTCTATTTTCAGATAATGTAGCGCTTATAGGATTACTACTTTGGACATTAGATTCTTCTAATTCACTTTCTATAGATGCAATTATATCGTTATGTTCTCTAGATTTATGAAGCATTTTATCACCATTAAATGCTTCTGCTACTGAAATTATTTGAACTTTAGTAGTTAATCTTAATTTACTAGCTGAATTTTGAAAAATATTTTTAGCTTCATCTGGTATATAAAGTGGTGTTTCTACAGTAGCATTTAATAATAGTCTTGCTAATTCTTCAAATGGATTGCAAATAGATCCACAGCTTACTGTATCTCCTCTTCTGAAGTAATTATCTAATGTACTTGAACTATTATCGTATGATAATGCAGCTTTACTTATAGCTATCGCAAAACCTTCTTGTAGTTTTCCTTTATACATACCGTTTTGTTCTAAATAATATTTCACATATTGATATAAAGATGCTAATTCTTCTTTGTTTGATCCAAATGATGAATTTTTATAATTAGTTATTGGCAATAGATCAATTTTTTCTATTTCCTCTTCTTTTCCTGTAACTGTTGTTAAAAACTTTTCATAATCTTTTTGATATACAATTTTCTTTAAAGTTTCAAATGAGCTCATATTCACTCCTCCTATCTGCGTATTATAATGCATCTGGTGAAAAAACTCAAGATTAATTAATCGTTTGTTGCTATATTACAGCTGTAATTATCTAAAGAACATATAAATGTATCTGTTTTTAGATAATCATTTAAGTATCCTTTTAATATTATTTCATTAGCATTCACACTTTCTAGTGATGTTGGAGTAATACTTACACCATCTGATTTTAAACCTATTTTAGTGATCTTCTTTTGGTACCATTTAATTGATATATAAATATTGTTGGGGTATTACCACTACCTAAGCCGTATAATTTGTCTTGATAGAATTGATATACCTTCTTTTCATTAAAAGCATCTTTGAATGATGATTCTAATCTATCTAATAGAATATAATCATCATTGCCTACTTTATAAAATAATCCTGTCACCACTGATTGATATTCTTCTTCAGTCATATCTTTTAATGCATATATTTCCTCTTTATTTTTATCACTAACATATACATATTTATTGTAATAGCTATCATTTAATTAGTAATGCTCATATTTATCGCTCTTTTTGTTTTCACACCTGCATAATATCACCTACTTAAGATTAATATTCATTTATTAAACGAAGATTAAAATTTCTTCTTAAATAGTATTATACACTTAAAATATTCCTGGGGAAATTATTATTTTGTATTTATTTCTTTAGTAGGAAAACTATTTAAAAAATCTTTGTTATTTAATTTTTTGATTACTTGTTTTTTCCAAACATCTTCAATTGTTAAATCGTTTAATTCTAGATTTTTTCCTTTATAAAAATCAATTATATCTTGTTTACTAATTATATATATCTTATCATTGAACTTAAAATTCATGTATTCTAAGTTTTTTATTATTATAAAAGATTTAAGGCTTACTACTATGATCCCTTTTTTACTATAATTTTTGTCATACCAAGATTTATTGTATTTTTCTTCTGTTGTATCAAAGGCATAAATAATAGTATCAAGGCTTTCTGTGCCAGTTACCTCAGCATTTTTTAAAGGTAAATCCGAGATTAGTTGTCCAATACAATTTTTATTGTCTTTATTACATAGTAAATCACTATCGTTTATTAAATCTTTATTAGTAATTTTTAAATTATATTTTTCATAGTCATTTATTTTTACGTTTTCTGCTTTAATATATGGCTCTAGTAAATATCTTATTATATTTGTCTTGCGACTTAGATATTCAAATGCAAAAAAGCTGGCAAATAAAACGATTATAATACTTAATACTAATATAATTGTATTTTGAATCTTAACTTTCAATTTGTTATCATTAATGCTTTTATTAACTGAATTCTTTATAATTTCTTCTACTTCTTTTTTTGGTATTTCTTTTTTCATTTCTCCTCCTAATAATTCGTAAACACTAATATCTAGTAAATCAGATATAGGTATTATTAAGGCTATATCCGGAATACTAACTCCACGTTCCCATTTTGATACTGCCTTATCTGTAACGTGTAATCTAATCGCTAATTCTTTTTGAGTCATATTTTTTGTTTTTCGAGCTTCAGCAATAAGATTCCCGATTTTTTTTGAATCCATAAAATCACTCCTTACATTATTAGTTTAGAATTTAAAAAAGAAAAAAACAACCGACTGGTAGTTTACTTCTATAAATATAATAAATTTTTTGTATGAAAACAATTTATAAAAACATTTGCGCAAAGAACACATGTTTAATATTATTATATATAGGACATTTAATAGTTGGGTGGAGCCGAATTTCAAAAAGAAGGGAGGCGATATTATGAATAAGAAGGATTTTTTAATTCTATCTCTAGTAATAATTATCTTCCTTTTATTATTTTTACTGTTGTAGTATTAATATAAAAGAAATCCACCTAGCTCAGCAATGATTTAGGTGACATTAAAAATTACGGCAACACTCAACAATGCAAAATTAAGTGTTCCTTTTTTATTTTATGCAAGTTTTCTTGCTAGATACATAATAACATAAAAACGGCTTTTTGACAAGCCGTTTTAAAATCAATTTGGTGACCTGTATGGGACTTGAACCCATGAATATCGCCTTGAGAGGGCGGCGTGTTAACCACTTCACCAACAGGCCAGTAAGTTGTTCATTGGAACAACAAACTAATTTTATCATAATCAATTTATTAATACAATAATATATCTTAACTTATTTCTTTTAAGAATCTATCTACTCTATTTAATAAATTTTCTTTTCCATATATTTTTAATAAATCATACATGTTTGGAGAAGTATTTGTAGTAGTTAACATTACTCTTATAATACTGCAGAAATCCGCTATATTACCTAAGAACTTCTCTGGATTTTCTTTATATTCTTTACGATTAGTTGCAAAACCTTTTGATGATGCATAATCTTTTACTTTGTTAAACCACTCTTCTTCAGTATCGTTTTCGTCATAAATATTAGCAAAGTATTCTTTAATAAATGATACATTATAACTATATGATACTTCTTTATATGGAGTATCTACTTTATTAAATAGTTCATCATACATATACCAAAATTGACGTTTTACATCACTATAACTTCCAATATCCATACGAGGACGTTCAATATTTCTTTCAATATTTAGAAGTGATACTAGATAATCTTTATTATCTTTAATTAAATTATAAAATTCTAAATCATATTGTTTTGTATATTCTAAAGTTCTATTATATATTTCGGAAGCTGATAATTTACTAAAATATACTTTAGAAATATTCATTAATTTATCTAAGTCAAACAAACTTCCACCAACTGGCATCTTATCAAAAGTAAATGTATAATCATCTACTGTTTTATCTGGATTATTTATATACCACTCTTCAAAATTAGAATTGTTTACAGTAGCGATGTATAAATTAATTACTTCATTTGGCACTCCATTTTGGTGATAGAAACTAATAGCAGCTTCTTTATCTTTTCTTTTACTTAGTTTACGTACTGTATTACCTTCTTTTATTGTAAATGGTGCGATATGTGCATATCTTGGTTCTTCAAATCCTAAAACTTGGAATAATTGATGATGAATTGGATATGATGATACCCACTCGTCTCCTCTTATTACATGTGTTGTATGCATTAAGTGATCATCAACAGCGTGTGCAAAATGATATGTAGGTAAGCCATCTGATTTAATAATTACAATATCCATATCATTTTCAGGCATCTCTATTTTACCTTTAATACAGTCATCTAAAACAATTTTATGATTAAAATCTCCTGGTGACTTTAATCTTACAATGTATGGTGTTCCTTCTTTTATTTTAGTAATTGCTTCATCTACTGGTAGGGTTCGATATTTAGCCCAACTTCCATAGTAACCTAAACGTTCTTTGTTTAATTCTTGCATTTCTCTTAAGTTTTTTAATTCTTCTTCAGTAGCAAAGCAAGGATAAGCCATACCTTCTTGTAATAACTTTTTAGCAAAACTTTGATATATTTCCTTACGCTCGCTTTGAATATAAGGTCCATATGAACCACCTTGAGTTGGTCCTTCATCAAAGAAAATGTTTAAGTTGTTAAAGTCATTTATTATTCCTTCAACACCATTTTCAACTTCACGCTTTTGGTCAGTATCTTCAATTCTTAAGAATACTACTCCTTCAGTTTGTCTAGCTAATCTTATGTTAGAAAAAGATGTATACAAGCTTCCCATATGTACAAATCCAGTAGGACTTGGTGCAAATCTTGTTACAAATGCTCCTTCTTTTAAATTACGAGCTGGATATTTTTCTTCAAAATATGATGAATCCTTAACATCAGGGAAGATTAAATTAGCTAAATCTTGGTAATTCATATTGATCCTTCTTTCTATATTAAAATATTATTATCAAATTGGCTGCTCCAGTTAGATTCGAACTAACGATGTCGGAGTCAGAGTCCGATGCCTTACCGCTTGGCTATGGAGCAATTTACATTTCATATGATAACACAAAATAGTTTATCAAACAAGGTATAGCAAAAGAAAAAGACAAGTTTTTACTTGCCTTAGTAACGATTCTTCTTTTTAGTTATTATATTAGATAAAATTATAAAAATAAGACTAAATAATAATATAACTAACATATTTATAATAATGGGTTTTAATGTATCTAGGTTAACTATTTCTAATGTTTTTATTAATTCATTAGTATTTATATACCAATAAGATGGCAATAAATGGGCAATTTTTAAAACACTGTCTGGTAAAAATTCTACTGGTACAAAAGCACCACATAAGAAGCTAGAGCCTAGGGCTACTACATTTATTATTCCGTTAATTGCATTCTTATTATTAATTAAGTTACTTATTAAGAAAGCGATTGTAACACAGCATATCGTAAAGATAAATGAGTTTAATATGTAGATTAAACCCCTACTAGATAAAATTATATCACCACATAATATAATACTAAGTATTACGTATACTAACCAAACAATAATAGCAAAAACACTGTTTGCGAATAGTAAAATGTTGTTTTGTTTCTTATAATCCATACTACTAACAATAATTCTTTTCTTTACTTTTTCTTCGTGGAAACTAGATAATACTAGACAAATTACATATATAGCACCAGCCATCATACTATAGTTTAAAAAGTCATAATATCTAGTTGCTTTACTTAACGTATTAGTATCAATTTTTGATTTTATGTCTACTTTAGTACTTGTATTTAATGAATTATTTATTTTTTCGATAATTATAGATTCATCAGAATAAGTCTCTTTATAAGTGTTTGCTACTGTTAAATATCTATTTAGGATGATATCTGCAAGTGATGAATAATAATCTTTAGTACTTTTTATTTTAATTTCAGGATTGTTGCCAGTTAAAAAATCATTTCGATAGTTCTTAGGAATATATATGACATAATTAACATCTCGATAAAATAAGGCGTCATTAATAGCATTTCCATCTTTAATATCTCTTACATCAGTATTTTTCTTTAAATAATTAATTAAATTCTTAGTTACTCCTATTTCTTTATCAGCATTTACTATTACTATATCAGGCTTTGAAGCAGTAAAATCCATTGCAGTATTATTATTACTAAAAGATAAGCTTCCAAATACTATTAAGAAGACTGTATACATAATAATTGGTACTTTAGATTTGTTTAATACTTTTAAAAATGTCCTATATACTGTCATACTTCTGCCTCCTTAATTTTTTGTAAGATATCAAAATTAAGATAAGTGAATATATTAATAGGCTTGCTATATTAAACCAAAATCTATTTAATGTCTCATAATAATATAATGAATAAAATCCGTCGGTTATCATATTAGCAGGATTTATTATATTTAGAATTGGAATATTAGTATCAATTACATATTTTAAAGTTATTCCCATCATACCTGCTAAGCAACAGAAGAACATAGTTATTGCAATAATAATACCAGTTTTAACTGATTCATTACATTTTAGTACAGTTCCAATAAATACTCCAGTTGTTAATCCAGCTAGGCTTCCAGAAAGAGTTAATATAATTACAAATAAAGGATTAGTTCCAAAGTCTATTTTTAATATCAAATATAAGAATAATAGTAGCAATGTTACTCCAATTATTTGAACTATGTAACTCGCAAGAAGACTACTTAATAACATACTAGATTTACTTGTTGGAGAAATACTTTTTCTTTTAGCTTTATCACTCATATTAGCAAGATTATTACTTATGGCAACTAGTCCTATAGTACCACCATATAAACATGACATTGCTATCAAAGTATAAAACTCTATTACTGTATAACTTAAGTTTTTACTTGAGATATCGGTAATATTATTATCTTTTGTCATTAGGTTTTGAGCTTTTTTATAGACTTCTTCATATATTCTACTTATGTCTTTATTGGTGTTGGTTGATAATTCATCCTTAACTAACTCATTTATAATTTTTTCATTAGTACTTAATTCATCTACTACTGACTTTATCACAGTAGCATTAACCCCATTTTCTTTTACCATTATCTTTTTATCATTGTTTTCTAATAAGATGTATCCTTCTATTTTATTATCATCAAGAAGTTTGTTAGCTTCATCTATATCTACATATTTAATATTAAATAATTGATTATTACTTGTACTACTTCCTAATTTCTTAAATGCTTCTTTAATTATAGTATTATTTTGATATTCATAATTATCAATTATTGCTATATCAATAATATCTAGTGTTTCACTCTTTTCTATATCACTAAATGCTAGGTTAAAGAATAGTCCTAAAAGGATGGGAAAAGCAAAAGTCCAAAAGATTAGTCCTTTATCTCTAAAGAGAGTTTTTAGAGAATACTTTAAATTATGGTAAAACATTAGTCCCTTAAATCCTTTCCTGTAAGTTCTAGGAATACATCATTAAGAGTAGGACGTTCTGAAAAGATACTATTATAAAGAATACTCTCTTTCTTTAAATAATCAATTAGATTACCTAGATTATCTTTTCCTTTAGTGTAGTTAATTATGAGTAAATTATCTTGATATGTTGCTTTATCAACATTTTTCATATTTTTAATTTCTTCTAGATTTGTCTTCTTCAAATTATGAATTTCTACTGTTACCTTTTCTTCAATATTTGCTAGAGTCTTTAATTCACTGCTTGTACCTTCTGCTATAATTTTACCTTTATCTAAGATTATGATTCTATCACAAAGTATTTCTACTTCTTCCATGTAGTGAGTAGTATAAATAATAGTTGCACCATTTTTTCTTAATATTTTAATACCATCTAAGATACTATTTCTACTTTGAGGATCTACTGCTACAGTTGGTTCATCTAGAAATATTAATTTAGGTTTATGAGCAATACCACATGCGATATTTAATCTTCTTAGTAGCCCGCCTGATAATTGTTTAGGATAAAATTTCTTATAGTTTTCAAGTCCAACTAATTTAATTGCATCTTCAATATAATCTTGTCTTGTTTTCTTATCTTCGATATAAAGGCCACAGAAATAATCTAAGTTTTCATATACAGTTAATTCTTGAAAGACAGCTACATCTTGGAAGACTACCCCTATTTGTCTTTTAATATCATATTTATCTGGTGCCATTTCTTCACCAAAGATTTTAATATCACCTTTTTCAAAGTTTAATAGTGATAATAAGCAATTAATAGTAGTAGATTTACCACTTCCATTCGGCCCTAAAAGTCCTAGAATTTCTCCTTCCTTTACATTGAAAGATAAATCATCTACTGCACATATATTTTTGTATTTTTTAGTTAAGTTTTTTACTTCAATTACATTTCTCATTATTTATTCCTTTCTTCTAAAGTCATTAATGCTTGAAATTCATGAGTTAACATTTCTTCTATTTCACTTTCTTTTATTGTTGCTATACCCATTGCTACCATACACGTTATTCCATGGATAATCCACATATGTTTATGTTAGTTGCTTTGCAATCAATATTTAAAATAGCTACATCTTCACTATTTTCTATATCTTTCATTGTAGTAGCATTATCTTTTCTACCATCATTAACTAAATGAGAAAGCCCGTCAATTACACCAGCAATCATTCCAAAAATAAGTGAAAGTGCTAAAACTATCATCAAATTTTTTATTACTTTTTGAGCTATATTCATATTACCACTCCAATCATATTAATGATAGCACATTGTACATTAAGTATTCCACCAATATTCTATGGATTTTACGCAATTTTTCTTAACATAAGTTGCTAATCTCTTTTTATTTTTTTAATAAATAAGAAGTAAACCATAATACCATCTATTATAAAATCATATATTCTAAGTCTATCAAATAAAATTATGCTTGATAAAATAGATACCATTACAATTCCTACACTTTTTATTTTAGGAAATATACCTTCTTCTTTAGATATCCAAGTGAAGTAAGCAAAAATTGGCGATAGTAATGCAAAAGATGTCCAACCTATAATGTAACTGGTACTGTATACTCCTTTAGTTATAAACGCTACAAAATAATATGTTATAAGCATTCCTATGCAAAACGGCAAAATATTTAACATTGCTTGTTTCTTAGAACTACTATATATAGAAATAACAACACCAAACAAAATCCAAACCGACATTTGTGAAAATATATTTCCTAAATTTTGAAAATATATATCAAATAATCTACTAATAATGCCTAACAGTAATCCTATTACAAACATCCCAAAAGGATTTAATATTTTCTTCATGACTCTCTCCTAATTTAAATAAATACACCTATATCAAAAATAATAATTATAATCAAACTAATATAAAAGATATTTTTTTTAACTTTATTATTTAATTTAAAATCAGTGTAGAATAAACTTCTAATTTTTCCAATTATATCAAATCTAGTAATTAAAAAAGTAAATATTACAGTACCAATATAATTCAAAAATATGTCATCAACGTCAAAAGCACCAGTATGTGTAAAAGCTTGCAATACTTCAATAAATATAATTATTGGAAATGTTATTAGCGATTGTTTTAAAATATTATTAAACTTTTTATCTCTAATCATAAGTAGGAATGAAAGCGGTATTAACATAATACTGTTTCCTACAACATTTAATATTGAAAAAGGTGATCCATGTTTTAGTTGTGGCCTTATTGTTGCAAATAAAGTATATTGGCCACCATAAGTCCAAGTATAAAACTTTAGTGTTGGACGCGCTATAATAAAAGTAAATGAAAATAATAATATTCCAAAAAGTGTTATGTATAAAGTGTTATTTAATTTATATGTTTTTTCTTCATTAATAAAAATACCACTAATATAAATAAAAATACAATTAATAAGCATAAATAAAATACATTTAGAATAATTCATATTGTAAAAGTATTGATTTCTTCCTATAAATACTAGATAAAAATATATTAGAATATTTATTACTACTATTATGTTTTTAATAAGTTTTATTTTGTTTTTAGAAAAAGTTTTATTATCAAGCATAGCTATTCTCCTTTATAATGCATCCTATATTGATTATACCACAATTTATATATCTTTTTTATATCAAACAAAAAGATCGATAATCACCCGATCTTTAATATGTTATTTTTCAATATAGCCACTTATTCCTTTGGTATACATATCATCTGTTATTGTTTGATATTTTTTACCATCGTAATCATCAGTAAATCCGTTATATGCTTTATATACTTCACCAGTATCTGTATCATATACCCTTTCGTATCCCAGCGTTGCATCGCTTTGTTTTTGACTCATTATATCATAAGTTGCATTTCTTTTCTCCCATGAATCCATTATGCCATCTGATATTTCATTACACATACTTCTGATACTTTGAAAGTTTTTCATTACTGCATCCTGTTCCGCATTGAATCCATTTATAAATGCATCGGTAAATTCTAGTGAAGATGAAATAGTATTTAAAGTTTCTTCCCAGTTTACTAACTCATCTTTAGGAGTTGTTATAAAAATAGCATCATATACATTTAAGAAATATATATCTATTTGTTTTCCCGACATGATATTTTCATTCACATAATAACTTCCAGCATCATATACATAAGCAGTAAACAACCCTTCGGCTTCTTGTCCCTCAGCATCTTTAAAAGTTGCTCTTAATATGTCGCCACCTAATAGACCTGTACCTAAATTTTCAACTACTGTAAATTCATTTAAAGTTGGAAAAGTAAATTCTTTTGTATTATTCAAAGGACCCAATTCATTAAATATTTTATAGAAACCTTCAGTATTTTTAGTTGCTATTACTGCTGTTTTAGCAAATATACTATCTGGATAATATCTTTGTTGAAAAGCTTTGGCATCTTCTGATTTATTATACCCCTCTGTCTTTAAATTAAAGAAAAACTGATAAGTAGGTTTATCTGGATCATATACTTTAACTGTATAATGAATATAATCTCCTAAAACATCAACCTTCCATCCTTCTGGCACTTTCATTTTAACTAATCCATTATCAAAGTCAGTATATTTAATGGTTTTAGTTTCAACTTCTCTTATTTTTACTTTATCCTTTGACGAAAAACTATTACACCCAGTTATTCCCAAAATAACAAAAACACACATCAAAATTATTAATATTTTTCTTTTCATATTTTTTCCCTTTCACGACTACTTTATATAAGATATTATATCAGATAAAAGAAATAAAAAAAATAGATATTTCTATCTATTTTAATTCATTATGGTAGCGAGAGGGGGATTCGAACCCTCGACCTATCGGGTATGAACCGATTGCTCTAGCCAACTGAGCTATCTCGCCATTTCAGTCAACAATAAAATAATAACATAATCATTTACTTTTGACAATAGTTAATTTTTAAAATAATCATTTTTATTGTGACCATTATTAATTTTGTTATTCATTTCTAGATATATAATTTTCAATATTATAAATAGTTGTTGGTGTATCTTTAATAAACACATATTTACCATTAGTAAAAATAATATTATCAAAATACTTTGAAAATTCTTTATCTTTTATTAGCTTTGTACTGCAAATTTTATCTTTACAATTTTCATCCATTACTTCGTTGTACATTCCCTTATTAGTAATTAATCTAATTCCATAAACTTCTTCTGGTACTTCTTCCATTATATTTAGATATGAGATTTTGTCATTAATTAACTTTTTATTGTTTCTTGTTCTATAAATCGATAAAGGAACTCCTACATAATCTAATCTTTTAAATATAACTTCTACCGTTTCATTATCTAATAAATTTAATGAAGTTGGATATCCATAATTGGTATATACATTAATATCTCCCCTACTATCTATTAATAATTTGTTAGAAAATTTTGTATCATCTAATTCTAATGTTTTAGCACTTACATCATAGAAATAAATATATGGAAACCTTTTATTTATTGTATTTAAATTATTTAAATCTTCTTTATAGATATTTGCTGTTGAACTATCTATTATTTCTAAATTGTTATTTATATCATAAAATGTATTATCGTTATCATAAATAATATTGTTGTTATTATAAAAGTTAATAAACTTAATATCTGAATCGATCTTTGTACAATTATGTCTATTTTCAAAAGTAGAATTAAAGTTTACTTTGTAGAGTTCTCCTGTAGTAGTTAATAAGTAATCATTATCTAAATAGACTATAGTTTCATTTTTAGCAGGACAACTAAATGTCAAAGATTTTATGTTGTTATCACGTAGAAAATTTTTAAATTGTTCTTCCTTAGTAATTGCATCATCTATATTATTGTTTTTATTATCATAATCATATTTAATCCATACAACAGTAGCTAATATTACTATGATTAATATGTATATTATAAATTGAATATTCTTCTTCACATTAATCACCTACTTCAAAAATATTATACTATAAAAATTGATTATAGTTAATCTTATTTTTGTTTTACATCTACAATTATTATGATATACTTATAAAGTAATGCCGATATAGTTTAGTGGTAAAACAGATCCTTGGTAAGGATCAGCGGACAGTTCAATTCTGTCTTTCGGCACCATATAAAAATCAGTTGAATTAATCGACTTTAAATATAAAAAGGGTTAATTTCGGTTAACCTTTTTATATGTTTGAAAGGAGTTGATTAATATTGCATTTAATAAAGGAAAGATTAGATATTGAAGAAAGTATAGAAAAAAGGATTAAAAACACTAATCTTGCTTATATTGAACCACATAAGTTAGTAATTGGTAATACCACTTACTTATTCTTTAATGATTGTGAAAATGTTTATATCAATAATTTAGAAAATCATATTTCATTAAAGGATTTACAAGACCACATAAAAAACTATAGGTCTTTATAACCCATTATTAAATTTAAAATTAACTTATATAATAATAATCGAATAAATTGCTTTTAAAACTTAAAAAAGAGGTTCAAATATTTAAGAAAAATGCAGCAATATATTGTAGTGTTTCAACCGAGGATCAGGCCAGAAAGGGTTATTCTTCGGGTGAACAATTAGAAAAATTAAAAGATTTATGTAAGTACAGGGATTATAATATTTATAATGTGTATGAGGATGTGGGTATAAGTGCAAAAGATATAGAACATAGACCTGCATTTCAAAAAATGCTTGAAGATGTAAGAAAAAGTAAAATTAATAACTTTACACGCGAATATGTAAACATTTTACTGGGTTGTATATCAACAAATTAAATTGTGATATAATGATTATAGGAGGTTATATGAGTACTTTAGAAGAAAGAAAGAAATCAAGAAAAGAATTAGAAGAAAAATTGAAAGAAGTTCCTGAAGGAGAAAGAATCCATATTGAAAAAGAAAAATTAGATTCTCTTATATTTGAGCAGTACCTTATTGAAGATGAAAACATTATGTGTAAATTCCCTATTTGGACGGGAGATTTCCTAACAAAATTAGATTTAAGTGAATTAGATTTTGCGGATGTTTGTTGGTCAATACATGGCAATCCCATGTTTGATACTCTTTTTTACGAAGAACTGAAAGAATATGATATGCTTTCATCTAACGAAAATAATTTTAGTAATACTAATGCTAGAATAGATTTATCACAATCAATAGAAGCAAGGTATTATAATACTCTATATATTGTGGGATGTAATTTTGAAAATGTTGATCTATCATTCAATGACTTATCACAAGTTAATGATGGCTGTATTTTAAATTGTAATTTAAAAAATACAGGATTATTATTTCCATCACATTTGATTCCTTATATAAATGAGTCAACAATTTTAGAGGGTTGTGATTTATCAAATTTAAATGTTTCTATGTTCGATTTTTTAACAACTTTAGAGGGTATTGATTCCAATTTAAAAAATACAGGATTACGAATTGAATATTCTAATTCCTATGAAGAATGGAATGCAATAGAAAACTATCGTGGAGAAACAAGCAAAGAAGAGCTTGCCGTTAGTCTTGCAAGCGGAAGATTGGACGGATGCTATATAAATAATATTCAAATTGATTCCACCCAAATTCAAAGTCCATTACAATACTTGGAACAACTTGCATCTGCTTATAATTCTGGTGATATCCCAAAAGGTGGCTCACACAAATAAATTTTTAAAATTTTTCTCGTAAATAGTTTTATTCTTGGGTTATAAGCCAGTAAATACATATTAAGATAATTATAGAATATTGCTTTTTGATTATTTTATCTATTACAACAGTATACTCAAGCCTTTTCGAGATAACATAAAAACTACTTTCAAATTATGAATGAAAAACAATTAAATATAAACACAAAAAGATAACTTCTAAGTTATTTTTTTATTGTCATTATTTTTTAAATTCTAGAATATGTATTAAATATGAGAACAATAATACATGATTTAGAGGATACCTCTTTTTTAAATTTAAGAAGTGATGATGTTTTAATCAGTGATGTAGATAATAGTTGTATAGGATGTTTTACTTGTTGGGTTAAAACTCCTTTTTCTTGTATTTATAAAGATAAGATAATTAATAATGGTTTGCAAATACTAAATAGTAACGAATTAATTATTATCAGTAAATGTATTAATGGTTGCTACAGTAGTAAAGTAAAAAGAATACTAGAAAGGAGCATTTCTTATGTTGAGCCATTTTTTACACTTAGAAATAAAGAAATTCATCATTTAGAAAGGAAACCTAAAAAAATCGATTTTAAAATATATTTTTATAACAAGAATATAACAGATAAAGATAAAATTATTTCTAAGCATTTGGTTACAGCTAATAAGAAAAACTTAAATACCCTATGCCCTAACCTATACTTTTATAACTCATATAAGGAGATTAATTTATGATATTATACATAAATGGAAGTCCAAAACTAAAAAATAGTAATTCAGATTTTTTCTTAAATAAGATAAATAAAAAAACTAAGATTTTTTATGTATATAAAGATAAATTTAATAAAATTTTAAAAGATATAAAAGATGCTGATACCATTGTATTTTCATTTCCATTATATGTAGATGCTCCAACCAACAAAATAATAGAATTACTTGAATATATTCAAGATAATAAAATAGATATTAAAAATAAGATGATCTACACCATTATCAATTGTGGTTTTTGGGAAGCAAAACATAATAAAACAGCATCTTTAATCATGGAAGAATTTGCTATTAATAATAAAGCAAAATACATGGGAACCTTTAATATTGGTGCTGGTGAAATTATTGGAAAATGTGGTAAAAAGAAAATATATAAAATAATTTCTATACCATTTTTGTTTAAGATAAGAAAATTTAAAAGATATATTTTTAATAAGAAAAAAATCAATTTAGAGACTACTATTAGACCAATGACAAAAAAATTATATATCTATTTGGCAAATTGTAGTTGGAAAAGTAAAATGATTAAAAACGGTTGTTATAAAAATAATTAATTACAGTTAGTTGTAAATCTTCTTTAAAAAAGTTAAAATGATATTATAAGATAATTGAAAAAGGAGATTTATATGAAGACAGTTGTAATTACAGGAAATGCTAGAGGCTTTGGTTTTGCCATGACTGAATTATTTAGAAAAAGAGATTTTAATGTAGTTTTATGCGATGTTAATACCGAAGCTTTAAAACAAGCTAAAGAAAAATTAGAAAAAATTGATTCAAAAGGAAAAATTTTATCTTTCAAAACAGATATTACTAGCGAAAAAGATATTGATAACTTGATCAAAGGCACATTAAAAGAATTTGCAACTATTGATATTTGGATCAATAATGCGGGAGTCAATCAAACTTCCAACCCTATTTGGGAAGTTGATACTAAAGTAATTGATAGATTAATTGATATTGATTTAAAGGGAACTATTCTATGTTCTAAAATGATTATGCCAGTTATGATAAAACAACACAGTGGACAAATATATAATGTTGAAGGACATGGAAGTAATGATGCTACTATTACTGGATTATCTATATATGGAACATCAAAACGTGCAGTTACTTATTTCACTGAAGCTTTAGCTCATGAAGCTCGTGAACTTAATACTGGTGTTTTGATCGGAAAAATAACTCCAGGAATTATGATCACTAACTTTATTAATACCTCTTTAGGTGATGGTGAAAAAATAGAATTGGATGAAAAAACAAAGAAAATTTATAATATTCTAGGAGATTATCCTGAAACCATAGCTTCCTTCATGGTAGATAAAATAATAAGTAATACCAAAAACAATGTTAAATTTGCTTGGTTAACTAATAGACGTGCTGCTTTAAGATTTATTACTTCAGCATTAAATAAAAGAGATTTCTTTAAATAGTTGTAATTTTTCTAGTTATGATGTATAATATACCCTACAAAAGAAGGGGATATTATGGAAAAAATATATTTACATGCAATTAATGCTAATTCCAGATCTTACATATCAGTAAATACTAGAAATATCTTAAAAAGTATTCTTCAAGACGGATCACTCTTATCACTTAGATTACAAAGGAAGTTTGAGCTGGGCTTTAGCTTTTCGGGAATGGATTTTGTTTCACTTTGTGATTATGATCGCCGTGAAATTGTTAGTAATGAAGATGAAACATATAATTCATTTAATGGCTATATAAGAAATTCCCTTTCATTAGCATTTGATAAGGAAAACTTAGATGTTATTACTCCTAATATAGTAGCAGTTTCAAATAGAAGTTATGGTGGATACTTGAATATGCAAAGACTTGGTAATTATAATACTACTAATACTAGATATTCTGATATGCCTGATGAAGTACAAGTTAGAGATAGAGTTCCATTAGAAGAAATGGTAGCTGTTACATTCCCTACTCATCTTTTAGTTCATACTTTTCAAAATGATCAAACAAATGCTGATATGGTTATGTATGAAGTTGATGCTATAGAAAGCCTATTAAGGCGCTATAAACATGATGTACCTATTTATGATATTGATACATTTAAAGATTTAAGAATTAATGATAATGCTTATGATATATGTAAAAACATAAAGCAACTTAAAAAAAGACGATAACTCGTCTTTTTATTTGTCTAAAAACATAACATAATATTCTTCATAAGTAATATTATTCTCTTGAATATATTTAGCTGCTTTTAAGCCAACATATCTAAAATGCCATGCTTCATTTTTATAACCTGTAATCTCTTGTTTTTCTTTAGGATATCGCAATATGAAACCATATTTATAAGCGTTTTCTAACATCCATGTATATTCTGGAGATGTTTTAAAAGTACTATATCCTTTAGCTGCTACATCTAATGCAAGACCTGTTTGATGTTCTGAAAAGCCAGGAACGGCAACATAATTGTCAACGTATGTTTGACCATATAAACTTAAGTAAGTATCATATACATCTTGTTGATCTTTATAAGAACGATATGCAGAATTTGATAATATATTTTTACCATCTTCCCTAGCAGCATCACACATATTTTCAAATGCTACTTGTGCTGTCTTTGATAAATATGATTTGTTTTTAGAACAACTATCTTTTATTTGAACTAAATTGTCTGGTACAAAACTTTCATCTAATTTATGATATTTATTAGCTAAAATTGTTTCATCAAACTTTGTTATAACGTCAGCATCTTCATATAACTTTTTATCTAATCCAATATTTACATATACTACTGTTTCTTTATAGTCACCTGTATAATAATCTATATATCTATATAAGTTATCACTTTTAAAATAATCAAATTCCATATATTTTGAAATATCTTTTATAAAATCATGCTTATATAAACTTTCTATAGTATTATCATTTAATTTATCATTAATTGTATTGATATCTGAAGTAGTATAACCTAGTGTCAATAATTTATTGATACTATTTATAAAATCTTTTTTATCATGGTAGTTTATTTCTAAATAACTATTTACATTATCCTTGTTAAAACTCTTATTCTTAATTGCTACTTCTAAGGTTTTACTATACTTGTTATTTATTGCTGTATCAGTAAGACCTTTTGTAACTATATCAAATACAGAACTAAATTCATAATTATTACTTACTATTCTTACTGTTAAATAAGTAGGATATGCTAATAAAACGATTAATACTATAGGGATTATAATCCATATCTTTTTTAGTTTCTTCTTTTTCATTCTACACCTCTATTATATATACTAATATAACATAAAAGATGTATCTTTTAAATACTATTTGCAGAAAAGCGTATAGATCTTTGCAAATATTTTTTGAACCAGCGGAGCGGAATATTTTGATCTTGGATTAGAACTTTCTACTGCTTCAATTATTTTAATTACAATCGAATTTAGTTTTTTCTTTTCTGTTAAATTAAAAATATTAGTTAAATTATTATGAATTTTATCTTTTTCATTAAAAAATACTGAATCACTACTTGTATTTTTATCTATATCGTCAATTATTACTTGATTAAATCCAGTCTTATATGCTCCAGGCTCTATTAAAATTATTTTTATTTTAGACTTTATAGTTTTTAACTCACCTCTTAATGATGTAGCCATTGTACTAATTGCGGATTTGGTTGAACAATATGATCCTAAAAATGGTATAGGAATAATTCCTGCAATTGATGAGGTAATTATTATTCTACCCTCTTTATTATTTTTAATCATTTTATTTACTACTCTTTTTACTATGTCATAAGAATAAAAATAATTAACTTCAAAGTTTCGCTTCAATTCTTCAAGTGGTAAATCTAAAACAGAACCACCTACTCCTATTCCAGCATGATTTATTAAAACATCAACATCTAATGTATCTAGTATTTTTCTATCATCAACATTTGTTACATCAAGCCTAAAAACAATTATTTTATAATTATATCTATCAACCCTCTTTTTTAATTCATGAGCTTCTTTTAAAGTATGAGTAGTCATATACACAAAATGTCCCCTACTAGCTAGAGTTATACCAGTTAAAAAAGCAATCCCACTTCTAGAACCTGTAATTAATACTTTCATTTAATCACCATTATATTATGATAAAAAAAAGGAACTTTTAATCGTTCCTTTTTGTGTTTATAAAAATTTATTTTAATAGTAAGCAAAATGTAATCGAACTATAGCGGCTTTTTTCTTAGTTCTTTAAATTATATATTTTTGCGATTTTGTTTTTTTAGTATAAGTGTAGAAGTGCAAGAAATAAGGAGTGTAGTATCAAAATCGCATTATAGTTATCTTGGTATACAATCTAGTTGTATTTAATACTTATAACACATCACCTTCCTTTCATGATTAAAGTATATAAAACTAATGTGAAGTTCACGCAAATATTAAGTGAAAATTTAATGAAAAAAAGAATATTATAAATATTCCTTTAATTTCTTTATACTTTTGTTTTGAAATTCTAATAATTCTTCGGCTAATTTCATTGTATCTTTATCAGTTTTCTTTTCAAGTTTATGAATGTATTTTTCGGTTTCTACTACACCCATAGTAAGTCCTCTTATTAACATATCAGCTATTTTACTGTCGCTATTATCATTCATTACTTCCATTTTCATTTCCATAGATGACCCTAACTTAGCCATAATACCAATATCTTTTACATCTTTCTTACATTTCTTTACTTGTTTTTCTACATCTTTTTGAAATGATGCATATTCTTTTTTTATATCTTCTAATGCATCTCTTATCTTATTGTCCTTATCTTTTAGAAGTGCTATTAATTTATCACAACTATGAACTCCCATATTTACTGTTTTGTAAATATACTCTAATAATTCATTTTCCATATCTATCCTCCATTAATATTATGGAAAATAAAAAAGATTATATACTAATCTTTTTCAATTAAAAAAGTAATTATTTTCTTAGGATCTTCACCATTATAAATTATGTCATATATTAAATCAATAATAGGCATATCTACTTTTCTATCACCTAATAGTTTATAAATTGATTTTAGAGTATATAATCCTTCAATAGTAGTATTGTTAATATAATTATCTACTTCTTCTTTATCTGTATTACTACCGATTAAATATCCTAATCTAAAGTTTCTACTTTTAGTACTAGTAGCAGTAAGCATTAAGTCACCTACACCTGCAAATGATAATATAGTATTTTTATTACCACCCAAAGCATCAATTAATGATTTTATATCATGAAGTGATTCAGTTATAAACATAGCTTGTGTTGACTCTGGGTAATTCATACCACTAATCATACCTGCTGCTATAGCAATGATATTTTTAATAGAGCCACATATTTCTACTCCTATAATATCATCTGTAGTACGTAATTTTAATGAATCATTTTCAAGTGTTTTTCTTAGTAAGCATTCTGTTTCTTTATTAGTTGTGGTAATACTTAAACCTATTGGATTCATATTAGCAATATCTATTGCAAATGATGGGCCCGATATAACAGCTAATTTATCAGTACTAACATTTCTTAATAATATTTCATGAACAAAAGTACAAGTATCGCGTTCAATACCTTTTGATGCTATACAAATATGTTGTTCATCTTTTAATTTACCTTTTAATAATTGTCCCATATCTTCTACAAAAGCTGCTGGGACAGCAATCACTATTAAATTAGCATCATTAATTGCATCATCAAAATCATTAGTTATTTTTATATTATTAGGTATCTTTATATTAGGTAATACTTTATCATTACCTCTTTTATTCTCTAATAATTCTTTCTCTTCTTTAAATTTAGTCCATAATACTATGTCATTAACATTTTTATTAAACATTAGCGAAAGAGCAATTCCATAAGCTCCAGTTCCTAATATTGCAATTTTCAAATCAAACACCTTCTTTAAAATATTAAGTTAAAAAGAAAAAGATAACTTTTTCTATTGACTACCTATAGGATTTAAATTTAGTTCTGGATAAGCAAAGTTATCATTAATACCTTTATTATTTAATTTAGTACTTTTAACAATTGCTAAAATATCTTTATATACATCATCATAATTAGTACCAGTATTAATACTAAACTCAAATACAAGCGTTTTATTACTTATCTTTAGCAAATAAATAATATGTTTATTATTCTTGTAGTTACCTATCATTTCGTATATATAAGTATTATCGCTTAATGTTTTATGAGAATCAAGAGTAATACCTATTTCTTCTTCTTTTAAAGTTATCTCATCTATATTTTTAATTATATCGTCAAAATCATCTTCGCATTCATAAATAACAGCATCAAAAGAATTGTTGTTTAAATATATTTTTTCTGCTTTATATGAGACATTATCATTATCTTTAACATCTATTAAAAGATTGTTATAACTGATACTTTTTAAAACAACTTCATTACTAGTAGGAACAGACGTTTTCTTCTTTTTTAAATTAAAGTAATTATTGTCATACAATAAATATCCTATTCCCATTAAAAGAACTATTATTATGAAAATTAAGAATCCTTTACCACTACTATTTTTTTGTTCTAATCCTGGTTGAAAGAAAGGATCTTTATCATTATCTATTTTAACATCATCATCTTTTAATCCATCTAATTTAATTACATGAGTGTTTTCTTTTACTTTATCTTCTTCAATGCTTGCACCACAATTACTGCAAAATAATTCACCTTTTTTTATTTCACTATTACATCTTTCACATTTCATATACTTCACCTACTTTAATATATAAAACATTATATCATATTTTTATATATTATTCATCTATTAATTTACCTACTGATTTAAAAATTAATTTAACACCCTCTTCAAAAGTTTTACCTATCTTATTAGATAGTGCTAATCCCATTTTTGAAAAATTATTGGAATAGTCTTTATTATCCTTTACCAAATAATCTTTAACATCTATTTCTTTTCCTTCTTTTACATCTTCTTCAAACTTTTCAATAGCCTCTTTAGTAAGATTACTTTTTTTATTAAGTTCATATTCATAGTAACCACTACTTGATGAGAAAAACATAACAAAAAATACAACTACTAAAACAAGAGATAAAATCTTAATTACTTTAGTCATTATTATCACCTATATAAGTATATAGAGTGTTTGCAATGACTTCTATAGTATTATTCACTTCATCTATTGTATTATCTTTACCTCCTACTTCTATTAAAATACAATTCTTAGAAAAGTCCTGATTATACACACCATTTACACCTTTCCCTTTCTTTTCATATATTCCTTTACTTAATCCCGGATATTTTTCATTTATCATTTCATGTATTTTACTAATTACTTTTTTATTTTCTAAGTAATTAGGATTTTCTAGTCCTAGAAGAAATAAGATTTTAGCATATTTTTTATTATTAATAGTAATAGTAGTTTTATCATAACTAATTGAATCTCTATGTAAATCTATAAAATATACAAGTGACTGATTATCTTTTTTTGCTTGTTCTAATAACATTTTAGTTATTTTATAGCTACTAGCATAGTTCCAATTATTTATTCGTAATAGTTCCATAATGTTACTTTCTTCAACAATTGAATTAATTCCTAGTTTACTTAGTTTTTCTTGTAAGATATAACTTGCAAGTAATACAGTCGGATTAACATTATATGAAGTAGAGTTTCTTGATTTATATTCTTCACTTTGATGAGTATTGTATATATATACTGTAGCTACTTTATTAGTATTATCACCTTTTGGTTCTTTTGTATTACTATTACTAGTTTCCTTAATCACTACATTATCTATTTTAGTTACATTATTTTTAACTAATCCTTTATAGTTACTGTTAATTAAATTAACAGGATTTAAGAAATCAAGACTAATTACATAATTTACTACATCACTTGTTATACCTTGTCCTTTTATATTATTAGAACTATTTATTAAAGTCTCTAAAAATAGATCATCTACTTGCAAATTAATTTTATTTAATATTCTAATAGTATAAGTAAAAGATAGGATACTAATAATTAAAAGAAGCATTATTTTAAATTTCTTTAATCGTGATTTGTTTTTCTTCTTTTTATCCATACTATCACCTTTACTTTAATTATATTAATATCTAGTGATAATATTGTCGCTTTATGAGCATAAAAAAAGATAATCTTTCGATTATCTTTAATTATTAGTTACCATTTACTTGATTCATTACTTCTTGAGCAAAGTCATCTTTTCTTTTTTCAATTCCTTCTCCAACTTCATAACGAACCATAGCTTTAATCTCGCCACCATTATTTTTAATGTATGCCCCTACTGTTAAGTCTGGATCTTTTACAAATGGTTGTTCAATTAAGCAAATTTCTTTGAAGAATTTATTAATTCTACCATTAACCATTTTCTCAGCTATATCAGCTGGTTTTCCTTCGTTAATAGCTTGTTCTTTAATAATTTCTTTTTCGTGATCAATTACTGATGAAGGTACTTCACTACTAGTAATATAAGAGGGTCTCATAGCAGCAGCATGCATACTAACATCACGTGCTACTTCTTCGTTAGCTCCTTTTAATACTGTTAATACAGATATTTTACCACCCATATGTGAGTAACTACCAAATACTTCATCATTATTTTTTTCTATTAATTCAAATCTTCTGAAGCTTAATTTTTCACCTATTTTAGCAGTTAAGTTAACGATATAGTCACTAACTTTTCCTTCACTAGTTTCTAGGTTTAATGCTTCATCCATTGTTTTAACATTACTTGATAAAATAGTTTTACCAATAGTATCTACAAATTTTTTGAATTCTTCGTTTTTAGCAACAAAGTCAGTTTCAGAATTTACTTCTAAAATAACTGCTTTATTACCATCTATAATTATTTCACTAAGTCCTTCAGCAGCAATACGTGCTTCTTTCTTAGCAGCTTTAGAGATACCTTTTTCACGAAGCCAGTCAACAGCTTTGTCCATATCTCCTTTAGCTTCTTCAAGAGCTTTTTTACAGTCAAGCATTCCTGCTCCTGTTTTTTCTCTTAATTCTTTTATATCACTTGCACTAAACATAATAATTCCTCCAAATAACTTTTATTTTAAAACTTCGATAAGTTCGTCTTTTTTCATTTTAGAATAACCTTTGATTCCTTTGATCTTAGCCATTTCTTTAAGTTCAGTAAGATTCATATTAGTTAAATCTTTTTCTTCTTTAACCATTTCTTCTTCTACTTTGCTAGCCTTAGGTTCTTCTTTTTTATCTTCCTTTACTTCTTGTACTTCTTCTTTAACTTCTTTTGCTTCTTTTTTCTTATCTTTCTTATCTACTTTGTTCTTATCTTCTTCAGTAACGAATTCAATAATTTCATTACCATTTACTTCTGCTATAGCATTAGTTAAAGCACCTAACATAACTTTAACACTTCTTACAGCATCGTCATTACCTGGAATTACATAATCAACCATATCTGGATCGCAGTTAGTATCAACTACACCAAATACTGGAATATTTAAAATACGAGCTTCTTTAATAGCATTTTCTTCTTTTCTTGGATCTACTATTACTAATGCTTGAGGAAGTTTACGCATTTCTCTTATTCCTCTTAAGTTTTTATTTAATTTTTCATATTCTTTTTTAATTTTAATTACTTCTTTTTTTGGTAATAGATTAAATGTTCCATCTTGTTCCATTTTCTCTATTTCTTCTAATCTTCTAATTCTTGATCTAATTGTTTTGAAGTTAGTTAATGTTCCACCTAACCATCTTTCGTTAACAAAGTACATATTTGTTCTAGTAGCACATTCTTCAGCAGCTTCTTGAGCTTGTTTCTTAGTACCTACAAATAATACTTTTCCTTCGTTTTCAGCAATTGTTTTTAGTGCAGCGTATGCTTCTTCTATCTTCTTAACTGTTTTTTGTAAGTCGATAATATAGATATCATCACGAGATGTAAAGATATATTCTCCCATCTTTGGATTCCATCTTCTTTTTTGGTGTCCAAAATGTACACCTGCTTCTAATAAATAATTCATTGAAATAACTGTCATAATTTTTTTCCCTTTCGTTATACACTTATTAATTTCTAAAATCTACCACCTATAAGGCACTAGGTAAATCAATTCATTAATATGATTTTTATTTTAAAGCTTCTAATAATTCAGCTTTTTTCATTGTGCTAGCACCAGCAATATTCTTTTCACTAGCCATTTTCTTTAATTCAGCAACTGTTAATTTAGATAAATCAGTAGCCTCTTTTGTAGCAGCTTTTACTTCTTTTTTAGCAGTAGCTTTTGCAGCAGGTTTAACTTCTTGTTTAGTTATCTTTCCTTCTTTTCCTGCTTTAGCTGTTTTAACTAATTCAGCAAATGCTTTTGGATCATTAATAGCAATTTCAGAAAGCATTTTTCTATTGATTTCTACTCCTGCTTTATTTAATCCTTCAATAAATCTTGAATAACTAATTTCATTTTCACGACATGCAGCATTAATTCTTACGATCCATAGACGTCTGAATTCTCTTTTCTTTTGTCTTCTATCACGGAATGCATATTGTCCTGAATGCATTAATTGTTCTTTAGCTGTTTTATATAATCTATGTTTACTTCCAAAATACCCTTTAGCTTCTTTTAAAACTTTTTTATGACGAGCTTTTGTAGTAACTCCATTTTTAACTCTTGTCATATCTTCTTCCTCCTTTATTTAAACTAGATTATTTCTTTTAATCTGTTGTAATCAGCTCTTGATAGTGCTGAACCTTTTCTATTCTTTCTATTTGCAGAACTTGTTTTCTTACCAGTGTTATGACGTGATCCTGGTCTACCTATAGCAATTGTTCCGCCTTTTCTTACTTTTAATACTTTTTTTGTTCCTTTATGTGTTTTTAATTTAGGCATATTCTTCTTCCTTTCTTTACTTCTTTTGAACTAGTAGCATTGTCATACTTCTACCATCTAGTTTTGGTTGTTCTTGAACTTCAGCTACATCATTAAGACGTTCAGCAAATTTTACTAATACATCTCGTCCTAACTCAGTATGAGCCATTTGACGTCCTTTAAAACGAATAACCATTCTTACTTTATCACCTTTTTCGATGTATTTTCTTACGTTACGTAATTTTGTTTCAAAGTCTCCTACATCGATAGCTGGTGACAATCTAAATTCTTTTAATTCAGATAAAGATTGTTTTTGTCTTTTTAGGGCTTCTTTTTCTTTTTTAGACTTTTCATACTTATACTTATTGTAATCCATTACTTTACATACTGGTGGATTACCATTTGGATTGATAAGTACTAAATCTAATCCAGCATAAGTTGCAAGTGTTAGAGCATCACTTATAGGTTTTACTCCAACTTGTTCACCATTAGGTCCAATTACCAAAACTTGACTTACTTTAATCTGTTCATTGATAAGCAGATTATTTTTCGTGTTTGCTATATAAAACACCTCCATTAAATATAAAAAAGTAGGTATAATATACCTACTATCAAACCATATAAAAATATTAAATATTTTACTTTGGCTCTTTACCTATTGCTGTTCGCTAATCAGGTGGATGTAGGTACATCGCTTTCCTTTTTCATGTTTACGTTCTAGATTATATGATATTTTTCATGATATGTCAACAATTATTTGATATTTATTCTCGATAATTTTTACTAACTAGTTCATAAGAATCACTTAATTGTTTAATTCTTTCAGTTATTCTCTTAGCTTTTACTTTATCAATACTATTAGATGTCACTGCTAAATGTTTTTCTAATTCATCGATAGTAAAATTAGAAGTAAAGAATGTTGCTAAGTTTTCGTCCATTCTATATTGAAGAATTGGTTCTAATACTTCATCCCTTGCCCAACTAGTTAGGTACTCTGCTCCTATATCATCAATAAGTAATACTGGTACTTTCTTAATAGATTCATATTTTTCACTATAGTTACTTGAAAACGATTCTTTTAGACCTCTTATAAATTCTGGTAAGTGAATTACTGTACCTTTAACATCTTTTTTAGCAAGTTCATTTAGTAAGGCTGCTACTAAATATGTTTTTCCTGATCCAAAACTACCATGAAGATATATAGCTTTTTCATGTGATACAAAATAGTTTGATAAGTATGACTTCATTTTTTTAATTACTTCAATTCTATTTTTATCTTTATATAGATTTTTAAAACTTGCATTTTTAATTGCTTTAGGGACATCAAATAATTCTACGTTATCATGATATGATTCATTAACAGTGTATCTACAAGCACGATATGAGAATGCAACACGATTATTATCTCTACTTGGCATTAGAAAGAAACCTCTAATTTTATTTTTACATTCACTTAAAGAACTGCAATTACTACAATTATGAAACTCACTAGCTGCTTCTTTTATTCTAGAAGTATATTTCATAAGTAAATCGTCATCTATTTTTAGTATTGTTACTAACTCTTTAAATTGTCTATCTTCTAGCGCTTTAACATATTCTTGTTTTAGTTTTATATCTTGATCATTATTTCTTTTAACTATAGTATTTATATCTATCATACCGATCACCACTAAAAAAATTATATCATTAAAAAAAAAGATCTCCAAGATCTTTTATGTATTATAGTTTGATAAATTGATTTAATTTGTTTTAATAACATATGGATTATTCTCTGTACCGTCTCCTCCACTTGTGACTTCTACAGTTGATTTAAGATTAATAACTGGACGCACGCTAAGATGATCAGTTACCTTAGAGCTCCTGATAAATCTCCCTTCTGCAACATAATACACTTCGGCGCAATTATCAGAAAAAGCGACAGGCGTCATTGTCCAAAAATCTTGACCACCCGCCAAATAATAAGTATCATTGTCGGCTACCGTGCCGCCTGCATAAATGACTTCATCAAGTGTAATTGTTCCTACTGATACCATTAAAGCCTTATTTCCACTTTCAGATTCATCCGATGTATACAAATCATTACTTTGTGGGCATTTAAATTGTGGCTTTACTCCTTCGCCGCCAAGCAATCTATGCATTGCTCCATATACTGTAAAATTACTGCCATAACCTAAAGCAGTATCTCCACTAGCCCATGTATTAGCACTAGGCGCTACACTTCTATCGTTACAGAAACCTGCATCAGCCAAATAAGATTCGTAATCATATATGGAACCGTTCCAAAACCAGTCAAAAAGCATTTGATTCAATTCGCTACGCTCTCCATTTGCGTGTGTTTCTTCATAAGTTGAGGCTTCAGGTGTCCCATACATATATCCTACATATGCATTATTATCAGAGCTTTCATTGAACACGCTACTACCTATTGTATCAGATAAAATTAACCGTATACTTCCGTCTTCATTTATTCTTATTATACGCCAATCAAGGTCAGCAAATGATACATAATTATTTTCTACTGCACCTCTAAAGTAATATGTTACTTTGTTATCTTCAGTATTAGTACTTGTATAATATAGCCCTTTTCCATTCGTGTCACTACTTGGTTGTGAAAAATCTATATTGGTATCTGGTTGAGCTTGGTTGCTGTTTAGAATCTTATATACTAATGTATTGGGATTAGTTGGTTCATCTCCACCTGGAGTTGTACTATTTACATATTGTATATAATTAATACTTACTGTTAAATTATTATTTGTTTTACTTGGTTGAGTGGTTACTGAACTATCATAACTTATTGTTACGTTAAATGTGGTACTTGTTCCTTTTGACAGCTTATCACCTTTTGTTATTCCTGATACTTCAAATTTTATTGCATCGCTTCCTGTTTCACTTTCTGTTATTTTATCTATTACTGCATCTATTGTTCCTTGATTTGCTACTGTTATTTTATAGACAATTTTATCTCCTGGACTAGTTAGGTCTACATTGAATGTTGCTGTTGTTCCACTTGCTGTTGGAGGATTTGTAATTGTTACTCCGCTTGTTTTTGATACTTCTTCTATTTTAGTAAATAATATTTTCCATGTTGACTCTATACTTGCTGTTCCATTAATTGTTAATTGTGTTGCAAATGCTGCATATCCCACTGCCATTATACATATTAATGTACACATCGTTATTATTATTATCTTTTTTGTCTTCATATATTTTTCTTTCATCTCCATCCTCCGTTATTATTTTATCTGTAATTATTATACCCCCCCCCCCTAGGTAATTGGCAAGATACTTATTTCTCTTTTTTATTTTTTACTGTACAGTTAATTATAAACCTTAATCATTAAATTTTTATTTGGTAAATTATTTCATAAAAAAGATACACTTTTATGTACCTTTTAATATTTTAAATATTTTTTAGTGCTTCTAAAAGTTGAATTCCCGGAATTTGAAATAATATAATTGCAAAAGTTGCTATTAAAATGAATGGTCCAAAGGGAATAACATTGTTTTTATCTTTTAGTAGAATAATCAAAGAAAGTGGTAAAGCTATTATTGAAGATAGGAATATTGAAAATACTCCTAAAATGGGACCTAGAGCAATACCAACAAAAAACATTAACTTTACGTCACCGCCACCTAGGCTTTCTTTCTTAAAAATTAAATTACCTAATACCATAAATATATACATTATAATAAAAAGTAATAATCCTGAAAGTACAGATAAAGAGGCAACCTTAACGCCATCTACAACTAGTTTTACTACAAATATCAAAATAGAGAAAAATATAGTTACTTCATCTGGTATTATTAAATAATTTATATCACTTACTATTACTACTACTAAGAACGATGCTACTATAACAGCAATTAAAAATTCATAACTAAAACCAAATATATAATATGATACTGCAAATAATACTCCAGTTGTTAATTCTATTACAGGATAGATAATAGAGATTTTTTCATGGCATGCTCTACATCTACCCTTTTGAATTAAATATGATAAAACTGGTATTAGTTCATACCATTTCAAATTATGCTTGCACTTTGGGCAAAAGCTTCCAGGATATACTATCGATAACCCTTTAGGTACTCTATAACCTACCACATTGAAAAATGATCCGAATATGCAACCAATTATTAATATAAATATTGTATATATTATTTCCATAATTACTCCTATAATTGTCCGTATAAGTCAAACATTGGTAAAATAATTGACATTATAATAAATCCTACTGCTACTGCTAAGAAACAAATAATAATTGGTTCAATTAAACTTTTAATAGTAGTTACAGCATTTTCATGTAATCCTTGATAGTGATCAGCTACTTTTTCCATCATAACAGCTAACTGTCCTGTTGATTCACCAGTTACTAGCATTTCATAAGCTACGACTGGAAAAGCCCACTCACCTTTAAAGCTTTCGCTTATTTTAGCACCTTTACTAAGGCCTATTAATGTTCTATTAATTATATCTTTATATATTTCATTTGAAGAGATCTGACTTAGTATTTCCATACTATCAGTAATAAATACACTGTGACTTAGAAGTGATGCAAAAGTTCTAGTTAAATTTGCTACTTCATTATAAATAATTACATTACCTATAACTGGTAGTTTCATATAAAATGTTTGCATTGCTTTTCTAAATGCTCTAACGTTTTTAAATAACCAACGATATACTATTAAAACAGTAATAATTCCAAGAGCTAATGCCCACCAATAATTAGCAAAGAATTCACTCATGCCAATTACAAATAATGTAATACCTGGAAGTTTAGCATTATTACTTGCAAACATATCTACAAATTGTGGTACTACAAACATTACAATAAATATTACAGCACCTACTGCAACTGTGAAAATAACTGCTGGATATATTAATGCTGATAACATTTGCTTTCTAGATTTTTCTGTTTGAGTATAATATTCTGCCATTTCATCAAGAGTACCTGCTAAGTCACCAGTCATTTCTGATGTTTTAATCATGTTTATTAATAATTTAGGGAAAGCATCGCCTTGACGTTCTAGTGCAGTAGAAAAATTACATCCTACTACAAGTTCATAAACTACTCTATCATAAATTCTACGTAATTGTGGTTTTGATGTTTGTCTTGCTAAAATACGCATAGAATCAACCAGTGGAATACCTGCTTTAATATAGGTAGCTAGTTGAGTAAGTGAAAACGAAAGATCACCCTTCTTTATTTTGCCACCGCCAAAGTTAACATCTACATCCCATTTAGGTCTTTTATTTATACTTATTATTTCATAGCCTTCATTAGTTAAAAATATTCTAACGGCATCAGCATTTTCAGCATCAAAAATACCTTTTATAATATTGCCATTAGAACCTCTTACAACGTATCTAAACGATTGTAATTTAGCTCTTCTTTCTTTCTGTGCTTGTTCTTGTTCTTCACGTTTAAATTCCGTACTTTCTGCTTTTACACGAGCTAATTCTCTTTCTAGATCAGCACCTTCTAATTTTTTTACTTTAGGTACATTACTACTTATACCTTTATTGCGTCCAAAAAGATAGCCAACACCTTTTTTAGCATATTTTAAAATTGTAACAGGAAATAATAAAATATTTTTCATTAGCTATCCCCTCTTGTCTATTCTAAAAAGATTATAGCATACCTCTTGATAATTTTAAACATTTTTTAATTAATTCATATAATAATGTAAAGGAGGGCTATCATGTTTAACAATGGTTATAACGGTTTTTATCCTTATCAAGGTGCTGGTTTAAAAACAGGACTATTTTCTTCAATCAAAGGCAAATTCAATTGGTCAAGTCTATTAAACAATACTCAAAAAACTTTAAATATAATAAATCAAGCAATACCTGTATATTATCAAGTAAAACCAATTTGGAATAATACTAAGACAGTTTTTAAAATAATGGGTGCTGTAAAAGATGATAACGATAATGTTAGTGTTAATAATAATGTTAATACTAATACAAGTGCTACTACTAATGTTAATAACAATAATATCTCTAATAACACACCTAACTTTTTCCTATAAAAAAAGTACTAGATTATCTATTTTCTAGTACTTCTATCATTTGTGGTATCATTTGTTTCTTTCTAGATACTATATCTTTTAAGAAAATACCTTGCTTAATATTATCTAAATCAAATGCTTCACTCATTATTTTTTCAGCTTTGCTATTATAGATAATATATGAACCGTTCTTGATAATATCAGTTATAAATAATGCTACTACTATATAGTTATTATTAAGAGAAATATTATCTAATAATTTTTGATATTCTAGTATATCTTTTTCAACATAGTTAAAGCTTGTTGTAAATATTTGTCCTACTCCTATTTGCTTATCTTCTACATGGAATAATTTAAAGTCATGATAAATTATTTCCTCTTTAGTTTTATCTTTAAGTTCACTACCCGCTTCAAACATCTTAATACCATATTCTTTATAATCAATTTCTAAGTAGTTAGCTAAGGCCAGAACTGCTTCTCTATCTATTTTAGTAGTTGTTGGGCTTTTAAGTAGTAATGTATCAGAAATAATAGCTGATAACATAAGCCCTGCAATATGGCGTGGAATTTCAATATTTCTTTCTTTATACATTAGATATAGTATTGTGTTAGTACTACCTACTGCCATATTTCTGAAGTTAATTGGTAGCGTTGTTGCAACAGTTCCTAATCTATGGTGATCTATTACTTCAATTATTTCAGCTTCATCTAATCCATCGACGCTTTGTGATTCCTCATTGTGATCAACCAAAATAACTTTTTTTCTTTTTTTATCAACTATATCATTAATTCTTAACATGCCTAAACATTTATTATCTTTGTCTATTATTGGATAGTTAGTATGTCTTACTCTATTAGCTATTTCATTAAAATCGCTTAAATAATCAAACAAATTAAATGTAACTGCACTTGGTCCTATATTTAAAATATCTATATAATTTGACATATTAATTAATTTAGTAACTTCAAATGTACTAAGAGGAGTTTTAATGATATTTACTTTATTCTCTTTAGCAACTTTTAAATGACTTAATTTAATTTCACCATTACCAACAACAATAATTAGTTTAACTTTAGATGCTATAGCATATTCAATAATACTATGACGATCACCAACGATTAAGGCTGTATTGTTATCTAATTCAATATTATTTAGAAAAGTTGTACTTCTAAATGACGCTGCCATAATATTAGCATCTATTTCATCATCAAACCTTAAAACCTCTCTAGCATTTAGTGTCTTTAAAAGATTATCATAAGAAGTATGTAAATAATCGAAGTTGCCAGTAATCAGCTCTTTAGCAATTTCTTTTAATGTTACTATACCTAAAAGATTACGTTCATTATCTACTATAGGTACACCACTAGTATTATTATTTAACATATAGTTATAACACTCCATAATCGAGTGATGTTTTTCTAAATAAAAATTTTTTTTAAAATTAACATCTCTTATTTGTAATCTAACATCATTTAAATATTTAGGCGATGGTACATTAAAATAATTAAGAATAAACTTAGTTTCATTATTTAAATGTCCTAAAACTCTTGGTGAGGCTTTCATATTCTTATGTGTTTCATTAATATAATACGATGCTGTTATTGCTGCTGCTACAGAATCAGTATCAGGCTTTTTATGTCCAAAAACGTATACTTTTTCCACTTCTTCACTTCCCTTTTTAAAGCTTATGTAGTTATACTATTTTTTTAATTCTTTGTCAATTATTATTTAACATAAATTTAACATGATATTATTTCTTAGTCAATTAAAAAAATTTGCTATTTTATGAAAGTGTATTTATAATATGCAGTGAGGTGTTACTATGAAAATTAACGATGAAAATAATGATTCATCTATCAGCTTCTTTCAAAGATTAAAAAATGATGAAGAAGCAAGAGGCGAATTTGTCATGCGAAATCAAAATTTAATTTACGATCAAATTAATAAAAAATTTAGTCATACTCCGTTCGAACAAGAAGATTTATTTATGTTTGGAATGTGTGGTTTAATTAAAGCGGTTGACTCTTTTGATCCGAATGCTGGATACAAATTTTCTACTTTTGCTGCCCCTTGTATAGCTAATGAAATTATTTCTTATATAAATAATAGAAATAAATGTGTTAGATGCGAAAGCATCGAAAAAGACGTTGCGCCATCTAACGGTGGTAAACCTTTAAAATTAAAAGATATTATTATCGATGATGAAGCTGATGTATTCGACAACTATTGGACAGATCAATTATATAAGAAAGTTAATGAGGCTATAGATGAACTTTCTCCAATTGATCAAACGATTATTAAAATGCGTTTTGGTTTCGATGATAACGAAAGAACTTCTTTCGCTGATATTGGTAGAAAATGCGGATTTTCTAGGCAATATTTAAATGCTAGATATCAAAAAGCAATGCGTTTTTTAGCAATTAAAATAAAAGGCGCTATTGATGAACCAAAAGAACAAGTAAAATGTAAAAAAAGGAAAGACCCAAATTAGGGCCTTTTTTATTCAATATTAACTAATTTATTGTCTATTATAGAATATAAATATAAAGTGACATTCTTATGTAGTTTTTTAAATATATAATCTCTATATCCATTTAATTGATTAATGTATGCATCATCACTTACGTTTTTTAATTTGTAATCTACTATTATTACTTTATCATCATATTCTAGGAGTAAGTCGATAATTCCTTTAGAATATATATTTTCAAATTCATATTCTTTATATATTCTAGGAGTTCTAAAGTCAATTCCACAATTTAAAAACTGCATTATATATTTACTATAATTTTTATCTATTAAATCTAAATTAGGATTCTTAAAATCAGTAATTTCAAAGATATAGTGAACGTATTCTCCAAAAGCCATTTTATCTTTTAATTCTTCAGTTACTAGTTGAGAGACAACTTTAGAATAATGAGTTTGTTCTACATCATTATTTTCTATTTCTATCTTTTTAAACGTTAAAGAAGGTGCATTCTTGTCTATATAATTTTCATAATTACTCTTTTGAATTAAATTATATTTTTTAGTTAATTCTAAATCATCTAAATTGATATTTTTTATATAATCTTTTATGGCTGGATATATGCTTTCTATTATATCTTTAAAAGATCGATAAGATTTTCTTAAAAAGTTATTAATAACATTTGTAGTATCGTTAACATTTTCATTAATTTCTGCTACTAAAATCATTTTTTCTTTTGCTCTTGTTAATGCTACATAAAATAATCTTATTTTTTCACTTATCTCTTCTTTTAAATAGTCTTCTCTTAATAAATATTTATAAATAGTATTTGCTATTCCTTCTTTAAAGTAAGGAGTTATTATTCCATATTTATTATCAAACAAGAATTTTTCTTTTAAATCACTAATATTAAATTTAGCATATAAGCCTGAATAATAACAAATATGATATTCAAGACCTTTAGATTTATGAATAGTCATTATTTTAACACTATTTTTGCTATCTTCACTCATACTTATTTTAATGTCGTAATTGTCATTTATTAAGGTATCTAAATAGTTATAAAATTCTATTATTGAGTATCCTGCATCAGTCATGTTTGAACTTATATTAATTAAGTATTCATATCTAGTCATTCGATCTTTAATATTACCTACTAAGTTTATATTAGAATATATCTCAAACTTTTCTATTATTAATTCTAGTAATTCTCTTGGTGTAATTATTTCATATGACTCTACTATTTCTAAGACTTTTTTCATAATTGTACTATCTAGAAAATTATCATTATCTAAATAATCAAATATTTCTTGATCAGAATAAGAGAATAAGAAACTTCTAGCTATACTTGTAAAGCTATATTTAAATTCAGTCAAATATGTTTTGTTGTATGTATTAATTATTAATGATATTATATTTTTAATTATTAAAGTATCACTCTCATTGGTAATTGAAGTATCTGTATATTTTGAAATTGGAATTTTTAAATATCCAAATATTTTTTTATACAAATCGAATTTAGAAGTCCTATCCATTAATATCACAAAGTCATTATAAGTTATATCTCTTAATAGTCCTTCATCTTTATCAAATACTTGATACTTATTTTTTACTTTATCCATAATATCTTTTGCTATAGCAAAGATTTCTATTTCTTCTTTGGTAAAATCATATCCTTTAGGATATTCATATTTTAAAACTTCAAAATTGTTATTTTGATTAGTGGTTCCCTTTTCAATATATGTATTATTACCAAATACCATTTGATGAGTACTTTTATAATCAGCTCCACCTATATCATCATCCATAATTAAATTAAATATAAGATTAATGTTATCAAGTACTTCTTTTCGAGAACGAAAGTTTTTAACTAAATCTATCTTATAACCACCATTTAATTTAGAATAGTTATCATATTTAGTTTTAAAGATATATGGGTTAGCATTTCTAAAACGATAAATTGATTGTTTTATATCTCCTACCATATATACATTATTATTTTCTATTGTCGAAATAAAAGCTTCTTGAAGATCACTAGTATCTTGGTATTCATCGATCATTATTTCTTTAAAATGATATTTTAATTCGTTTTTTACTTCTTCATTTTCTTTTACTATTCGAATTGCCATTTTACTAATATCAGTAAATTCATATAAGTCATTTTTATTTTTATATGAATTAAGCAGCTCATCAAGGCTTAGAATAATCTTTGTAATTATTTCTACATAATCTTTAGTTGAAATAATAGAATTTTTTATATCGATAATATCATCAAAAGTTAATAGTGATTCTATCTCTTTTAATGTGCTGTTAATAGATTCTTTTATTTCTTTAGCACCGTCTTCACTACCTTTTGGTAAATTAGGGAGTTTAATTGGAAAACTTATTTTAATCTCATCATAATTACTGCTACTTAATAAAGAACTTAACACTTCATAAACATTATCTAAATAGTTTATATCTATATATTGTTCTAATTCTTTTAAAAGTTTTTTAATAAATTCTATTTTATTTTTTAAAAGACTTGTAAAGGCATTAATATCATTATCAATTTTATTATTATCATAAAAAGTATTTAAGTAGTTTTGTAAATATTCTTTTTTATCATATTTTAAATCTAACTTATTAGAAATTGATATTATATATTTTTTAATTTCTTCATCATCTTTAGTGCAAAAATCAGTAATTAGTTTTAGAAACTTAGGATCCTTTTTAAGGTATAAATCTTCAAATATGCTATCTAGCATTTTATTTTTTTCTATATAAATTATGCTAGCATCTATAATTGATACGTTTTTAGAAACATTTAGTAAGTAATGATATTTTTTTACTACTGACAATGCATAACTATCAAATGTTGTTATATAACTGGCATCTATGTATTCTAATTGTTTAGCTAAAGATGGTTCCTTACTTATTTTCTTTCTAATTCTTTCTTTCATTTCAAAAGCCGCAGCTTTAGTAAATGTTAAAATTAATAATTCATTAACATTTACCCCATCTTTTAACTTTCTTAGTACTCTTTCTGATAAAACAGCAGTTTTACCACTACCCGCACCAGCTGATACTATGATATTAGTACCTTCTTTATCTATTGCTTCTTGTTGTTCTTTTGTCCAATTAGGCATTAATATCACCTCCTAGAAAGCTAAAGTCTTTATATTCTTTTAAGTTAACTATATCTTCTTCCTTCATATAGCATATATCTTTATATTTACAAAAAGCACATCCTACATTTTCCATACCTATTCTTTTAGGATTAATATCAAATTTAGCAGACAATATATCTTCTATTGCCGAATTAATTTTTTCATCGACTAAATTTATTAAAGCACCAATCTTAACGTCTTCTATTACTTTAGCATACGCATAAAAGCCTTTACTAGTTATTTTCATACTTTTAATAAATTCACTATTCTCATAAGTAGGATCAAACCTTGATAACATTCCTTCATCCGTTGTACTGTATCCTATTAATTTTAAGTTGTCCTTCTTTTGATCTAAGTAAGTTTTATTATTACTCTTTAAGATTTCATTATGTAGAATCTTTTGTAAATAGAATCCAACAAATTTAGGATTAGTAAATAAATTACTATATTTAACTAAATATAAATAAACTGGTAGTTGCATATCGATCCCATAAACAATATTATAAAGACTAGTACTTGGATTTCCTGTTTTATAGTCAATGATAGAAATAAGTTCTTCACCATTAACACTTTTATACATAATTTTATCTACTATTCCCATAAATGTTACAGGTATATCTTTGGATTTATCAATATAAATCTTTTTTTCAAAATAATTATCTGTAAGTCCTGTTTCTTTATGTAGATGTCTTACTTCATCAATTATTAGTTTCAATTCATTTTTTAATTTTACTAAAAAGAATTGTTCACTTACTGATAGCTCTTTATCCTTAATATAGTTATCCCATTCTTTATTTAAATCGAAATCATCATTAAAAGACACTGATAAAATATAATGAAATAAGTTACCTACAAAAGTTTTAAATGTTTCACAATATTTATCTATTTTTAATACACTAGCAATATAATATCTAAAAGCACATCTATAATAGTTATCAATTGTAGAATAAGACAAAAGTAATTTATTATTTAATTTCTTTATTAGTTTTTCTTTAGATATTCCTGTATATTTATTGTCATACTTCATATAAGGAATGGAAACGCTGTTGTAATAGCTATCAAGCAAGTTATCTTTGTAATCATATTTTATTAATTCATCTAGCATTTTACCTAATGAAATCATACTAAATTCTTTTGAATAGATAGTATCTAAAGTTATTTTTTCTACATTCATAGCAAGTTCTTTAATTAAATTTGATGGATAAAAGTCTTCACTTATACTTTTTAATTTATAGGATATAACAAGATTTTGTATTGAATTTATCTTTCTTATAACTGCCTCTTTTTCTAGTAGATTAATTTCATTAGTTAATGAAAGATCTAATTCCTTTTTTAAAGCATCACTAATATAATTTTCATCTTTGGCTATACCAGGACACACTCCTTGATTAAAGCCCATTAGAAATACATATTCATCGTCTAAAAATATTGTATTAGAAAAAGGTACTACTTCAACACTATTTACCAAATTTTTATTTGGTAGTTTGGTATTTTTTAATTTATATATGATAGCTTCTTTAATAACGCTAAAAGGATAATTATATTTTATGTAATTATTACATATAGTAATAATTTTTTCATATATCTTTGAATTGATATTATTTACTGTTATTTCATTATTCCATATTTCTACTGCTTCAGTTAATGTTGAAGCAATATTTAATTTTTTCAAAAACATTTTACATATACTAGTAGAAATAATTGATGAATTTTTTGATATATTGATTGGAATATTATACATTTTAGATAAAGTAGTTAATGTATGGTTATAATTGGTATCTATATTAGTTATTTTTATTTTATTGATATCTATTCCTTCATCAATTAATTTAGCAATTTGAGATAAAACAAAGTTCGATTCATCTAGTAATGTATTGCCCTCATATACTGTTATGTTTTTATTGTCTAAAGCATTAGAATCAATTATTTTAACATTATCAAAATAAGATAGAATTCTACTTTGAAATTTATCGATATAATCATATCCATACACAATAACTTGTTTGAAAGATAAATTTTGCAAAAACAAATTATCTTTTTTTAATAATTGTTGATCTTCTAATTTTTGCTTTAAAGTACATAATTGGTTTAACTTTTCACTTTTATATTGTTCGTTTTCTACATAATACATGTTATCAATCAATATTTTACTAACATCATATTTATAATTATATTTATCCATAAGATATAATAAAGCTTCTTCATCATAATCAAAAAATATATGACGCTTTATTTCATTGAAATCAAAAATCTTAACGTTTATAAGCTTGTCTAATGAATCTATATATCTTAAGATTTTACTTTTTATATTATTTGGTATTATAAGAATAGTTTCTTCATCTATTGTATCTAAAAAATTCATAATATCACTACCTTTAAACATATATTTATTTTATCATTTTAAAGCCTAAAAAAAAAGAATATTTAGAATATTCTTATTTAACAAGATATGGATTAGTTTTTGTTCCATCTCCACTTAATATTAATGTGTCTGCTTTCAAATTGATTACTGGACGTACCCAATGCGCATCGTCGACGTTGCCCATGCCTACGCGACCAGAATCACCCACAGTCCACATGACAGTGGTAGCAGGGGACCCAGCGTAGGCAGGTGACATTGTCCAAAATTGCTTTCCTATATAAAGATAATACTTTTCATTTGTTTCAGTATAAGCACCGCCAGCATATGATGCCTCATCTGCTGTTATTAATCCTATTGGATATGTTAAAGTTTTGTTTCCTTTTGTCGAAGTCGACGTTGTATATAAATCATTATCTTGTGGACATTTAAACTGTGGTTGACTTATTAAGCGATTATATACACCATAACCACTATAAGTTGTTCCTATTCCTGTACCCATGTATAAGGTTCTATCTCCACAAAATCCCGAATCCGCTAAATATGATGAATAATTTGATAAATGGTTCTGATACCATATATCTAAATACAATTTCATAACACTTGAATTAGCATTTGCATGTGTTTCTTCGTATGTAGTTGCCCCAGCAGTTCCATACATATATCCTACATAAGTATTGTCATCACGATTTTCATTAAACTTACTTGTACCTACCGAATCCTGTTTAATTAATCTTATACTACCATCTTCGTTTATTCTTATTATTCGCCATGTGAATCCTGCAAAAGATACATAGTTATTTTCTACTGCTCCTCTAAAGTAATAAGTAGTTTTATTATCTTCTGTATTTGTTGATGTGTAATAAAGCCCTGTTCCATTTGTATTACTACTTATCTTAGAAAAATCTATATTTGTATCATTCATTGTTGTATTATTACTTAATATTTTAGTTACTAATTTTTCGTATGCATCTGGTATTAATTCGCCATCTGCTGTTGGTGCACTTGCTACATATTGTCCTATATTTAATGTTAATCCTACCTCTTTTGTCTTTTTACTTGGATCTTTTTCTACTGCTGGATTATATCCTACTGTTACTGTCATTGTATGAGTTGGACATGTAGTTAATCCTTCGCAGCTTTCTATTGTTGTTCCTTTTCTTATATTTTCTATTCTTACATATATAGCATCATTATCTGTTGATGTATATGTTGCTCCTTTTACTTCTGCTTTTATATCTCCATAGTTTGTTATATCTATTTCATATGTTAATTCATCTCCTGGTTGTACTAAATCTACTTCAAAGTTTGCTGTTGTTGATGTATAACTACTACTCTTTGAAGTTGCTCCCCCTTTGGTACTTCCCGTCTTTACTCTTATTGCACTGAATTCTACTTTCCATGTTGATGTTACTGAGGTTCCTCCATTTATATCTAATTTTGTTGATAATAATGCATATCCTATCCCCATAAACAGCATCATTACGCACATTACTATTATTACTGTTGTCTTCTTTCTATACATCGTATCAGCTCCCCTAGTATTATGTGTATATTATCTCATTAATAAGATTTTTTTTCAATATCTTCTACAATAAAATACTTTTATTTATCTATAGATTTCTTTAAGAAAACCATTATCTTTGATATAATATTGTTGGTGATGTTATGAATGGATTAGTATTATCAGGTGGAGGCGGCAAAGGCGCTTATCAAATTGGTGTCTGGAAAGCTTTACGCAAAATTCATTATAAAATTGATATTGTTACTGGTACTTCGGTTGGTTGCTTAAATGCATTGTTAATCACTCAAAATTATAAATTTTTAGCTCCTTTTATTTGGAGTAGAATTGATTTTAGTGAAATATTTCAAGATGATGTAAAAAAAGAACAAACAACCATGGAAATAATCGAAATGTATGGTAAAAATATTTTGAAAAACAAAGGCATGAGTACTGATAACTTGCAAAAAAAATTAGATAAGGTTGTTAATTATAGAAAATTTTATAAATCTAAAGTGGATTTTGGATTGGTTACTGTAAATTTAAGCAACTTAAAACCAGTTGTCTTAACCAAAAAAGAAATTCCTAAAGAAAGATTAAAAGATTATTTGATGGCTTCTGCTACTTGCTATCCGGCTTTTAAGATGAAAGATATTGATGGTAATAAATATATCGATGGTGGTTATTATGATGTCTTACCAATCAACCTTGCAATTAAAATGGGAGCCACAAAAATAGTTGCTGTTGATTTAAAAAGTTTCGGAATAAAAAAGAAAGTTAAGGATAAAAATATTCCCGTTACATATATCGTTCCTAGAAACAATATTGGATACAGTCTATTGTTTAATAGAAATGTTAATAAACTTAATATGAAATATGGTTACAATGACACTTTAAAAGATTTTGGTAGATTAGAAGGTAACAAGTTCACATTCAAAAAGAACTTCACTAACCACATTAATCACCAGTTAGTAAAAAATAATATTCTATGTTTTTATAACTTAAAAAATATAGAAAAAAATATATTACTTAATAAAAAACTAAAACATTTTATAAGCGATACATTAGATACTAAAGCCTATATAAAAATATTAGAAAATATTGGTTATAGTTATAGTCTTCCTGACTACAATATCTATTCTATACGTAAGTTTAATAAACTAGTTACTAATAAAATTAATAAACAAGAACCAATAAAAAAACTAGGAATTAATCCTTCAAAAAAAGATGTAATAACATTTTTATATAGCTGTATGCTTAATAACGAGACTAACAAAATAAAAAAAATATCACTTATATATTCAAACGAGTTTATTGCTGCTATTTATTTATATACTATAACTAGAGGTAAGTATCATGCAATTTAAATACAGCGATTCAAATAAAAGATATTATACTTTGGATTATTTCTATAAACATAAATTTAATTCTAAAGTATTTAAAGTTAGTCTTAATGCTGGATTCTCTTGTCCTAATAAAGACGGTACAAAAGGATATGGGGGATGCATTTATTGTTCTAAACTAGGTAGTGGTGACTATGCAGGAGATAAAAATGAATCATTAATAGAACAATTCAATAAAGTTAAAGAAATTATGAGTCATAAGTGGCCAAATAGCAAATACATCGCTTATTTTCAAGCTAATACCAATACTTATGCTCCTGTTGAAATATTAAGAGAAAAGTACGAAAGTGTTATGTATTTGGACAATGTAGTTGGACTAAATATTGCTACTAGACCTGATGCTATTAGTGATGAATGCCTGGATTATTTAGAAGAAATTAATAAAAAGACTTATTTAACTATTGAATTGGGACTACAAACCATACATGAAGAAACATCTAAACTAATAAATCGAGGACATGATTTAAAATGTTTTAATGATATGCTAAAAAAATTAAGGGATAGAAATATAAATGTTGTTGTACATATAATTAATGGACTACCTTATGAAACAAAAGAAATGATGTTAGAAACTGCTAGATATTTATCCAGTTTGGATATTCAGGGTATTAAAATACACATGTTACATATTTTATCCGATACAGCCTTAGCTAATCTATATGAAAAAGAACATTTTCATGTTTTAACTAGAGAAGAATATGTAGATATTGTTTGTTCACAGTTAGAATTATTACGGGAAGATATTGTTATACATCGTATTACAGGAGATCCTAACCCAGATGATTTAATTGAACCTAAGTGGCTGATTAAAAAATTTGGTGTGTTAAACGAAATAGATAAAGAAATGGTTAAAAGAAATAGTTATCAAGGTAAATTAAAAAAGTATTCACAGTAATTGTGGATACTTTTATTTTGTTTTCTTTTTCTGAATATTATATGTTATTTTTGCTAAAGACTTTGTGGATAAAAATCTCTCAAAGAAATAAGCGCACTTCATTTTAAATCCTGGTACAATAACAAGTTTTTTATTGAACATTTTATCTATAGCATATTTTGCCACGAATTCACTAGTTAATGGTTTTACAGAGAATTTCACATTTGCTACTTTATTGAAATTAGTATCAACAGGTCCTGGACATAAACATGATATTACTACATTAGATTTGTCTCTACGTAATTCTTCTGATATTGAAGTAGTTAATCTTAATACATAAGCTTTGGTACTATAATATGTTGCCATTAATGGTCCCGGAACAAAAGCCGCTGATGATGCAACATTAAGAATATAACCACTATTTCTCTTCTTCATGTCTTTTAAGAATAACTTAGTTAGAATGTGAACAGCTTTAATATTTAAATCAATCATATTTAATTCTTTAGATAAATCTGTCTCATCAAATTTTCCAAAATCACCAAAACCTGCATTATTAATTAATATGTCTATATTTTCGCTTTTACACAATACATATACTTCTTTTACTTTATTTTCAAGAGATAAATCAGCAACAATAATTTTGACATCAGTCTTTAAATTTTCTTGCATTTTTTGTAATTTTTCTTTATCTCTAGATACTAAAATTAAATCATGACCTAAATCACTTAAATACTTAGCCATTTGGTATCCAATACCAGATGAAGCTCCTGTTATCAATACTTTCATAAAACCATCTCCAGCCTCATTATACCATAGAAAAAAGGCCTTTACTAGACCTCTTCACTTTCTTCTATATCACTAGAGTCATAATTTTTACTAAATTTTTGTAAAAACTCTTGAAGTTTTTCTCTTTCTTCATCTGATATTTCATTTATATCTTTAGCATTATCAGTATCTATAGATGGAACATCCTCATTTAGATAGATATTATTAACGGAACTTAATACTATCTTATTGTCCTCAGTATTTCCTATAGATATTTTAGTTTCTAGTTTATATTCTTTATTTTTAGTAACTGTGCTAATCTTAAATGTTATATCACCTAGAGTTTCACCATTATAAGTACAAGATAATGCTAAGTCAAACGTAGAATTATTTTTAACTAATGTACCACTTATGGATGCATTACCTTCATCATTTACTACAGTGATGTTTATGTTTGCCTTATCTTTTGAAGTATATGCTTTTTCAAATTTGATACTTGAACCGTTCATTTCTGCAGTTACTGCAGTAGTATTATGTTTGTTCTTATTTTGATAAAAATCTACCGATAAAGACATATCAACTGCTAGACCATCTGAAGTTGATAACTCTATTCTTGTTACATCACCAAATACTTTGCAATAGAATGATAATACTAGATATTCATCATTAGATGTTGATTCACCCATTGATTTAACTGCATCTTCTAAATCACTCTTAGTAATATTTTTATCAATTTTTTGTAATACCTTTATTGCTTTAGTATCATTACTTAATGCTTTTAGATAATCTTTAGATATTGAAGTAATCATCTTATCAGTCATTTTTAGTGATAGTTTATACATGCTTACTTTCTTACCATCTAATGTTAAAGCCTCTTTAGTTTTAGTTAAATCTTTGTTAGTAATATTTTTAGAGATACTCTTTTTTAAGTGATCAGTTAATATTTTTAGATCTTTTTTTGATAGTTTAGATATTTCTTCATAGTTAACACTATCAACTACTTCTTGATTAGATATACTGTCTTCAATATCAGTATAATAAAACTCATCCATTACATCTTTGATCTTGAAAAATACTTTTTTCTCATCTAATAGGCCAATGAGTCCTAGATTTTCATTAATTTCGCCTTCAACTTTTCCATCTAAATCTACATATAATTGATTACTACTATTAAAATATAAATCGCCAGATACACCCATCTTATTATCTATATAAGTTAAAGTACTATTAGTAGTTATTTTGTATTTATCACTACCATCTAATCCTTCTATAAATGTTTTATCACCCTCGTTAATTTTATTAACATAAGACAATACTCGTCCTAGTGATGTTTCAAACATATATTTATTGGAATTCATTAAATAGACTCCAGTACCAATCATTGCGATCGACGCAATTAAAAGGCAAATACTAACAATTTTCTTAGTCATTACACTACACACCTCTTTATTCTAAGTAAATTATACTAATAATTGAGAAAATTGTCTATAAAAAAAGAATGACTTTTGTCATTCTAATTATAATTAATCTACTAATTCTAATCTAACAAGTAACGCATCGTCTCCTCTACGTTCATCCATTTTTAGAATTCTTGTATATCCACCATTTCTATTTGCATACTTTGGTGCAAGTTCATCAAATACTTTTTTAACAGCAGTAGTATCGTTATGAAGGAAAGCTAGTGCTTTTCTTCTTGCAACTAATCCACCATCTTTACCATAAGTTATCATCTTATCAACAAATTTACTAGCTTCTTTAGCTCTTGTATCTGTTGTTACTACAAATCCATGCATGATAACGTCTTTAGTAAGATTAGCAAGCATGCTTCTTCTATGTTTGTTATCAACACCTAATTTTCTATATGCCACTTTAACTCCTCCTTACTAATCATCGTCGCGTAAAAGTAAACCTAATTCTTTTACTTTGTCTAATACTTCTTTTAATGATTTTTTACCTAAGTTACGTATTTTCATCATATCATTTTCTGATCTATTAACTAAATCTTGTAATGTATGAATTCCTGCTCTTTTTAAGCAGTTGTAAGCACGAACTGAGAAATCTAAATCTTCGATAGTTGTTTCTAATGCTTTTACTTTTGGATCCTCAGTTTTTTCAATCATCATACCTGTCATATCAGCAATATTACTTAAGTTAGTTAATATATTGAAATGTTCAATTAATATTCTAGCTGCTAAAGCAATTGCTTCTTCTGGTTTGATAGAACCGTTAGTCCATACGTTCATTATTAATTTATCATAACTTTCATCTTGTCCTACACGAGCACTTTCAACATCATATGAAATACGTTCGATTGGTGAGAAAATTGAATCTATTGGAATAACTCCAACTTTTTTGATATCAAGTAATTTCTTATTTTCTTCACTCTTAACATATCCTCTACCGTTAGATACTGTCATTTCAGCAACTAATTTTCCACCTTTAGCAACATTTGCAATTACTAAATCTGGATTAATTATTTCGATATCAGCATCACGTTCGATATCACCAGCAGTAACTGGACCTTCCTTTGTTATGTTTAATCTAACAATTTTACTATCATTAGAATGATTTTTAATTACAACTTTCTTTAAGTTTAAGATAATAGTTGTAACATCTTCAACAACACCTTCAAGTGTTTGGAATTCATGTAGTGCTCCTTCAATTTTAACACTACTGATTGCTGAACCTGGAAGAGATGATAACATAACACGTCTTAAGGCATTACCTAAAGTTGTACCAAATCCTCTTTCTAATGGTTCAAGTTCAAATTTTCCGTAAAAATTGCTTTCTACATAGTCAGTTATTTTATAGTTTGGTTTTTCAAATTCTATCATGAAACTACCTCCTTTATTTTAATTAGCCACGTGGACGTTTTGGTGGACGACATCCGTTATGTGGTATTGGTGTCACATCGTTAATAGCAGTTACTTCTAATCCTGCTGTTTGAAGTGATCTAATAGCTGTTTCACGTCCTGGTCCTAAACCTTTAACATAAACCTCAACTTTTCTCATTCCTGCATCAAATGCTGCTTTTCCTGC
>OIYG01000301.1_pt1 | contig 52203 bp, 48 predicted proteins | sample 1587861 | NCBI WGS metagenome assembly OIYG01 (sample SAMN03283272) | human gut metagenome | biome: human-associated habitat; material: feces | host: Homo sapiens | place: Peru | collected 2012
GTCTTAGGCATGCCGCCAGCGTTCATCCTGAGCCAGGATCAAACTCTCAATAAAATTTATTTTATTTTATTTTAGTTTGTTTTGATTTTTCCTAGCTACTCAAAATTGACGTTTTGCTTAGTTTTCAAAGATCATTGTGCTTTTCACAAGCAACGTTATTAATATATCAAACGTAGATTATAAAGTCAAGTACTTTTTTTAATTTTTTTGTTTTTTATTTTTTTTGCTTGGCTTATTTCCGCGTTCTGTTAATATTATATTCATAAATTTCTTTTTGTAAAGACTTTTTTTGATTTTTTTTTATTTTTTTGTTTTTTTCTTAATTGTAAAAGTAAATTCAACCTTAAAAACTAATAAGTATTGCATTTACCTGTTCAAAACTAAAAGTTGTATTTATATTTGAGCTTTTTTAGTTTTACATTATTTATGTTAAAATTCACAATAAAATCTAGCAAAAAAAAAGAAAAAAGTTTTCTAATTTTTCTTCAATTTGCTATACATGTCACAATAATGTTCTACTGTTCCTGGTTTAAATGCTCCTTCTTTTTTTCTGACTGTATCAATTAAATGCGTTAATTCAGATTTTAAGATTTTATCAATGGACTCAGGATAATTCATTAAATTCTTGTGATATTTATATTCTCCTCTATCAAGCACTTTAAAACTTCCGTCTGGAAATACACGTAAATCTAAATCATAATCTATATATTTAATTGTACCTTCTTCAATAATAAATGGAGAGGCAATATTGCAATAATAATAGATTCCTGTTTTTTTATATTGTCCAATTACGTTGTACCAGTCTTTATAAAAGAAGTATAGTACTGCAGGTTCTTTAGTTCTCCATGTACGACCATCTGATTCTGTTACTTTAGTTTTTTCATTTCCAAATATTAAATATTTATCGTGAACTTCTAAAAGAACTGCTTCATCCCATGACCTATGGATTTTCCCATCATGTTTATAGCTGTGAATTTCATACTTTTTTCCAATTTCCAATTTTTCAACATTCATTTATTTACCTCGTCTTTGTTTATTATACATTTTTTTTTGGTTTTTTTCAAATAAACTATTGCATAAAAAAATAGTAAATTATGGTGTATTTACTATTTTTATTATTTCTTATCTATTTTTTATTTAATGTTTGAACTCCAAAGAATGCAACAACAATTAATATTCCTAATATAAGTGTACCAACCCATACATTATCTAACTTATCTGCTGCTAAAGCATTTAATTTATCATTCCAATCATTCAATGTGTCCATAATACCTAAAATCAGTGGATAAAAATTTTGCATTATTTTTTCTCCTTTTTATTTTTTTTTGTCGATTTTTTTCTTTTTTTATTAGTTTTATCATCAATTATTTCAGCGTCTGTTATTGTTTCTTCGACAGCTTCATGTAGTTGTTTTACTGTACTTCTGATTGAAATGGTCGAAATTATGTCTAATACGGAATAAATTAAAATTAAAATTCCTACAATTCTTGTAATTAAAATTGCACCGCTGAATGGGTTAAAAATCAAAATTATTCCACAAACTGTAGTTATTAACGCTAAAATCATCGTTGACTTCCATAAGTTATTTTGGTTTTCCTTTAACTCCATACTATATTGTAGTTTTGTGGCACTATTAATAATTATGACTATTCCTATAACGAAAGGAATAATGCTTGCTATTGCTTGGGGATTTTTTATTACTACTATTCCTAATACTATACATACGACCGAGTAAATTACATCAAGTTCACTTCTTGTATCTTCTTTAAAGTTTTTTATATATCTTAAACCTGCGACAACTCCTACCATAATTATTACTGCAGCAATTACATAAGATATTGATACTATAGTTACTTCTGATTGAAATATTAAAAGCAATCCTAATATTATTAGTGCTATTGAGTTAAATAATGATGATTTAAATATTTTTTCCATAAATTTATTCATGTGTACCTCCTACGATATTAAGTATATCATATGTTTTCATTTTTTTAAGATTTATATACTAAAAATAAAAGCAATAAATTAGGATCTTTTCCATTTACAACTATTTCATAAATTAAATCAATTATTGGAATAGTAACTTGTTTGTTCTTTAGTAATTGATATATTGACTCTAATGTATAATATCCTTCAACAGTTGTTGTATTTAAGTATTCTTCTATTTTTTCTCTTGAAGGATTTTCGCCTATTAATTTACCAAAACTAAAATTTCTACTTTTTGTAGATGTACAAGTTAATAATAAGTCTCCTATTCCGGAAAACGATGTGACTGTTCTTTTATCACAGTCAAATGCACTTAATATATTTTGCATATCATGTACAGCTTCTGTTAATAACATTGCTTTTGTTGATTCATTGGCTTTCAATCCTTCAAGAATACCAGCTGCTAGGGCTATAACATTTTTTATGGAACCACATACTTCAACCCCAATTATATCCGTTGTGTCTCGTAATTTTATATAATTATTCTGTAGGGCCTGACGAGTAATTAAAATGGTCTCAGGTGTTTTGCTTGCTACTGATAGACCAGCGGGCATTTTTGTAACTAAATCAGTAGCAAATGTTGGGCCACTAATTACAGCAACATTTTTGGTATTTAACTTTTTCTCTATAATTTCACTTATGAACAATCCTGTTCCTTGCTCTATACCTTTTGTTGCTATTAATATATGATTTCCTTCTATATATGGCGCCAATTCGTCGCATAAAGAGCTTACAAATGCTGCTGGTATAGCAATTATCAGTAAATCCTTATCTTTTGCCGTTTCACTAATACTTGACGTGATTTTTACATTTTTATCTAATTTATAATGTGGTAGTTTAGCTTTGTTGCATCTAGTGTTTTGTAATTCTTCTTTTTCACTTTCTATTTTTGTCCACATTGTAACTTCGTGATTGTTGTGTGTGAGAATGCTACATAGTGCAATTCCATATGCTCCTGTTCCAAATAATCCTACTTTCATTTAACTTCTCCTATCCTATTGTTATATTACTGGTTGTTGGAACTATTTGTATAAATGTGTTTCCATCATTTAATACTATTTCCTTACCATTTTTATATGTATATTTAGTTTTAGCACTTCTTGATGTTTTTGTCCAGTTTATTGGAAGTGCATAACCATCTGTTATTATGTATCCTGTTCCATAACCTACCGTGTCAAGGTCTTGTCGACCATATGAATCTAAAGTTTTATTATTTACTCTTTCAATAATTATGTTTTTATAATGAAGTTGTTTATTAGTTAATTTGTCAATATGAGCTTCTTCATTCATAAATCTTAAATAATATTTATTTTCAGCATCATATTTATAACTTCTTGTCTGATGGTTGGAATATTGCATTGAAATGTTGTTAGCAGTCAGTAAATTTGTTTCGGTTGTATTACTTTCTGATGACTGTTTTTTTTCTTGATAATGTTTTAATGATATTTCATCTGCATCATATTTTAATAATTGCCATTTAGAAGAAGTTTTTTGATAATTTTTTGTTAATGCATAGCTTCGAAGATTTTCTGTTGATGTGAAAACATTGTGTGGGGCTTTTATAAGTTTATCACGCCAATATGGAGTATCATCAGTTAACCCGTTTATGTTATTTACGTTTAGTTGTTGAATATCATTTTCTGCATATGTACTCCAACCATAATGAGCATAAATTGCATCACTTTCTAATGCATAATCCAAAAAGTAATGCCTTGAACTTCTAACCGGACCAATTAATTCTACTTTTCTATCTTTATATATTGCCATTATTCTTGTTAATCCGCCTTCAACAATTATTTCATAATTTAAATATGATTCTTGTAAACCTGCATGACTATTGTTTCCCACATTATTATCAATCATTATAGCAATTGGTCTTTCATTACTATTTGTATCAAAAATAGTTAATTCTTTTTGTGTCTCATTGTTTATTACTTTATTTATTAATTTGTTTGGTTTGTTATTAAATATGGTCATAAAATAAATTGTAAATAAAAGCAGAGATAAAAGTGTCAGTGTTGTAGATGCCAAGATGAGTTTTTTATTTTTCTTTTTTCTATTTCCTTTATGTTTTTTTGTAGAGCTCATTAGCATCACTCCTTTATATATACTTTTATTTTATCATTAATTATTAGATATTTTTAAACAAATTTATACTTTTTGTGTTAATTACTGTTAAATACTTTTTAATCTTTTGACTTTAAAATTTATTTTATATATACTTTAATTATGAGGTGATATTTTGATTAGTAATGGTAATTACGAACAATTGAATAATATGTTTTTTGAAAGTTCTACAAGTATTGGAATCGATAAAATTAATGATTTAAATATTATAATTAATGATAGTGATTGTAGCGATTCATTTATTACAGATGTGTGTGAAAATTTGGAAAATTCTGGATTAGCTTTTAGTTTAACTCAAAATTCAGAAGATATTAACTATGATGGTAGTATTATTATTACATTAGATCAGCAGTATAGTTCTGGAAATGATACAGTAATTTTTGGTCCACATAGTAATACTAGATTAGGTCATTCTGATGCTCTTACTATATCTATGAAAGCAGCTTTAGAAAAAAATGATATATCTGTTGGCAATATTTTATGTGGTCAAGTTGGGTTTATAGAGGATGATAATGGTAAAGTTTCTTCAACTAAACCAACTAGTACTGAGAAAGCTCTTGATGAAAATAATGATGCAAGTTTTGTAACAATTTCATTCGGTACTGGAAATTTAGGAACAACACAAGTGTCTAAAAGTATTCTTGAGGGATTAGCTAGATATGTATATTATGTTTCTAATTACGATACTGGAAGTGATTTAATCTATAGGGCAAATTCAAATGATAAGTTAGAAGAAGTGGCTAAATATTTTAATAGTGATTCTAAATCATTAAAGAGTTTCAATAAGTTTAAGGATGATAGATTTGTAGATTCTCAAACTGTAATCAATCCAAGCGTTGAAAATATTGATGCTTTTAATAAAGATTTTGAAATTACTATAAGTATGTCTTCTGAGAAGAGCTATTAAATTATATTTTATTGTTGAAACACAATTTTCTTTGTGATATAATCGAATTGTTCAAGTTTATTGGACAATTTTTAGGGGATTAGTTAAATGGTATAATAATGGTCTCCAAAACCACTGTTGGGAGTTCGATTCTCTCATCCCCTGCCATTTAGAATATTAAAGCAACCTTTTGTGGGTTGCTTTTTTGATGTTTAATTTTTTAATTAAAATAGAATTTAATTTTTGATGTGAATCCTAAATAGTAGATATTAATAAAAAAGAGAGTTATTAAAAAGAGAAAAATATTTTTCTCTTTTTGTGTAATTTTATCTCTTTTTCTCAACTATACAGCTATATCTACACCATTCATATTGTCATATACGCTTCTTGCAGTTCCATAGAACGCAAATACACCACCATATCCAATTCTAGACATATTAAATTGTTGGCTTACTGCTAAAGTAGTATTGCTCATTGCATGTTGGTAGCTTGCATATATATGTCCACCTTTTGATGTTATAAATGATTGATATAATCTTACACTAGAACCACTTGGCAATTTAATAGATGCTCCAAAACCTACATTTTCTGTTTTCGTACTAGCTGCAGTTACCGTTGTTGAAGATGAAGAAGAACGAGTTGTTACTGAACCAGTTTTTGATACTCCTGATAAGTATGCACCTATGACATCATAACTTCTGATTGTAGGATTATTAATCCAATTTACACTAACAGCTACTGTACAAAGACTATTACATGAAGTTGCAATTTGTATGCTTTTGTTGGCAGTACTATGGAATGTTCCTCTTGTAGTTGGTTGTGTTTTTTCTTCAATTACTTTCTTTTCTATTTTTCCATCAAAGAAGTTACCATCTGCATACATGTCATACTCTTCTTGAGTAATACCTTTTGGGAAGTCTTCATTATACATTTCTACAAAGAAATTATATTCTTTTTCAGTTAATGAAACTCCATTACTACTTGTATAATAAGCTGCCTCTTGTGCATTAACATTACTTATGCTTAAAATTGCAAACGCAGATACTATAGTCATCAATAATTTTTTTCTCACTTCTTTTACCTCCTTTCACATTTAATATAAATTACTTTTAAAAAAAAATAAAGCAAGTATAAATTGCTCTATTATTTTGCCAAATATTTTTGAACATTTTCTATTGCTTTTTCATAAATTTTTCTTTCTTTTTTTGATAGTTCGGCTGGATTTTTATATTTTATCATCTTTTCTTCTTTTATTTTTTCATTTATTACTTTAGTGTACGTTATTATATTCTTTTTAGAAAATGAATAATTCCAAACTTCCATTATATTTTCATAATCTATTGTTACGGTTAAATCATAGTTTGAATATAAAAAAATTACTTTCTTTCCATCAACGTTTCTTTCATATGTGTAATAATAATCTTCCTTTGTTCCATATTCCTTCATCTTGGAATCAATCTCTTTCATAAGTAGTCCACTTTCATAATCAGCATCTTTATTATCTACGGACTCTTCTTTTTTAATGTATAGAAGTAAACTATTTGTAAAATCTTTCTTTATTGATAACTTTATTAAATCTTTTTTATTATCTGAATATTTTATTTCAAGTAATAACTGCTTTTTAATATACTTTAAATCATTATAAGAAATATATTCTCCATAGCCATACGTTTCTGTTATTAAAATATCCGATTTACTATCCTTATATATAATTCTTTTCTTATGGTTTTTATCATAATAGTAAAGTGTTACTTGTTCAATATTTTCTTCATTATCGCTTTGTAATTCACCTAACCTTATATATGACTTTTGTTTTGTATTAATCATTATTCCGTTGTATGTAAAAAATTTATTTCCTTCTCCTTCTAATTTATAAACGCTAATTGTATTGTATGATGTTACAAAATAGTATAAAAAGAAAGTTAATAATATTGCAGTTATTATGATTACAGATATTTTTATAATTCTTTTAATTCGAAGTGATTTTATATTATATTCATCTACTAAGTTTAAAGCAATGTTTTCTAATTCTTCATTTTCTTTGGTATCTTTATAATCTTTTTCACCTTTTAAAAGTTCATTAATTGTAACTTGAAATAACTCACTTAGAGATAATAGTATTCCTGAATCTGGTATAGCTTTTCCTAATTCCCAGTTACTTACTGCTTGTCTTGTTACACCGACTTCATCCGCTAAATTATCTTGAGTCATTTTTTTAGATTCTCTTAAGCTTCTTATAAATTTGCCAATTTTTTCTTGATTCATACTACCACCTGACTTACTGCATAGAAAAATATTATCACAAATCAGTTTATTTTTGTTTTTTCAAAATATCGTATTACCCCTAATCGGCACTTTTTGATAATCATTAAATGAAATAATTATTTTGGGTGAAGAAGATGCTAATAAAAAATCTTAGAGAGAGCCGAGAAGAATATGATTTAAAGCAAAAAGATATTGCTAAAGTTTTTAATGTTCATCCATCCACTGTTTCAGGATGGGAGACAGGCAAAGATTCTATGCCTATTAAAAAATTAATTATTTATGCTAACTTATATGGTTATAGTTTGGATTACTTATTTGGAATAAAATGGAGAAATGAGAATTACTCTCCTATTATTGTTAATAAATTTTCAATTGGAAACAATCTTAGAAAACTAAGAATAAAAAATAATGATACGGAGTCTAGTCTTGCCTTAAAATTAAATACTACTCAATCCACTGTTTCTAATTGGGAAAGGGGTAAAACTATAATTTCTACAACTTTTATTGTAGGGTTAACCAAAATATATGATAACTTTTCAATTGATAAGTTATTTAATAGGATAAAAGATAATAATAAAAATAATTTGAGATTTTAAATTTAATATATATTTTTTTATCTTATTTTATTTTTAGTTGACATTTACATCTTATTCTACATATTTGTTGGTTTACGGAAAAGGCAAATTTTGATATTATTAATATGATAAGGAAGCGATAATTGATGAAAGGCAGAATGAGAGAAATAATTGATATTTTAAATAAGAATTATATTTATGAGGGCATTAATCCTAAAAAATTATGTAAAATATTTGAAGAGCTTGGACCCACTTTTATTAAAGTTGGACAAATTTTATCAACTAGAGTTGATTTATTACCAGAAGAATATATAAATGAGCTCTGTAAATTGAGAAGTAATGCTATTCCTCTAGAATATGATGTTATAGATAGAATATTAAATGAAGCTTATGGTAACTATCATAATATATTTAAAAGAATTGAGAAAGAACCTATTGGATCTGCCAGTATTGCACAAGTACATATTGCTTATTTAAATAATGATGAGAAAGTTGTTTTAAAAATTAAAAGGCCTAATATTGATACTTGTATTAAATCTGATATAAAACTTTTAAAAGAAGCTGTTGCTTATCTACATTTAAATAAGATTATTAAAGTAATTGATTTAAATTTGGTTTTAGATGAGTTATATAATACTACATTACAAGAGTTAGATTTTAATAATGAAGTTAATAATCTTGTTAAATTTAAAGAATTAAATAGTGATATTTCATATGTATATTCACCTAAAGTTTACTTAGAATTATGTAGGTCAGATGTTATTGTTATGGAATATATTGATGGATTAACTTTTAATAAGACTAGTAGTATGATTGATGAAGGTTATAATCTTAACAATGTAGCTTTACTTTTGTGTGAAAATTATATTAAGCAAGCACTTGATGATGGATTTTTTCATGCTGATCCACATCCTGATAATATGATGGTTTCTAATGGTAAAATTGTTTATATTGATTTAGGTATGATGGGAACATTATCTAAAAAAAATAAATCTTTACTTAAAGATTGTATGTTAGCAATTATAAATTCTGACTATAATGAAGTGGCTAGAATTTTACTTAGTTTAAGTACTGCTAATGGAGAAGTTGATTATTTGAAGTTAGTAAATGATATAAAAAATATTCTCATTAGTTATGGAAATAGCTCTTTAGAAGATATTGATATTACTAAATTTATTAAAGAGATGTTTAAAATGTTAAATAGTAATAAACTTGTTCTTGATAATGATGTAACAATGTTAATTCGTGGTATTGGTGTTATTGAAGGTACTTTAGAAGAACTTGATTCTAATATAAATTTAGTGGAAGTTCTTACTAATAAAATAAAAAAAGATAGTATTAAAAATTTGACATCTAGGGAGAGTATTGAAAAGTTCGGAAAAACTATTATGAATAGTACAAATGGATTTCTAAAATTGCCTGGTGAAGTGTCAAATTTAATTACTTCTGTTAATAATGGTGAGATTAAATTTAAGGTTGAATTTTCTGACTCAAAAAATCATATAGACAAGTTAGAGAACTTATTACATGAACTTATAATTACTTTTTTAGATGGAATTTTAATTATTTGTTTATGTTTTAGTAATAATCCTATACAAAGAAAAGTTTTATTTTTATTTGTAGTTTTATTATCTCTTTGGATTTTAATAAGAATTATTATAGATTTCTTACACAAGGGGTATTAATGCTTTTCTTTTTATCCACATTTTTTGTGGATATTTTTGTTTTATTAAATTTATTAGTATGTTATAATTTTTATAATTGGAGGGGTATATATGAGTAGTGTGAGTAAGAAGATTGAGGTAATGGATGATTCGATTCAATCTATGATAGATGATTTAGTTTCAAGAGCAAAAGTTGCAAAGGAGGCTTTTTCTAAACTTAATCAAGAAGAGGTAGATAAAATTGTTAAGGCTATGGCTATGGCAGTTTTAGAAAATCATATGTATTTAGCTAGGCTTGCAGTAAATGAAACAAAACGTGGTATTTATGAAGATAAAATTACTAAAAATATTTTTGCTTCTGAATATATTTATCATAGTATAAAGAATAATAAAACAGTTGGAACAATTATTGATAATGAAGATGAAGGATTTATGGAGATTGCTGAGGGTGTTGGTATTATAGCCGGTGTTACTCCTGTTACAAATCCTACTTCAACAGTTTGCTTTAAATCATTAATTGCTGCAAAAACTAGAAATGTTATTATTTTTGGGTTTCATCCTTCGGCTCAACAATGTAGTGCTGAAACTGCTAAAATATTGTTAAATGCCGCAGTAAAAGCTGGTGCTCCGAAAGATTGTATTTTATGGATTGATAAGCCTTCTATTGAAGCTACTACTGCTTTGATGATGCATCCTGATGTAAATCTTATTTTGGCAACTGGTGGAAAGGGAATGGTTAAGAGCGCTTATTCTTGTGGCAAACCAGCTTTGGGTGTTGGTCCTGGAAATGTTCCCTGCTATATACATAAAAGTGCAAAACTTGAGACAAGTGTTAATGATTTAGTTATGTCAAAAGCCTTTGATAATGGCATGATTTGTGCAAGTGAACAAGCTGTTGTTGTTGATAGAGAAATCCATGATGATTTTGAGAAATTAATGGTTAAAGCTGAATGCTACTTTGTAAATAATTTAGAAAAAAATATGCTTTTAAATTATATGTTTGAATTTGTTAATGGAAAATATGAACTAAATTCTAATATTGTTGGAAAATATCCTTATGATATTGCTAGTGAAGCTGGATTTGAAATTCCATTTGACACTAAAGTTATCGTTGTAAGTGAAAATGGTGTTGGTGATAATCATCCTTTCTCTAGGGAAAAATTAAGCCCTATTCTTACATATTATTTAGTTGATGATTGTAACGAAGGAATCAGTTTATGTGAGCAGTTAATTGAATATGGTGGTTTAGGACATTCAGCTGTAATTCATGCAGAGGATTCTGATGTTATTAATCATTTTTCTTCTGTAGTTAAAGTCGGACGTATCATTGTTAACTCTCCTTCTACTCATGGAGCTATCGGTGATATTTATAATACTAATGTTCCGTCTTTAACTTTAGGTTGTGGTACGTTTGGTGGTAATAGTACTACCGATAATGTTTCTTCTGTAAATTTAATTAATCTAAAAAGAGTCGCTAAGAGGCAAGTAAATATGCAATGGTTTAAAGTTCCACCAAAAATCTATTTTGAACCTGGTTCTGTTAAGTACCTATCAAAAATGTCTGGAATTACAAAAGCATTTATTGTAACTGATCATACTATGATAAAAATGGGATATGTTGATAAAGTAATTTATCAATTAGAAAAAAGAGATAATCCGGTCCATTATGAAATTTTTAGTGATGTTGAACCTGATCCATCTTTTGATACTATCAATCGAGGAGTTGAATTTATGTGTAGCTTTGCTCCTGATGTTATTATCGCTATTGGTGGTGGAAGTGTTATTGATGCTTCTAAAGGAATGTGGCTTTTTTATGAACATCCAGACGTTGACAGGGAAGGATTAAAATTAAAATTCTTAGATATTAGAAAGCGTACATATAAGTATCCTAAGCTTGGGTTAAAAGCTAAGTTTGTTGCTATTCCAACTACTTCAGGAACAGGTAGTGAGGTAACAAGCTTTGCGGTTATTTCAGATAAACATAATAATGTCAAATATCCTTTTGCAGATTATGAATTAACTCCTGATGTTGCAATTGTTGACCCAAATTTTGTCTATTCCTTACCTAAAGTATTAACTGCTGATACTGGAATGGATGTTTTGACACATGCTATAGAGGCCTATGTTTCTAATATGGCAAGCGACTATACTGATGGTCTTGCTGAAAAAGCTGGAGAATTAATAAAAGATTATTTAGTTCAAGCATATAATCATGGTGATGATAAAGAAGCTCGTGAAAAAGTGCATAATGCTAGTTGTATTGCTGGTATGGCTTTTACAAATGCATTTTTAGGTATTAATCATTCTCTTGCTCACAAAATTGGTTCAGAATTTCATATATCCCATGGTAGATGCGTGGCAATCTTATTACCATATATAATAAGATATAATTCTCAGGAACCTACTAAGTTTGTTTCATTTCCAAAATATGAACATTTTATTGCGGATAAAAAATACGCTAAATTTGCTCGTAAGATTGGACTTAATGTAAACGGTGTAGATGATGGTGTTGAAGCTTTAATCGAATTCGTTCATGATATCAGAAATGATTTAAATATAGAAAATTCATTTAAAGAATATGGTCTTGATGAAGAAACTTATATGAATAAACTCGATGAACTTGCTAATAAAGCTTTTGAAGATCAATGTACAACTTCAAATCCAAGATTACCTTTAGTTCATGAATTAAAAAAAATTTTAATAGATGCCTACTATGGTAGTGAATTATAAAAAAATAGCTATTTAAATGTTACTTTAAATAGTTGTTTTTTTATGTGTTTTAATACATTTTCACTTTATCTTTTTCTAACAAGTTATCTTTTATACAATATCTTATTGTTGATTTAAAATTTATAACCTTAAATGGCATGACTTTAGTGTAAAATTCATTTAACTATTTAACCAACTATAGCCTTAATTTATAAATTGTGAATTAATAGTGTGTAGATAGTGTTAATTCTTTTTTTATCATTTTAAATGTGATATTATAATTTTGAGGTTTTGATTATGAAAGTATTAGAAAATTGTATGTTATGTCCCAGGAAATGTGGCATAAATAGATATAAAGGAAAAGGTATATGTGGGGCAAATAGTAAAATTAAATTAGCATATTACAGTTTACATATGTGGGAAGAACCACCAATTTCTGGTAAAAATGGAAGTGGAACAATTTTCTTTTCTAATTGTAATATGAAATGTATTTACTGCCAAAATAAAAAAATAAGCATAGATGGATATGGAAAATATATTTCTATGAAAAAATTAGAAGAAATAATGTTAGAATTACAAAAAAAAGGTGCTCATAATATTAATTTAGTCACACCTACTCATTATGTTCCTCAAATCGCATTTGTTCTTCAGAAAATTAAAGATAAGTCTTTAAAAATTCCTGTTGTTTATAATACTAGTAGTTATGAATGTGTAGGTACTTTAATGATGATGAGAAATTTAGTTGATATTTACTTGGCTGATTTAAGATATTATGATGATGATTTAGCAATTAAATATTCAAAATGCAGAGACTATTTTGAAAATGCTACTATGGCAATTGATGAGATGTATAGGCAAGTTGGTGAAATTAAGATTAATGATGAGGGAATGCTTGAAAAAGGTGTTGTAGTTCGTGTATTAATTTTACCAGGTCATGTTGATGACTCTAAAAAGATAATTGAATACTTATATAAAACTTATGGTAATGATATATTTATTAGTATTATGAATCAATATACACCTGTGTGGAAGTGTAAATATAGCAACTTAAATAGAAAAGTTACTGAAGATGAATATAACGAAGTTGTTAATTATGCGATAGATTTAGGTGTTGTTAATGCTTTTGTTCAAGAAGGCGAGGCAGCTGACGATAGTTTTATTCCAAAATTTAATAAAGATATTATTTAATGTGAATTTTTTGTGAAAATGATAATTAAAACATTGGTTTTATTTTATATTTATAATTTTTGTGGTATCATTATTTTATGGAGGTTAGAAAATGAAAAAATTAAAGTATTTAGTAGTATTACTTGTAGCTTTATTAATTATTCCATTTGCTGTTTATGCTGAGGATAATAGTGATGAAGCTAGCGAAATAAGTGAAACTGCAGAAACTTCAAGTAGTTCAAGTGATAAAAAAGTAAATCTATATTTCTTTAGAGGTGAAGGTTGTTCTCATTGTGCTGAAGCTGAAGCATGGTTTGAGGATACTTTAAAAAAAGAATATGGTGATTATTTTAAAATTGTTGATTATGAAGTTTGGTATAATGAAGATAATGCTAGTTTAATGCAAAAGGTTGCTGAGGCAAGAGGTGAAACAGCTGAAGGTGTACCATATATTATAATTGGTGATAAGTCTTGGAATGGTTTTGATACTTCATATGAAGATGCAATTATTGAACAAATTAAAAAAGTTTATGCTCAAGACGTTTCTGAGAGATATGATATTATGAACTATTTGAATACTAAAGATTCAAAAAAAGATTCATCTGCAAGTGATATTATAGCTTTAGTAGCTATTATATTAGTTATTGGCGGTGTTGGAACTGGTATTTATTTCGCAAGAAAATCTAATTCTAATAATTAAAAAAGAACATATTTGAAGTAATTTAAATTTCTAGAACTTCATATGTTCTTTTTATTTTATTTTTAATTGTTGATTTACTTTTAGTAGATTACTATTTAAATTGTTTAATTCTTTTAGTGTTTGAACAGGAATATTTAATTTATTGGAGATTGACCATAGTGTGTCTCCTTTTTTTACTATGTATAAATCTGTTTCTATATTTTCTTGTTGTTTTGGAATTAAAATACTTTGATTAATTTGTAATGTTAAATCTTTTAAATTGTTTAATTCAATTAAATCATTTATATCTATATTAAATTTCCTTGAGATTGACCAAAGACTATCTCCTTTTTTTACTACGTATATATCATATTCATCTATATCAGTTTCTATCGGAAGGACTAATATTTGTCCTATAGTTAAAGTATTTGTATTTAAATTGTTTAATTTTCTTAGTTTATCAACTGTTGTATTATATTTTAAAGCTAGCGAGTATAAAGTGTCTCCTCTTTGTACGATATATTGATTTTTGTTTGATGAATTATTTGAATCACTTTTTAACTTTAATTGCTGACCTATTTCAAGGTTTGATGAGGTTAAGTTATTTAATTTTATTATTGTATCAATTGGAATATTTTGATTTTTAGATATTGAATATAGAGTATCCCCTTTTTTTACTGTATATGTATCTTGATCATTTACTGTGATACCTGGTTTTGTATATGGAACCCCTAAGTATTCAGCAATTGCTTTTACTGCTCCTTCTACTAGGTTGTCTAAGTTATTTTGTAGTTTGTAAGCATCTTTTGTATTATCAATAAATCCATATTCTACAAGTACAGATTCTGCGTTTCCTGTTTCTCTTATTATATAGTAATAGTCTTTATTAGGATTTTCTGGTAATCTTCTTTGATATGCTTTTCTTTTTATTTGACCAGCTTCGCCAATATTGTCCAAAAGCATGTTAGGAAGAGTTGAATCTGAATTTATAGAATATACGATTTCTACACCTTCTGCACCACACTTGTTAATTACCCATTATAACTGCAAATAGCCCTTGATTTATAAGGCTTTGCAGAGGACACTTTTTTTATAAAATTAGCATAGGGGCGTTCACTTAGTGTGATTAATTATTTTCTTTCATAAGTTTCTCTAGCATTTCAGCCTGTTTATCACATTTTATAATGGAAGATTTTCGATTTTCATGATATATCTCTAAAAGAAATTTCAATATATCTTTTTGAACTTGATTATAATTATCTACATTATCTACCATATTACTAGCAAGTTCTTTGCAACTTTTGTCAAAATTTATTTTTTCTTCTGTTGTCATTGTAATTACTCCTTTCATAAATTTATTAATTACTATTATAAAACATAAAAGCCATAAAAAACCGTAAATAAACCATAAAACTAAAAATAAGCCCTAACTAGATAACTAGTTAGAGCTTATTTTAATCTTTACTATACTGGTTTTTACCTTTTCTACCATATGGATTTCTTTCTAAATTTCTATTTTCATATTTAAAAGTTACCTCTGGTACAATATCATATTTAAAATATATAGTAATATTTCTATCTTTATCTATAACTATTCTATCTACTAATGTATCAATTAATTCTTTCTTTGGTTTACTTAAATCTAATAGTTTTTTTATTTTTTTAGTATAGTCAGGTAAAGTATTGACTTTATTTTTCATTTTATATTTTTTTATATTCTGATTTTCTATATTTTCATTAATTTGTTTTAATTTTTGTTCTGATTCTCCTGCTAATTCTTTATAAGTATCTGCTGATATTACACCATCACATCTATCATTATATAAAGTTTTTAATCTATTAGTAATTTTTTCTTTTTCTATTTGTAATTCTTTTACTATTTTATCAATATTAGTAGTTTCTTTGTGTATATTTTTTACAACTTCATCATTTAATTCTTTTATATCAAGTTCCCTTATTAATTTAGATATAGATTTATTAATTTGTTCTAATACTTGATCTTCTAAATAATTATATGGATAAAAATGTGAATAACATCTACCTCTTATTGGATCTCTAGAATATCTATTGCAGTTAACAGACCAATAATTTTGTTTTTTACGATAAAGTACTGTAAGTCTATTTTTACATTCTTTACAAAATAATTTACCTTCTAATAATCTTTTTTCTCTATTTGTTTTAATTTCATAATTTCTTGTATTTCTTTTTCTTAAATTATTAACATATTCAAATGTTTCTTTATCAACTAATGCTTCGTGTGTATTTTCTACTATAATCCATAATTTTTCATCTAATGTTATCTTCTTTTTAGATTTATAATTAACTTTAGTTTGAGTATGTTGAACTAAATCACCAGTATAAATTCTATTACACAAAATCTTTTTTACTGTAGAAATATTCCAATTATCTCTATCAATTAATCTTGATGAATAATTAGTCTTTTTATATCCACTAGGTGTAACTATATTTGCTTTATTTAATCTATTAGCTATTTCTGTAGGTCCTATACCATCTGCTCTCCATTTAAATATATTTTTTACTATAGGAGCTGTTTCAGGATTTGGTACTAAATGACCTTTATCTAATGGATCTCTCATATAACCAAAGCATGGTAAACTACCTACAAATTTTCCATTTTTCCTTTTTTCATTTAATACATTTCTAATTTTTATTGAGTTTTGTTTACTATAATAATCATTACAAGCAATTATAAATGTTGATGAATCATTACTAGCTTGATTTTTAAAACTATCATAAGACTCTAATATAGATATAAACCTTATATTATTTTCTGGAAAAAATGTTTCGATATAATAACCAGTCATAACATGATCTCTACCTAATCTTGATAAATCTTTAACTATTACACAATTTATTTTTTTATTATTTATGTCTTCTAACATATTTTGAAATCCAGGTCTTTCAAAGTCTGTTCCTGAATATCCATCATCAACATATTCTTTAACTAAATTAAAATTATTATTTTTAACATACCCTCTTAATAATTCTTTTTGATTTATTACACTTTCACTATCAGATTCATATTTTTTATCTTTATCTTCTTGGGATAGTCTTATATAGATTCCAACATTGAAATCTATTCCGTTTAAGTAAGTATTATACATTTATTCCTCCTTTTATCTTACTTAATTGGGTATTAAGACGTGTCCATGGTAACATCAAAGTTAGAAAAGTGCAAATCATTTTGATTGCACTCCTTCTTCTTTTGATATTTCTTCGATTAAGTATTTTAAAATAATATTTTTAAATGTAATTTTATTTATATAAGTATCCTCCATATATATATCACCTATATAAATTTATGTTATATATTTTATATTTAGATATTTTTTCATACATATACTTCCTTCTTTCTTAAAAAGTTATGTTTTAAATGTTTAAACTAGTTTAAATACTTATTTTATATTTATTATATATATTAAATGCTTTCATTCTTATCAAAAAAAAATCATCTATATCTTTAGAATAAATTTTCTTTGTCTATAGATAATATTGATACATCTTTAATATATATTTTTTCTTATGTTTTTCATTAGTAATATAATTACTATCCTTTAATTCTTTTATTAATATTGTAATTGTTCTATTAGCTGTATTTAATGTTTCGGCTAAATATATTATCTGAAAAGCAATAATCTCTTACACATGATAATACTATTATTACATCATATAATAATTTAACATAATGCTTATACCTTTATCTGTTAAAACGTTAATAAGAATTTTAACGTAATTATTATCTATTATACTCCTCTTTTCTTGTAGGATGATTACTATATAAAACTCTTTATTCACAACAAAAATTAATTTTGCTTTATCAGCCTAAATGCTTATTTTCTTATAATTATGTAAGATTTACCTTTTTTGATCAACATCCTTTATTACAACAAAAAAAAGCCATAAGCTCATGATATAAATATTGTATTATATTTTAACATCTATATTATTTAAGCCAACGACTAGCTGATGTAAATTTGTGCTTTTTTGTGCCACATTTATACTTATTGCAAATTTTCTATGTTGTATCATTCACAAATTTTAAGTCAACAACTTCATTTCACAATATTTATTTTGTTAATAAATATTTATTAAATTAAAAAGTTACTCTTTTTCAATTATTTTTTCAATTTCATTTCCCAATCTTTCAATAATTCCAACTACTAATGCATTACCCATCATAAAGTTTCTTCTTTTGTCTGTCATTCCAGTATTAGTCCAGTTATCTGGGAATCCATTAATTCTTTCACACTCAAGTGGTGTTAACAGCCTTATTTTTTTTGTTAAATAATCTTCAACAATATGTGTTGTTCTACTAACGCCGCCTTCACTTGTTAGCATTGTTCTAGCTGGTGCTTCCAAATTATCAGGACAAGGCATAGCACCTTCTGTATACATGTATGGTTCACCATTTGGTTTTTTTCTAGGAATTCTCTTATTACCTTTTAAATATTGAAATTTTTCTAAAGTTTCTTTGTTTAAGAAAAATTTATCATCTACTTTGTCTTTTTGAATTATATTCTTTAAAGGATAAATTTTTTCACAATCTTTTTCTACTTTAGAAGAGTATACTTTACCATTCAACATAACTCCAGCATTAAAGAATTGCGCCTTAAAATTATCACTAACATCAACTAAAGTTTCATACTTATCTTTAGTTAAATCAGTATCACTAAAATCTAATTCTTTGTTCTTTATTGGAAATTGATTTACAAATATTCCTTTTTGAAATATAACATCTTTTAAATCTGTTTTTGATAATGATTTATAATAAATGGTTGATTTATGATAAGCAAAGATAAATACTCTTCTTCTTTTTTGAGGTAACCCATATTCTCCAGCATTAATAACTCTCCATTGAACAGCATATCCATTATCCATAAAACTTCTCAAGATAATACCAAAATCTCTACCTCTTTGTTTAGCAGGAGATAATAATAATCTATCAACATTTTCTAAAAGTACAAATGGTGGTTTTTTCTCCTTTAAAACATCAGCAATAGCCCACCAAAGAACACCTTTTTTTCCTTCAATACCTTTACTATTAGATAAAGTTTGAGCTACAGAATAGTCTTGACAAGGAAACCCACCAACTAATAATGTATGATCTGGAATTTCTTTTTTATTTACTTCAAAAATATCAACATTACTTGCATTCTCAGAACCAAATCTTTTTATATAACAATTGAATGCATCTTGCGTTTTTGTAGAAGGCTCCCATTGATTAGCCCATACAAAATTCCAATTACCATTTTCTTTAACTTTTTCATCTATTAATTCAACTTTGTTTAATCCACATCGGAATCCACCGACACCGGCAAACAATTCAACAACTGTTTTTTTCATATTTATGTGACTCCTTTATATTGTTTGAAATCTATATTTATATTATAATAATATAAACAAGCGAGAAGATTAACTTTTAGCATATAAATTATAACTTAAATTCTAAAAAAGATCAACTTCTCTTAGTAATATTTTACAACAAATTAAAAATATAAACAAGATCGAAAGGAGTATTTAATGAAAAAAGGTAGATTATATAATCGTCATGAAATAGAATTAATTTCTAAATCAATAATTGGAAAATCTATTAATGACTTAATAAATACCGAATTAATATCAATTGAAGAAAAAGATACAAATAAAGGTGGATTAGGTTTATTAATTGAAAAATATTTATTTGGAATAGATCCTAATGGGGAATCAGAGCCAGATTTTATGCCTGCAGGAATTGAACTAAAAGTAACTCCTTATAAGAGACTTAAAGACGGAGAATTATCTGCTAAAGAAAGACTGGTTTTAAATATTATAGATTATGAAACTGAGTATAAAAATACTTTTAAAAGTAGTCATTTTTGGTTTAAAAATAATACAATTCAAATTTTATGGTATTTATGGGAACAAGATAAAGATAAGAAGGAATTAAAAATAACGCATGAAAAATTATTGGAACTTGCTTTAAGTGAGGACTTACCACAAATTGAAAAAGATTGGAACTTTATTATACAAAAAATTAGAAATGGTCAAGCTCATGAAATTTCAGAAGCAGACACAATGTATTTAGGAGCTTGTTCAAAAGGAGCTAATTCATTATCATTAAGAAAACAACCTTTTAGTGATATCCCGGCTATGCAAAGAGCATTCTGCTTTAAAAACTCTTATATGACACAATTAGTTAGAAAATATATTGGTAATTATTCTGATGTAGAAAAAATATTAAAAGATTCTGCAAATTCTTTTGATGAATTTATTAACAATATTGTTAATAAATATAAAAATAAAACACAAAGTGAATTAATGAAAGAATTTAATGTTGAATCAAACGCAAAAAATACATTAAGTATATTAATTCATAGAATGTTTGGAGTAAAAAGCAATTTAGCTGAAACAGATGAATTTAAAAAAGCAAATATTATACCTAAAACGATAAAAATAGAACCAAATGGTAGAATTAAAGAGTCAATATCTTTCCCTGCATTTAAATTTACTGACATTGTTAAACAAAATTGGGAAACTTCTGATTTGAGAGAAGAACTAGAGACAACCAAATACATGTTTTTTGTATTCAAAAAAATAAATACTGATTATGTTTTTAAAGGAATTAAATTGTGGAATATGCCAGAGTTGGATATTGAAACTAGTGTTATGGAAATGTGGAAATCTACATATAATACAATCAAAAGTGGTAATATAGTTAAATCTATTCAAAATGGAACAAGAAAGACAAACTTTGTTGGAATGAGTGATAATAAAGTTTGTCACGTAAGACCACATGGTAGAAATGCTAAAGATACATATCCATTACCAACAAAAGAAAAAATGACTGGAGCAACAGAATATACAAAACACTGCTTTTGGTTTAATAATACATATATTAGAGAAATATTAAAAGAATTTAATGATTAAAGGAAGTCTTCTCAACGGAACACTTTCTTTTTATTTATATTAGTTTTTAAATAGTGGTAATTCTTAATAAATATATTTATCTTTAAGTTCTGTAAAATATGCTTTATTGTCTTTTGAATTAATTGCTAAATACTCAATCGCTCTTATAACATCAGATGTAGAATAGCGTACATTTAATCTAGACTCTATTTCATTTAAAATATCAACAGATAAATTTTTGATACTATTTGTCATACCATAATCTTTCATAGCACTTACTATACTCATGTGCGAATCTGATAAATTATCAACATCTAAAGAACCATAGCTTTTTCTATAATACTTTTTCCTACATTCTTCCAAAGTTTCAATTACATTTACACCAAATTTCCAATCATGATTACTATCATATATATCCAATCCAATGTTTACAATAGGCATAATATTATATTCAAGTGTTGTATAAATAAATTGCATAAATAGATTAATTATTTCAGATATAGAAGTATCATTATTAGCCTTACATTTGTAATATGCAATTCGGTCATTAAATGTAGTCAAAGATGTATTTATTCCACTACCATTAATAAAATACAAATTTAAATAACCTTTTATTAAGTATTTATCGGTATTAGGATTTGTCTTATAATTTACACCTATTGCGTGTTTTGCCATAAAAGGTAAACTCCCAATCTCAGAATACATTAAATCTTCAGTCAACACATTTAATATATTTCCTAGTTTTGTTAAAGACAATTTATATTTCTTTAGTAATAATTTACATATCTCTTCAGAAATATTATGTGACAAGCTGAAATCCCGAATTTTATCCTCTTTTTTACTTTCTTCAATTTCTTTTAATTCTTTTTCTTCAGAAATAGCTAACTTAATTTGAATTTTATCTTCAATTTCACCTTCTAATTCTTTTGTTGAAAATATATAACCAATTGGATATTTTCCCAATCTGCCTGCTCTACCTATAGTATTTTTTAATAAAAGTTTATCGCTAACTATATTTTCAGGATGAATAAATAAATTTTTAGTAACAGTATTTATACCCTCCGAAATAGAATTTGTCCCAAACAATATATTATATTTTTTATCATGATTAAATAAATTAATCATCCTATTTTGAATATATTTAGGCATTTGACCGTGATGAACTAAAATTCCTTGTTCCAATAATTTAGCTACTATCCATTCTGGATGTATATCTTGCTTTAATTGAGTTAAAAAACTCGAGTTGTTTTTTTTAAAATCATAATTTTCTATTTTATAATAAGTTTCATTAATTTGGGCTGGACTACTACAATATAATATTGTTTTATTTTTATTCCCCTCTTCTAAAAGTTTATCAAAAAAGTTTTTCTCTTCTAATAAAACATAATTTTTCTCAACAGCGTTAAAATTTGAATCAAAATGTGAAAAATCATATTTTTCAAATCCTATAAACTCAGCTATGGGTGACAATAAAAATATTTTTCGTGAATTTAACACAAAACTATTTAAAAAAGTTTCTGAAAGTTTATATGAACGTATATTATCAATACTTTCTTGCAATTTGTAAGCCTCATCTATTACAAAAAGGTCTATTTCTCCTAAAAATGACTGATCTAACTCTAAAAATTTTTCTTGTGTACCAATAAAGAACATTTTTTTATTTTCTATAGTTGAATCAGACAATAGTTTATCATATATAAGATAATCAGAAAAATTATCATTTTCTTTAAAACTTATTTCCAATTCATATGCAAGCGCATTTGTTGGAACTATATATATAATATTCTTTGGCTTTTGTTTAAAAATATATTCTTTTACAATCATTGTTTTTCCAAATGATGTCGGTGCAGAGAAAATAACTTTATCATTATTTTCTAAAAATTCTAATGCATCATACTGCGGTGGTGAAAAATATATATTATCATTTATATGAGTAACTTTTCTTTGTTGATTTTTATTCAAAATAATAGTTTCATATAAATTTGGCTCGTCAGATTCGTTAAAGTACGGCGTTAAATCGTACATAGCTAAATCCTCGATGTTAAATTCTTTTCCACTATCGATATCTAATAATATTTGCTTTCTTTTTTTATTATATTTATCACCCATTTTAATCACCTCTTAATTCTTTTACCTTTTCTTTTGCCATTTCTATAATTTTTATTATAAGTTCTTTTTTATCTTTAACTGGCAAATGAACAATAACTATATTATAATCTGCTTTAATTTCACCAATATTAAGTGACCTTTCAATATTCGCTTTTAGCTTTTCTGAATCTATATTATACCCATCATAAAAAGCTTTTGAATCATAATTATTTACGTTGGAAGCAGAATGTAATACGAATCCTGCAAATACTATTTTTTGATTCAAAAATTCTTCTAAGCTATATTCTTCATATTTTTGCTTTTCGATATTTTTAATTACTATTTCACTTGCTGTTATGTTATTTTCGGCGGCTCTAACTAGACTTTCGATTTTATTTTTTATATTTTTTTCAGCAAAATCTTCAATAATCTTATTTATACCAGCATTTAGACTATCATAAAATTTTGCTTCTCCTAAAATAATCACATTTTTTTCTATATCATACATACAAGCATCTACTCCAGTATGAGTATCATTTTCTGTATCTAACACATCAATTAAACCTTTAGATAATTGATATTTATATAAATCCCTATAAACTAGTCCCAAAATACCTTCGGCTAAAAAAGAATAAAAATTATGATTACTACGTATGCTATTTGATATATAATCTTTTGTCAATTCACTTGGAGCAGACTTTGGAATAAATCTTTTGAATATATTTAAAATTTTAAAACTATCTAGTTCATTTTCTGAAAACATAAATTTCAAATTTTCTTCTTCAAAAACAATTTGAGGTAATGCTTCTTGTAAATCATCAGGATTAAATCTAATATTTTCTATACATATTGAGCCAAATTTAGTGCTTATAATTTCTTTGTCAACAAAATATTTTCCATAAAACATACTACTTCACACTCCATCAAAATGCTTACCTCAAAAAATAAGCAGTATCCATCTAAAAAAAGAATGATACTGCTATTCTTGTATACATTATACAACAAAATTTGTACTTTTTTAATATTTGTAGTGAAATCATTTGAAATTTCTGTGTTTTATACCCGTTTAACGTAAAAATAAAATTTTAGTGTACTTTATCATTAAAAATTATCTATTTAAATTTAGCCGTCTTAATACCCAATTAAATTATGTAATGGTAAGTAAACTACCCACCTCCTGCATTTATGTGATTAGATACAACAATAACATTACTATCATTTCCAAAAGCATTCTTAATTCTATTGACTCTTTGAATTGGACTCAATGTTTCATCTGTTTCTCTTGTAATATAAACAGGTATTCCAAGTCTTTTTAACTCATTATACATTATTTTGCTAATAGCTAAAGTCATATTTTTTTCTATTATATCATTTCCACTTGCACCATTATCAGTACCACCATGACCAGGGTCAATTATAATCTTATAATTATTCATAGTATCACCTAAAATAGTGTATGAAAAAAAATGAAATATGGCACTCACATTTCATTTTATCTATTTAGTTTTATAAAGCAAATTAGATTTACTTATTACTTTATCCAACTTGGTTATATCGTTACTTTTATATATTTTATTTATAATCGATAAACTTTGTTTAGTATAATATACTTTTTTTCTCTTTTTCAAACAACTATCACTCACATATAAATCATTTGTATAAGTATTCTCACTTAAATCATAACCAGTAAATTCATCAAACTTCTCACTTCTATTTATTATTGTTCCAAGATTTTCATAATATGTAACAAAAGCTAAACATTCATTTTCATATTCAAAATAAACATATTTTGTATTTCCAAGCACTGGAGTAGTAAGTTTTAATGAATGATTTTCAAAAGACACATTCATCGTACGTTTATCATAATTTTGTTTAATATAAACATAGTTTAATAAAAAATTAAAGACAATAACCGATATTAAGAAAACAGCAACAAACAAAATGACTAAGTTAAAAATCCTAATAGTTTTATTTTTAAGTTCCACAGTTCCAACTACATCTATCATATTTTTCTCAAACTTATCCTGATATTCATCTTTTTTCAATTTCTCTCCGGATAAGAATTCATTAATTGATATTCCTAAAACTTCACATATTGAATTATACATGGACATATCCGGCATACATTTTCCATTTTCCCATCTTGATATACTTCTACTATTAACATTTAATTTTTCAGCTAACTCTTCCTGAGTTAAGTTACACTCTTTACGCCTTTCAGCAATAAACTTCCCAATTTTTTCTTGATTCATAATTTCCTTCCTTTCTGTCTTTATACTACAAAATATATTTTATATAATACACGACATAAAGTGAGAATTACTTATTTTTCATTATATTCATCCAAGAAACTTTTATATTCACCATTCTTTTTAGTTCCTAAGACACAGTTTAAATTAACATTATCCATACTTTTAAATATATTATGATCAATTTCTCTATTAATTTGTCTCATCTTTTTTACTAATTCTTTCATTTCTTTTCTTTTACTTGTTCCATCGTTGATTAAAGAACAACCTTCAGTAAATCTACAAGCACAGTTGATAAATGTAAGTTCATTATAATTTCTCCAAGAAATAATAGCGCCCTCTTTTACCAAATAAAGAGGTCTAATAAGTTCAAGTCCTTCATAATTATCCGAATGAAGTTTAGGCATCATAGTTTTAATCTCAGCTCCATAAAACATTGAAAGTAAAGTCGTTTCAATAACATCATCAAAATGATGACCCAAAGCGATTTTATTACAGCCAATTTCCTTTGCTTTATTATATAGATAACCTCTACGCATTTTTGCACATAAATAACAAGGACTTTTAGAATCAATTGTCGATACAACATCAAAAATATCACTTTCAAATATCTCAATTGGAATATTAAGAATACGTGCATTATCCTCAATGTATTTACGGTTATACTCATTATATCCAGGATCCATTACCACATATCTAGCTTCAAAATTAATTTTGCCATGACGCTTTAATTCTTGAATACATTTAGCAAGTAAAAATGAATCCTTTCCTCCACTTATGCAAACCATTATTTTATCATTATCTTGAATAAGTTCATAAGTCTTAACAGCTTCAATAAATTTAGACCATATTTCCTTACGATATTTTTTTATAATACTTTTTTCAATTTCTTTATACTTTTCCATAACACTCCTAAATTTTAACCAATAATATTATTCATCACTTCAATAAATTTATCAATTTCTGCATTTGTTGTCAAATGGCTTAAACTAAGTCTAATTGAAGAACTAGCAAGTCCTTTATTTTTAGTAACTGCATATACAAGTTTAGATGGTGTTTCAATTGGGCAACAAGATGTTTTAGTAGAAACATATATTTCTGAATCGTTGAGTCTTTTTTGAAGATCATTAGACTTCCTATTTTGAACACTAAAATTAATAATATAAGGTATTGAATTATCATTGCTGTTTATTGTAACATCCTTTTTACCTTTTAAATATTCAATAATTCTATTATTCTTATCTATAACGGAAATACGTCTTTCTTCCATATTTTCCAAAGACTTTTTAAGAGCAATAGAAGCAGATGCAATCAAGGCTGTATCCGGTGTACCACTTCGATAAATCGTACTAGATTTTCCTCCATTGATTTGAGGTTTTAAAAACACATTATCACGTTTTACTAAAATACCTACTCCAGAAAGCCCATAAAACTTATGAGGTGTAATAGTTATTAAATCAACATCGCTGTAATCAATATTAACTTTACCAATAGCTTGACTAGCATCAGTATGAAAAAAACAATTTGGATATTCCTTTAAAATAGAAGCGATTTCCTCAATAGGTTCTCTTATCCCAAGTTCTGAATCAACAGAAGTTATACTTACTAAGATGGTATCATCCCTTAACATTTTCTTTAATTCATCAATGTTAATAATTCCATACTTATCAACAGGAATAATCTCAACCTCAAAACCAAGTTCTTGTAAATATGTACAAGACGATACAATTGAATTATGTTCTAAAGAACTTATAAGTATATGCTTTCCCCTACTTTTATATCTTTCACATACACCCTTAATGACTAAATTGTTGCTTTCACTTGAACCACTTGTATAAATTATTTCATTCTCTTTAACATTAAGAAGTTTAGCAATATTCTTAGTAGCTTCATCTATAACCATTTTTGCTGTCATCCCAAGTGTATGATTTGAATTTGGATTCGCATAATATTCTTTAGAAACGCGAATAAATTCATTTAAAACTTCATCATCTACCGGAGTTGAAGCAGCATAATCTAAATAGATCATATTATTTCACTGGACCTTTCCAATTTTCAAACTTATCTTTATAACTCTCAACATAACTTGCATCAATTACAATTTTCTCGCCCTTAATCGTTTTTTTCTCAACTGGATCTGGATTGCATCCACCTTTTTCAACACCTATTTTATCAATATGGAATTTATTCTTACAATTTTGACATTCCAAATATTCTCCTTTTTGAATAAAATAGGCTGTTGGTGATGGATTACAAGCTTGACATGTATTAAACGCAATTCTAACTACACCATCAGTTCCTCTCACAAGTATAAATTGAACTATTACTCCATCAACTTCATAATTTGCATATGTTGCTTCACTAGTAATATTTTCAGTATTAATCTCAATTTCATTTTTAATATTTTTACTCAATTCCATATATTTATTGGTAGTTTCATTTTTAGAACAACCACACATCACCATAGTTAAAAATATCACAAAAAACGAAAATATGATCTTTTTCATAAAGTTACCCCAAGAGTATATCCTAAATCATTTATACATTTTTCTATAACTGACATTTCAAGAGTTCCAACATATTCTATCACAACTTTACCAGTTTTTAAATCAACTTTAACATTTTTAACTCCATCAATGTTAAGAAGAGATGCCTTCACTGAAGAAACACAATGAGAACAACTCATACCTTTGACAATTATTTCTAATTTATTATTTTTTTTAAACATATTTATCTTCCTTCCTTATTTAATTTCAATATTCTTAAAGAATTAAATGAAACAGTTATACTGCTTAAAGTCATCGCAAAAGCTGCAATCATTGGATTATTCGTTATAGGTAATATTCCAATAGAAATTATAATCATACAAATATTATAGATAAATGCCCAAAATAAGTTTTCCCCAATTATTTTAAAAGTAAATTTACTAATTTTAAACAATTTAACTATATTAGAAAGATCGTTATTCATAAGAATTATATCGCTTGAATTATTTGCAATATCTGTTCCACTAGCAATAGAAACTCCAATATCTGCACTTTTAAGTGAAGGAGCATCATTTATTCCATCACCGATCATCATAACTTTACCACTTTGCTTTAATTTATCAATATTAATTTTCTTTTCCTTTGGTAATACATTTGCACGAACTTCATCAATCCCAATAGATGAAGCAATTATTTTAGCTGTACGTTCATTATCACCCGTAAGCATAACTACTTTTTTATTCATTACTTTTAAATTTTTTATTACTTCTTGAATATTATCTCTGATGATATCCTTTACTCCGAATATTGCAATCACTTTATTCTCTTCAAAAACATATACAATTGAAGCCCCAGTATTAACTATATATTTTTCATAGTCTTCATAATCATTTTTAATATCTAACACTTTAAATAACTTATTATTTCCAATAAAATAAACTTTATCATTAACTTTACCAGTCAAACCAATTCCATCAATTGTTTTAAAATCAACAACATCATATAATTTATCATATATTTTAAAAGCATTGCTGATTGGATGACTTGTTTTACTCTCTAAGCTTGCAACAATTTTTTTTACATTCTTAGAATCACAACCAAATATATGTTCTTCACTTAAACGTAAATCACCATATGTAAGTGTTCCTGTCTTATCAAAAACAACAGTTGATACATCTTTTACACGTTCAAGAATATCACTCGATTTAACAAGAATACCAAATCTTGCACATACGCCTTCACTTACTACAATAGCAAGAGGTGTTGCAAGACCTAAAGCACATGGGCAAGCACTTACAAGAATTGTAATAAATCTTTCCAATGCTTGAGTTAAAGTGCTACCAATAACCATATAGACAATGAAAGTAAGTAAAGCAATAAAAAATATTGTAGGAACAAATTTTTGACTTATTTTATCTACAAGACTAGATATGTGAGTCTTTGTATTACTAGCATCAATTACAAGTCTTACCACCTCAGAAATTGTTGAAGCAGCTCCAATTCTAATAGCTTCATATTCAATAAAACCATCAACATTCAAACTACCTGCTAAAACATCATCACCTACACTCTTTTTTTGAGCAATTGATTCTCCAGTAATAAATGCTTCATCCAAATGAGTACTTCCCTTAACAATCTTACCATCGACGGCAATTTTCATACCCGGTTTACATATTATAATATCCCCAACTTTAATCTTATCAAGAGTAACACGTACTTCCTCATCACCCTTTTTTAAATAAGCATAATCAGGAGTAATTGTTACCAATTCTTTAATCGCATCAAGAGTTTTATTTTTATTCTTATCAGCAATAAATCTTCCCAATTTAACAAAATAAATAATAATACAAACAGATTCAAAATATAAGTTTTCAACGCATTCCATTGAACCATTAAAAATCATAACCAAACTAAATAAACTATATAATTCACTTGAAAGAACTCCAAGCATAACTAAAGTATCCATATTTGAGCTTCGATGTAATAAGTTTTTTACACCTGATATTAAAATATCCAACCCATATATCAGAAATGGAATATTTAAAACAGCTAAACAAATTGCATAATTAAGCGGATATTTTTCCATATTCAAAAATTCTATTATTGGTAGACAAACCATATGTGACATTGAAACATAAAGAACAATTAAAGCTAATATTCCAAACAAAATCAATTTTAATTTATCTTTTTTCCTTAAATTTTCTTGAACTACTTTATATTCTCCCAAGCTTTTAAAACCAGCTTTTTTTATTAATTCATCCAAATATTCCTTTGTTAAGTTATCATCATATTCAATTGATGCATTTGCAAGAACTAAGTTAACACTTGCAGATATAATTCCATCCTGTTTATTTAAGAAATTCTCTAAACTTGAAGAACAAGCACTGCAACTCATTCCTGCAATACTTAAAACAATTTTTTTCATACATCACCTACTTAATTACTTTTATCTTATTTGTTATCATATTCATCCAACAACTATATGTAAATTCTCCAATATCATCAGGAGTAAACTCAACTATATTTTCACCAATTTCTAATTTTGTATTTATACCATATTCTTTAATTTTTAATTCATTATTACAACCAGTCAAATATTTTTTATCTACATGAATTATAACTTCAACAGGAATACCTTTATGGACTATCATATTTTGATAATTATCATATGTTAAATCAAATTCAACAACTTGTTTTCCATCAACCATTTTTGCTTCAACAAAATTATCAGTATTTATAAAAAGCAAATTAATGTTTAAATAGGACAATCCTCTAATAAACATCGACAAGGATAAAATAAATATTAAAACAACAGCAATCTTATTTAAAATAATCTTTTTTTCATCTTTAACGATATTAAATACTAAGCTTGATACAAACATAAGGGGAATAGTTCCTAAACAGAATAGAAACATTGATAAAGCTCCTAGGAAAAATGAACCAGTTGATAAAGCATAAACTTGCATCGCTTGCATTGGTCCACAGGGCATAAAACCATTTAATAAACCGATTATAAATGGACTTTTTGAATTACTTCTAAAATTAAATAGTTTAACACTTTTAATATGTATTACACCTAACATATTTAAAGACATTATAAACATCATTACTCCAGCTATAGCAATAATAATACCTGAAACCGTATCATTTATACTTAATACACTTCCAAGTAAACCAACTAAACCGCCAATAAACGTATATGAAATAAGACGTCCTAAATTATAAAGTATTGGTTTTTTTATACTTTTACTCTTATCAACTGTTGCAACCAGATTTAATGAGCCACACATACTTATACAATGTAAACTGGTAAAGAATCCCGTAAAAAGTAGCATACCAAGAGTTATATTTGTATCAATCGTTGGAATAAAATTAAAAATATTAAAGTTAAATATCTTATATATTAAAAAGGCGACGATAATAATTATAGATAATATAAATATGAATTCTTTTAACTCAATATCCGTTTTTAAACTCTTTTTATCATCACTTATATATTCATCTTTAGTAACATATCCACTTTTTATAACATTTCTAATAATTTCATACTTTTCAATTTCACCAGTATAGTTGATAATAGCAATATTTTTCTCAAATTCAACAGATTTAATATTTTCTATTTTTAACAAAGAAGCACGTATTGTAGTTTCACAATGACTACAATGCATACCATCTATTTTTACATAAATCGTTTTCATTTTAACTTGCCAAAAAGATCAATAATATCTTCTATAACATCCATGTTATCATTTTTTATATCTTCAACCATACATGATTTCATATGACTTTTTAATATTTCACTTCCAAGACTTTTTAAAGCATTAGTAGCTGAAGCTACTTGAAGTAAAACGTCATCACAATATCTATCTTCACTAATCATTTGTTGAATACCATTGATTTGACCAGCTATTATTTTAAGTCTTCTAGTCAAATCCCTTTTTTCTTCATCAGTTCTGTGCTTGCTTCTTGTACATTTACACTCCTTTTTCATAACATCACCAAAATCATTATAGGGTATAGGAGGTATATCTGTCAATCTAAAAATAAAAAAAGAAATAGATAAATCTATTCCCACATATCCGTATAGTCATCATTTTTACTATACTCTTTATCCATTTTATTTATATAAGCATAGTATTTATATAAACTGCTGTTTGGATTTTTATAACTAACTTTTTCGATTCTAACTCCTTTAAGAAGAGACTCAGCAATATATAAGTATTCCGAATCTTTACCAGCTATTAATGCTGTATGCCCCCAACGAGCAATCACGTCTCCAACTTTATAATCACTAGAGTTTGCATATTCATATGTTAAAGAATGCATTTCTCCCACATCACTCATATCTTTATGTCTATCGTTAATACCTGCTCCAATATCTCCAACGTCAAGACCAGAATTGTATAAAGACCATGTGACAAAACCTGAGCAATCTAACCCGTTCGGCATCTTTGCTCCTGGTTTATATCTATTATGATCTTGTAAATTAGTTAATGGACAACCCCATATGGCTGGACCTTTATGCGACACTTTTATATCTTTAAATTTATCTTCACTTAAGTATAATCCTTTATGATAATATCTTCCCTCACCATCAGCTTTTCTTACTCCTGATTCATGCATTCTACCATTTTCATAAAAGTAAGATACTTTATATTTAAATGACAATGTCATAAATCTTATTGTTTCAATCAATGCTGCACGTGTTCCTTCACCTTTATTTAAAACTCTAGTTCTTAAAGCTTCGTCTATAATATGGGCTTCTTCTTCAGTATAGGCATGACATGGTAAAAACTTTTTTTTATCATCAAGTTCCGGTTTTCTAATCAAATCCGTTACCGTAACACTCACTTCAGCTTTTTTTCCACTTTCACTTTTTAAAGTAACAACTGATGTTCCCAAGTTAACTCCAATTATTTTTCCATCGCTTATAGCCACAATATCTTCATTTTCACTTGACCAAGTAAGCTTATAATCGTCTTTTGAGCTTTCTATATCATAGTTTAATTTTTCACTTTCTCCAACTGCTAAATAAAAAGTATCAACTTTAAATTTAATACTTTTTACACCATCATCAATTTCAGTAATTGTTGGTATAAAATGAATCTCTTCTTTTCTATTGATAACGTCATAAGCTATAAAACATGAAATTATAAAGATAATTATTGAAATAAATAAAGATGCTTTTTTCATATTAACCTCACATATTGAATATAATATATAATTTAATATTTAGCAATAAAATAGTTAAAAAAAGTAGTAAATTTACTACTTAAATTCCAAGCAAAATAGTTGCTATATTAAAATATATTATTAAAGAGCATGCATCAACTATTGTAGTTATAAAAGGACTTGCCATAACTGCTGGATCAAAACCAAGTTTTTTAGCAAACATTGGTAAAGTACAACCAATAAATTTAGCAAGAATAACAGTTGCAATTAAAGTTAAACAAACACAAAAAGCAACTTTTATACTTACAGCATCAATAATTAAAAGTTTAACAAAGTTACAAATAGCTAAAGTTAATGCACATAAAATAGATACTCTAAATTCTTTAAAAACAACTTTAAATATATCCTTAAATTCAATATCATTTAAAGAAAGTGCACGAATAATACTCACGCTTGCTTGACCACCAGCATTTCCTCCAGTATCCATAATCATCGGAATAAAAGCTGTTAAAATAGTTACACTTGCTAAAGCTGATTCAAAGCTTTCGATAATTTTTCCAGTAAAAGTAGCAGATATCATCAAAAGCAAAAGCCAAGGTATTCTTGCTTTATAGGTTTCAAATACACCTGTTTTATCATAAGGTTTATCAACAGGTATAATTGCTGCCATCTTTTTTATATCCTCGGTTGCTTCACTTTCAAATACATCAAGAACATCATCAATCGTGATAATACCAACAAGTCTATTTTCAGAGTCAACTACTGGCATAACTGTCAAATTATATTTATGAAACATATTAGCAACTTCTTCTTGATCAGTAAAAGTTGAAACATATATCAAGTCTTTTTTACAAACATCCTTTATCTTATTTGTTTCTTTAGCAAAAAGAAGGTCAGTTGCTTCAATACTTCCATATAATTTTCTTTTATGATCTACTACATAACATGTATTAATAGTTTCATAATAACTGATTTCATTTTCTAGTTTTAGAATTGCGTCCCCAACTAATGTTTCACCTTTAAATTCAACATATTCAACTGTCATAATAGATCCAGCAGTATCTTCTTCGTATCTTAATAGTTTATTAATGTCTTTTCTCGTGTCATCACTGCAATTTTTTAAAATCTTATCAACAATATTTGCTGGCATTTCCTCAAGAACATCAGTTGCATCATCAGCAAACATATCGTCAATTAAAGAAACAGTTTCCTTTTCACTCAGTTCCCTTAAAAGATTAGTAGCTACAACTACATCAAATTCTGAAAAAACCTCAACTGCTTTATCTTTAGGAATAACCCTAAAAACCCTGGCTAAATCTGCATTAGATAAATCACTTATCACTTCAGCCAAATCACTAACATTCATTTTATTTATAACGTTTTTTAACTCATTAATGTTCTTCTCATCAATAAGTTTCTTTATATTTTCTTCCATATAAACCTCCAAATTTGATATTATTTTTATAATTTATATACCTCGGGTATCCGTCCATAAAAATTATCACCTCCAAAAGTTTAACAAAAACATTATAATATATATTTATTCAAAAAAAAAGATTTAGAAACTCTAAATCTATTTTTTACTTTTTTTAGTATTCTTTTTTGCTGTATTTTTATTAGTTGAAGTTTTCTTACTTTTTGATTCTTGCTTCTCATTTTTTTTTGTATCTTTTACTTCTTCTTCTTTTTCTTCAACTTCAATATCAGTTTCAGAATCAGGTTCTACATATTCACTAGCATTACTTCTACCAAATAGAATAGCAACTACAACAGCTGCAGTTATACCAAGAATTACATAACCAACAACATCATTTTTTTTCTTTTCCTCAGTTTGAGTATTTGAACCAGTACTATCTACTTTTATAGAACCATTTTGTATTCCAGCAACAACATCAACATATTTTGAATCAGAATATTCTTCATTAATAGCTTTAACTATTTTTTCTGGACTAGATTCTTCTGAAAAACCAGTAAAATATTGATCACCAATTACATAAAATGGAACACCATCAACATTAAAGTTAAAATAACTTCCAACTTTAGTCATAAGATCACTATTGTTCTTATCACCCCATACTTCATAATCAACTATACGAAATTTAGAATTGATAGTTTTATCTTTTTCTAGTGTTGCAGTATAGTTATGAAGTTTTTGACAATGACCACATGTTGAACCATAGAATATATAAAAATTAATTGGTTCCTTTTCTGCTTTCTTTGTAGTCTTTGCATTTACTGTTACAAAAGGAAATGCAACTAAAATCATAATCATTAAAATTTTAAAATATTTTTTCATTACCATAATCCTCCTTAATAAATTATAACATAATATGTAGTATTTGAAATATTTTTTTTTATAAAATTACTGATGTAGATATTCCAAGAGGTATTCCCACAAAATACCAAATTAGAATTAATACAATCCACATTGCTAAGATAACAAGCGAATATGGAATTAAATACTTAATTGATTTTACCAGTCCAGTTCCATCTTTTTCATACTTTTCCATGAATGATACATATATAACAAAGTAAGCCATTGCCGGTGTAAGTGGATACATTATACTAGAAGAAACTGTAAAAACTAGTTGAGCAAACTCAGGTGAGAATCCCGCAGTCATCATCATAGGTACAACTGTGCCGGAAAGAATTGCCCAACGATTTACAAATGATGGAAGTAATATTGTTGAAATCATACTAATTATAAACACAAGAAGTATAAGTGGAACTCCAACAAAATTAGTGTTACTTAGCATCTTTGCAAGTGCAGCGGTAACCAATGCCCCAATATTAGTATACTTAAGTAGGCTAATAAACATACTAGCACAGAAGATTAAAACGATTACTTTTCCTATTCCATCAAGAGAATGTGATAGAAAATCGCATATATCACGATGATTGTTTATTGATTTTGTACCAATTCCATATAATAATCCTAAAATGAAGAAAAGTATTGTAACTACAAATACAAATCCACTATTGAAGAATGAATCATATCCAAATAATTTATCAATATATCTTGTTTGAGAATAATCCAAGAAATTTCCTCCAAAAGGCACATTTGGAATTATATTGTAGATAAATATTAATAGGTATATAGTCGCTCCAAATAATGCTAAAAGTAATCCTCTTTTCTCTCTACGAGTTAATTTTTCTTTTGGTTCAACAATTTCCTCATCAACTTCATATTTACCAAGTTTTGGTGCAATAATTCTTTCTGTTATGTATGTTAATAAGCATGAACCAACAAATATAGCAACAATCATAATCAGTAAAAAAGAAAATGATGATATTACATAACCACTAGAAATTACATTAGCACTCATTATCGTATAATCAGCAAGTGATGATCCAACACTTGAAAGCATAAAATTCATTCCAAATCCAAGAGACAATGCAGCAAATGATGAAATTATTCCAACAATTGGATTTCTCTTACCATATTTAAATAATAATGCTGATAATGGTATAAGTATTACAAAGCACAAATCTCCAGTTAAACTTGCTAAAATACATATCAACATAAGTATAAAGGTAACAGTTGTTTTAGAAACATTCTTCGTTAAAACAAAGAAAATAGTATCCAAAAATCCGCTTCTATCCATTATTCCAATACCAATCAATATAATTAGCAACATTGAAAGAGGCGTAAATGATACAAACGAAGAAACAGTATTAGAAAATATATACTTAATTCCACTTAAATTTAAAAGGGATTCTACTGTAACCAATGTTGATTCATAATTACCAGTTTTAACATTAATTTTATTATAAGTAACAGACGCATCAAATAAATCTAAAATTCCACTTAGTAGAACTACAAGTCCACTCATAAGTAAAAAAGCCATTATCGGATGCAACATTACGCGATCACGCAAATTTTTAAATTTTTTCATTTTCGACTCCTTTAAGTTTTTTCTTAAACTCTAATCTATCCATCATTACCTCATGTCCACAGTTAACACACTTTATTTTAATATCAACACCATTTCTAGTAATGATCCATTTATTTGTTCCACACGCATGTGGTTTTTTCATTATAACAGTATCGCCTACATTAAAGTTTTTTTCCATTATGTACCTCCACTTGAGGATAAGGAATCTTTATTCCATCTCTATCAAATTGTTCCTTTATAATTCCTAACGCTTTTCTTTTCATATCAAATTTAGAATCTGGTTTAGCATGTACTCTAAATATATAAGTAACTGAAGAATCATTCATACTTTCAATACCTAAATATTCACAAGGTTTTACTATATTTGGAAGTTTATTAATTCTATCCATTGCTTTTGCAAGAGATTTTTTTACGTTTTCCTCAGTTTCTTCATAAGCAACATCAACCATAATTGGAATACTTGCATGTTTTTGACTCATATTTATAACATGAGATATTTCACGGTTTGATATTATTAATATATTACCATCAAAATCTCTTACTTTAGTATTTTTAAGACCAAGTCCAATAACATATCCAATAAAATCATTAATTTTTACTAAATCGCCTATTATAAAATAGTTATCCATTATAATATTACATCCACTTATAATATCCTTAAGCAAATCTTGAAAAGCAAGACCAGCTATAGCACCAGCAATTCCAAGACCTGCAAGTATTCCTTTTACATTTACTCCATAAGTAGCAAGAATAATACATAACCCAACAAGTATTAAAATATATTTTAAAACACTGCTGATAAGAACAACTATAGTATTTCGTTTTTTATCCTCTAGTTTACTAGTATTAGTTATTAACATTCTTTTAATTGCTCTAGATAAAATGTTCATAAGTAAATAGCAAGATAATACAACTATTATAGGAACATAAAATTTTGGACTAGAAATAAAGTCAATAATTTTTTCAATATTCATCATTTTATTCACCAAATATATTATACTTAAACACAAGAAAAAAGACAAGTTTTCTTGTCTATTTAAGTTTTTTCTTTTTAGCTTTTTCCATTACATACGATAAAGAATCCTTTATTCCACTTACTCTTAATCCCTTAAGAGGTTGGCATACACTTTCACATAAGTTAACATGTTTTATAAGTTTTAAAAGATAACTACCATACTTAGTCTTCTCTTTATTTTTAAATTTATCGTAATTAGGTATTTTGTTTGCATTACTATAAACACTGTTCAAATCCACTAAAATGTCTTCGCCATCTATACTTATATATTTATCATACCTAGAATAAATTTTTAAAAATTCATCAATATTTCCTTTTACTATATTAGAAACTTTATTAGGATTTTCAATAATAAATCTAATGTCACCTTTATATGATAGAGAACAAATCATTTCAAAAAGTTCATAAATACTTAACTTTTCTTTATTTAAAATAAGCAAAGATGTAAGTAAAACACTTTCTCTATTAAAATTAATTACATCATCAAGTTCTTTTGTACTTTTAAAAGAATAAATTGGTTTTTGCATTCTACCAGTCACATAAAAACTACTCCAAGTACTTAAATGCTTAATAAAATCTTTAGTTTCTATAACACCAAACTTATAATTAACTTTTCTATCTCTTACTACGTTATATATAATACCAGTTCTACCCTTTAATTTTTTAGAACTCAATTTTATTATTTTTTTTCTAGTGCTTTCAGTATAATCTTCTGGATTTTTAGCAATATCATTAGTTAACCAATCTTTTAAAGAATCAACTACAAATATAAAATCCATACTTTTTACAGTTTTTGAATTATAACCTGCTTGATGAAAAAAACTTGATCCATATCCATAAGCAGCCGTGATTCCATCCTTAGATGAAATTATATTTTTAGCTTCTTTAATATAATCCATAAACTATTCTCCAATTTTAACGTTCAATATTTCCATTATTCTATCTAAATCACTGTTGGAATCAAATGGAATAACAATCTTTTTCTTAGAAACAACGGCTTTAGAACCAGTCATTTCTCTTAAAGTATTTTCATATATTTTAAGTTTTAAATCTTTTTCTTCATGTTTAATTTGTTTTCTTTTTGGTATTTCTTCTTCTCTAGAAATATCTTCAATATCTCTTACAGTTAAATTTTCTCTTACGATTTTATTAGCAAGAGTAATTATTTCCGTTTCATCTTCCATTTTACTTAAAACTCTAGCATGACTTGCTGAAATTTTACCAGTTATAACCATATCTTGAACTAGACTTGGAAGTTTTAAAAGGCCTAAAAGATTTGTAATATATGTTCTTGATTTATTGAAACGATTTGCAAGCATTTCTTGAGTGTATCCCATGTTATCCATGAATTTCTTATATGCTTTTGCTTCTTCTATTGCACTCAAATCCTCTCTTTGAATGTTTTCAATTAAAGCAAGTTCCATCATTTGTTTATCATCAAAATCTTTAATAATAGCTGGAATAGTAGTTAAACCAGCAAGTTTACTTGCTTTTGTTCTACGTTCACCAGCTACAAGTTCATAGCCTTTAATACTCTTTTTAACAATAATTGGTTCAAGTAACCCATGTTCTTTAATTGATGCGGCAAGTTCACTTAAACTTTCCTCATCAAAATGAGTTCTAGGTTGGTAAGGGTTTGATCTAATCTCATCAATATTTATATCAACAACATCACTTTTTTTAGTATTTTCAACAATATCCTTTTCAAATGTATTGAAATCCATTTCACTGTTAAAAAGTTGTTCTAAGCCCTTTCCTAAAGCTTTTCTTGTATTAGTTTGACTCATCTCTTCTTATAACCTCCTCAGCTAAATTATTATAAGCTTTCGCAGCTCTACTCTCTGGGTCATATTCATTTATTGGTTCACCATGACTTGGTGCTTCTACTAAACGTATTAAACGAGGAATAATGGTATCAAAAACTTTTTCATTAAAGAATCTTCTAACTTCTTCTACAACTTCAAGTCCTAAATTTGTTCTTGAATCAAGCAAAGTTAATAAAACTCCCTCTATTCTTAATCTAGGATTTAACCTAGTTTGTGTCATAATAATTGTATTTAAAAGTTGAGTTATTCCTTCTAGTGCAAAGAATTCACATTGTACTGGAATAATAACGGAATCACTAGCAACTAAAGCATTTGTTGTTAAAAGCCCTAAACTTGGTGGACAATCAATAATAATATAATCAAAATTGTCCTTTATAGGTTCCAAAACACTTTTTAATTGCTCATTCATCTTAAAGTCATTGTTTTCATGAGTCATCTCTATTAACTCAATATCAATTCCTGCTAAATTTATAGTTGCAGGCATTATAAATAAATTGGTAAATCTAGTTTTTATTATAGCTTTCTTAGCAGGTACACTTCCATTTAAACAATCATATACACTTGCAGTTATATCACCCTTATTTATTCCAAGCCCAGTTGATGTATTACCTTGTGGATCCAAGTCAATTAAAAGAGTTCTTTTGCCTAATTTTCCTAAAGAAGCAGACAAATTTATACTTGTTGTAGTTTTACCAACTCCACCCTTTTGATTTACTAACGATATAACTCTAGCCATAATACCACTCATTTCTACCTAATGTCTACATAATAGATTATAACATAATTAGTTATTAAATAGAAACCAATTTTTTATATTTTAGTTATTATTTTTATTACCATATCTTTGATTAAATTTTTCTATTTGAGTTAGTCTTTTTTGTGGTTCTCTTTTTGGCGCAAAATCCTCTTCAAACTCGTATCCAAAAGTGTATTTGCTAACCGGATAAAAAGTAATAATATTCTTTGTTTCCATTATAGTTACAACTTGTATTTTATCAAGATGTATATTTCCTAATACCCCTGCATTAGGGTAATCAATAATATATTTATCAACAGTTTCACTCAAAGATCTAAAAATAGGAGTCATGTCTTTAATAATATTACGTATTTTAAAATACTCATTATTTATATTAAAAGACGGAGAAAACTTTCCAGAACCATTTTCTGAATAATAATGGGCCATTATATGATCAAGTGAACGAATATTTGAATATCTACTTATTTGATTTATAAAATATGATCCAGAATATTCAACAGATTCACCTAAATTTTTCTTAGCAATCGTATAATATCTATTTATTTCAATCAAAGTTTTTTCAGGAACATTTGGATATTTTAACAAATAATTTTCGATAACATCTTTAGCCTTAGAATATTCTTTTAATCTAATTAATATATTTACATATAAAATCATTACTTCTATAGAATTATTTGTTGGTAGAATCATAGTTTCAAGAATATTTTTTGCAACATCATAATTACCTTGAGAGGCTTCTATCTCAGCATTTAATATGTCTTTTACAGGGGAATCATCAAGATCACTAAAATACTTTTTAGCCATATCAATATTTCCTTTTAATAGTTCAATTCTAGCAAGCCAACTAGCTGATTTATAAATAAGCGATTGAGCACAATTGGATTCATTAACCTTCTTTAATAATTCGTACGCTTCGTCATAATCATGATCAAGAAACTTGATAATTCCCTTTGACACAAAGAAAGATGCATCTTTTTCATCAAAATGATTATATTTATCAACATAGTATACCGCAGTTTTCAAATTATCAGTATTTGCATAAACATCAGCTACCAAACGCGTTTCGTATATTGTTTTTGGTGTAAACTTATATTCTTTAATATATTTTAGTGCTTTATAGTCCTTACGAATGTTATGATAAAAAAATATAATTTGAAATACAGTATCATGTTCACAAAAAAATGGATTACTATCAAGAAAAGCAGTTAATTCTTCATTCAATCCGCCTTTTCTTCCAGCTATAATAAGAAATCTCATATTCTTTTCATCCTTTTTAGGATCATCATAATATGCTTTTAAAAGATAATAATATGCTTCCTCATACATAGATAAAAAAGAGTAACAAGTTCCTAGTTTTTGATATACAAAAAATGGTTTAATAGTAGTTGGTTCTTCAATTAATTTAAGTTCATCAATTACCTCTTGATAATGACGTTGCTTAAAATAAACCATACCAAGTTCATATCTTAAATGTTCATTACTAGAATCTTTTCCAAGTTCATCTTTTAAAATTGAAGTTGCCTCATCAAATCTACCTTCATTGGCTAAATATCTAGCTTGATTTTCAGCATAATTAATATTATTCTTTTTAACCATATGGTTATATTGACCTTTATTATATCTCATAGAAAACCTCCTATTTTTATCTTTTTACGATATATTATTATTTATAATTAATATTTTCTGTTGGAACTAACATTTTTACATTATTAGCAGTCTCAGTTGATTCATTATCAAAACTTTTCTTATAAGATAACTCACTTACTGGATAAAAAGATATTATATCTTTTGTGCCTATAATTGTAACAACTTGCATCTTATCTAAAATTTTATCATTAAGAATACCAGCTGATGGAAAGTCCACTAAATATGTATCACAGACATTGCTACATGCACAAATTTTTGGATATTCATTAGCAATCAACTCTTGAAGTTTATAAAAAGTAGTTTCTAAATCCAAGTCAGGGAAAAAATTATACTTTTCAGAGCTTGCATCTACACGTTCCAAAGTTGTATCGGCAGAATAATCAATTATTTGACCAGACATATAACTTGTTTTTTGAATTTCTAATCCTATTTTATTTTTAGCAATTGTAATTAGCAAAGTTGTATTTGTTAAAGTATACTTATCTAGTTCATTTTTATAATTAAAGAATACAAAACCTAATATATTTAAAGCATCAAAGTATTTACCTTTTCTAATATCTATAGAAGCAAGATAAATTAATGAAACAATTCTATATTTTTCATCCTTTTCGCTTAACTGTTCCAAAATACTTTCTGCTTTATCTAATTCATTACTATAAATATACAATGTAGCTTTTAAAACTTTTGCTTTAGATAAATTAGATGACATAAATTTTAAATTACTTTTTGCTTCTTCTATTTTTCCCAATCTTATTTGAGATTTTATTAACCAATAAATGGTTTCATTAGTGCGATATCTTTTTTTAACTAAAAGATCATAAATATTTTCGCTTTCAGCATAATTTGAATGACGATATTCAATTTTTCCTTTTAATAGCAAAGCTGAATTATTTAATCTATCCATACTATTTAAAATATTAAGAGCTTTATCAACTGGACCAGTTTCATAATATATAGCAGCTATAATAGTTTTATCATAATCATTTTCTGCTACAAAATCTTTATTTTTTATAGTTTCTAATGCCATATCATTCATTTTTAGTTCATAATAAAGATTTAAAATTTGATTTATTGTATTATGCTTTTCATAACAAGGATATTTTTTAATAAAAGACAATCCTTCTTGAAATCTCTTAGAATTATTAGCAGAACTTACTACCATATAATATATATAATCTTCTTTTTTCTCTTGACGTTCATCATACTCATAAGCTTTAACACCATAATCAAAACTTTCACTATACTTTTTAAGATTAAAATAACATATACAAAGCTTATAATAAACATGATAAGGTTTAACAACTTTGCCATCCGTTAAAAATAATAAATGCTTCACAGCTTCATCATAATTATGTTTTTTTATATACAATTTAGCAAATTCAAAATGACATATCATATCACCAGTTAAAGAAAACTTTTTCTTAAGTAATTCAATTGCTTCATCTATTTTGTTTTCACTTGCTAATTCTTTTACATCATCAAATGACTTAGCATTTGTTTCTATTTCTCTTACATCAATATCTTGATTATTATCAAAATCTTCCAAAATATAACACCCCAATACAAATATGCAACATATAATAACACATTTTATGCCAAAAGAAAAGTCTCACGAAGAGACCTGTCTATAAATATTTTCTGAGTTCACCAGTCAATTCATAAACTTTCAATAGCAATTTCCATATTTTTTATTAAACTTTTCTATTTGACTTAATCTTTTTACTTTAATAGCAGGTCCAACAGAATCACTATCAAAATTCTTCCAATAAGATAATTCACTTACCGGATAAAAAGAAATTATATCTTTTGTTCCTATAACTGTGATAACTTGCATTTTATCTAGAGGCTTATCATAGAAAACACCAGCAGAAGGAAAATCCACAACATAAGCATCACACGCACGACTACATGCACAAATTTTTGGATATTCATCAGCAATTAGTTCTTGAAGTCTATCAAAAGTGGCTTGTAAATCAATGTTTTTAAAAAAATGATAACCATTAACACGATCTTCCATATGTCTAAGAGTTGCATTTTGGGAAAAATTGGCCACTTGTTCCATAACATAATTTGTTTTTTGAATATCAATTCCAATATTAGTTTGTGCAATAGATATAAGCATAACTACATTTGATAAAATACGCTTATCAAATGTAGTTTTATAATTAAAGTACACGAATCCTAGTAGACTTAAAGCTTCTGTATATTGATGTTTTCTAATGTGTATAGAAGCCAAATAAATTAAAGAAATACATCTGTACTTTCCATCATTTTCACTCAATTTTTCTAAAATATTTTCTGCTTCATCTAATTCATTACTATAAATACATATAGTTGCCTTTAAAAATTCTGTTTTAGCCAAGTTAGCAGGGATTAACTTCAAATTGTTTCTTGCTTCTTCTATTTTTCCCAATCTTATTTGAGATTTAATTAACAAATAAGCCGTTTTACTAGGTCGATATCCTTTTTTTACCAAACGTCCAAATATTTTTTCACTTTCCAAATAATTGGTTTGTCGGTATTCAATTTTTCCCTTTAAAATCATAAGTGAATCATCTGTTTTTTCTATTTTATTTAAGACATCATATGCCTTGTCCATATTACCAGTATCATAATATATATAGGATAAAGTAATTCTATCATAATCGTTTTCTGATTCAAACGAGGTACTTCTTATAACCTCTAAAGCTTTGTTATTCATTTTTAAATCATGATAAAGACTTATTACTTGATTTACTGTTTTAGGATTTTTATAACAAGGGTATTTTTCTATAAAAGATAATCCTTCCTGTAATCTACTAGTTTTATTAGCAGAACTTATTATCATATAATATAAATAATCATCACACTTTTCCTGATTATCACTAGATTCATAAGTTTTAATACCACAATCAAAGCATTCATTATATTTTTTAGAATAAAAATAACATAAACATAGTTCATAATGAACATAATAAGATTTTACAGAATCACAATCGACTAAAGATAATAAAAGATTTATAGCTTCATCATAATTATGCTTTTTTATATATAACTTAGCTAATTCAAAATGACATTTCAAATCACCTGTTAAAACAAACATTTTATTAAGCATTTCAATTACCTCATCTATTCTATTTTTTTCTATTAGCTTTTTAACATCATAAAATGATATTACTTCTTTATCTAAATTTTTATTTTCACTACTTAGAGTTTTATTAACTTCTCCCAAATATAACACCACCAATATAAATATGTAATTTATAGTATCACACATTAAAGCAAAAGAAAAGTCTCACGAAGAGACTTATTGATTTCTTAACTTAGCATCAAATTTTGTTTCAATATCTTTTATTACTTTATTGAATACTACCATTACTTCTTCATCACTTAAGGTACGTGTTTCATCTTTAAACACCAACTTATAAGCCATAGATTTCTTACCTTCTTCGATATTTTCATATATATCAAAGATATTAACTGAATCAAGTATTCTTCCAGCACTTTTCTTGATTGCTTCTTTCATTTCAGCATTGGTTACATCATTATTTACAATAAAAGCAAAATCTTTTTCAATACTTGGATATTTAGAAGCAGTTTTATATTTTATAGGTTTTACTCTGCTTAACAAACTATTTAAATTAAGTTCACAAATATAGATTTCATCTTTTTTTATAGAAGGGTGAACTCTACCAATAATACCTATTTCATTTCTGTCAAGCATAATTCTAGCACTCATATTTGGATGCATTTCAGGTAAATCATTTGCTTGAACAAATGAATATCTATTTTTAAATCCTAGATAATCAAGCAAGTTTTCAACAATTCCTTTTAATACAAAGAAATCTACTTTAACATTTACTCCTAAAACTCCATTTGTTAAATAATTTCCACTCATAAGTATAGCTGCTTTAGTTGTTTCATTATAATTTATATCATATGTTTTAGCTATTTCATATATTAAAATATCACTTACTTTTCTTGCTTTATTATAATCAAAAACATTGATTAATGATGGAAGTATACTTGTTCTAACGACACTTTTATCAATACTCATTGGATTTGGTAAACTAACATTTTGAAGATTATCATATTTAAACATCTTAGACATTTCTGGACTAGTTAGAGTATAAGTCTTTGCTTCATTTAAACCAGATGCTCTTAAACGAGTTGAAACCATTTTTCTTAAACGAACATCATCTGCATAACATCCTAAACGAATTGGAACTCTAGGAACTTTAGATACTAAGTTTTCATATCCATAAAATCTACCAATTTCTTCAGCAATATCATTTATATTAGCTTCAACATCTAATCTTCTACGTGGAATAACTACGTGAAAAATACCATTTTCATAAGTATATCCAAAATCAAGACGAGTTAATTCAGTTTTAACATCTTCATCAGTAAGTTCAATTCCAAGCATCTTATTAATATCAGTTTTAGTAAAATCAACACGTTTTTCAGACTTATCTATTACGTCATGTTTTATTTCATCTTTTAGTACTTCACCTGATGCATACTTTTCAAGTAGAAAACATGCTCTTTTTATAGCCTCATCAGTATATTCAAAGTTAAGTCCTTTTCCATAACGGATACTTGCTTCACTTTTTAAATCAAGTCTTTGAGCAGTAAGTCTAATAGAAACAGCATCAAATATAGCAGATTCAATTAAAACTGTTGTAGTGGATTCATCAACTTCAGTGTTTTCTCCACCCATAACCCCAGCTATACATACAGGTTTTTCACCATCCGTGATAACGATGTCATTTTCTGTTAATTTGCGTTTTTTTCCATCTAAAGTAATGATTTCTTCTCCGTCAACTGCATCCCTTACTAAAACATGTTTTCCAAGTTTGTCATAATCAAAGAAGTGAAGTGGTTGACCATATTCAAGCATAACATAGTTGGATATATCAACAACATTATTAATTGAACGCATACCAGCAGATTTTAAACGATTTTTAATAAACTCAGGAGATTCACCAATTTTAACATTTTTAACCATTTTAGCAATATAATATGGACATTTTTTAGTTTCAACATCAAGGCTAAATTTATCTTTAATTGATTCATCTACTTCATGATAATCACTTTCTGGTAAATGTACACGTTTATTTAAAACTGTTGCAACTTCGTACGCAAAACCGATATGATAATAGCAATCATTATTACGACGTTTATGGTTATCAAGATCATATATAGTATCATCTAATCCAAGTACTTTTAGTGGGTCTTCTCCAGCCTTTGCAGTTTCAGGAAGCTCTGTAATACCTGCAGCATAAGTTTCATCATTTTTTTCTTCAAGCCCAAGTTCAAAAAGAGCACAAATCATACCATTTGATTCAACACCTCTAATTTTTCCTTCCTTTATTTGAAAATCCCCAGGCAATATACATCCAGGTAAAGCAACGATTACTTTTATACCTTCACGAACATTGCTAGCTCCACATACTATTTGTCTAACAGTTTTTCCATCATTAACTTTACAAACATGTAAATGATCTGAATCCGGATGATCCACACATTCTAATACTTCACCAACAACAAGATTATCGATATGATGATCTATTACGCCCTCAATATTTAATCCACCTTTAGTTACTTGTACTGCTAAGTCTTTTAAATCTATACCATCTAAATCTACATAATCTTTAACCCAATTCATACTAATCATTATACTTCACCATCCTTTCTATCAAAATTTTCTACTTCTCTTAAATCCAAGTTATAGAACGTTCTTATATCTTTTATTCCATATTTCAACATAGCTATTCTTTCAGCACCAAAACCAAAAGCAAATCCTGACCAAATATTTGGATCATATCCACAATTTCTTAAAACGTTTGGATGAACAAGACCTGCTCCACCAATTGTAATCCAACCAGTACTTTTACATAAAGTACAACCTTTTCCACGACATTCAAAACATTCGATATCCATTTCTACACTAGGTTCTGTAAATTGATAATATGAAGGGCGAAATCTTGTTTTAAGTTCACTTCCAAACATATTTTGAGCAAGTACATCAAACGTTCCTTTTAAATCACATAAACTGATATCTTTATCAACAAGCAATCCTTCTATTTGCATAAATTGATGTGAATGTGTTGCATCATCATCATCTCTTCTATAAGTTTTACCAGGACAAATCATTCTTATTGGAGTTTTTCCTTCACCTTTTAACATTGTTCTTGCTTGAACCGGACTAGTTTGACTTCTAAGCAAAATTTCATTGTCTTTTATATAGAAAGTATCTTGAGCATCTCTTGCTGCATGACCTTTTGGAATATTTAAAAGTTCAAAGTTAAATCTATCCTCTTCTATCTCTGGTCCATCTACAACATCATATCCCATAGACATAAATATGCTTTCAACATTTTCGATAACTCTTTCCAAAATATTTGCACGTCCAAAATAAAATTTTGTACTTGGTAAAGTAACATCTATTCTTTCATTTGCAAGTTTTTCATTTAAAATCTTTAGTTTTAAATCATTTTCACATTTTTCAATTATAGTTGAAACTTCACTTTTCAAAGTATTAGCTAAAGCACCTACTTCTTTTCTCTCATCAACGCTTAAATCCTTCATGTTTTTAGTCAACTCTGTAATACATCCTGATTTACCGATATATTTAGCTTTTAATTCAACAATATCTTGTAGATTATTAACTAAACTTATATCTGTTTGTAAATTACTTTTAATAGTTTCACATTTTTCTTTCATAAACTTTCCCTCCTAAACAAAAAAAGCCATGACTTAAGGACGGACAAATCCGTGGTACCACCTTAATTCATGACTTATAATCATCTCAATATTTCTTAACGCGAAATCACGGTTTATGCTCCTGTGTTGAAATTCATAATATAACCTTATTTAAGATACTTTCAGCCGATGATATCCACTCTCTAAAAATGTATTATATTATTACTTGACGCACATTCATCGCATCACTAATGCTAGTTTACATCATAATTTAGTTTAAGTCAATCAAAAAAGACTTGCCTAAGCAAGTCTTTTTTATATAACCATTAATATTATTAAAATAATGATAATTACTACTAATAATGCTAGTAAGAATTTCCAAATATGTTTAAACCATTCTTTTAATGAAATATCAAACATTGATAAACCAAATACAAGAATAGCACTTGTTGGAGCAATGAAACCTACTAATCCATAAGCTGCTTGTAAAGCAAATGCAGCAGCGTTTAAATTACTAAATCCACTAAATGCACCAGCAATTAAAGAAACAACATATTGGAAGTCTACTGCAAATACAGTTGTTAAGATACTAGAAATAAATATAGTAGCTATATTAGTACCCATACCAAGAATTAAACTTACAAGTCCTGGAACTCTTGGATAAATAACGCTTATTTCAAGTACAGTATAAACAGCAACTAGTAATGCAAGTGGTTTTCCAATAGCTTTGAATCCACTAACGAATTCTTCAACTACTTTACTCAATGGAATTCTATAGATGAACTTAATTACCATACTAGCGATTAAAATTAATCCACCACCGATAAATAAATCCCAACTACCAAATGCAGCTAATGTTCCACCTAATATATGAGAATATACTTTAGAATTAAATAATTCTGCATCTTGAATCCAAGCTAAAGCATCTTTAAATGCAGTTACTCCAAATGCGCCTTCCCAACCAATATATGCTAATATTAAACTTACGAAAAGAATAATAATACATACTACTAGTGGTAATACTTTAACATTCTTTTTATTAGCCTCTTTAACTTCTTCACCAATAAATGGATCAATTAAAGCATTTTCTCTTGTTCCTTGAACTTTATTCATTCTTACAAAAGTAAAGAACATAAGTAATGCATAAGCAATTACAAAAAGAATAATTGTTGCAAGTAATTCATTACCATAACTTACTCCTAAACCAGTAGAAGTATTAGCAAGTTGACCACTGATTTTTACAGAATAAGTTGCTCCTAAAATACCAACTAAAACTGCTCCAAATGTTGCAGTAACACCACTCACTTTATCAACCTTTAATTTGCTTAAAATTGATATTACAAATGGAATAAGAGCAAATATTGCAAATTGTTCAGTACTTACACCTGAAATACAAGCAATAATAAATGCAGCAATACCTACAAATATTTTTTCCTTTCCTTCAAATTTTTTTGCAACGTTATCAGTTAGTTTTTGATATGCAGCAGTTGAACCCAATAATTTATAGAATCCTGCAACTACAAATGCAAACACAAATATAGTTGTAAAATAATAAATTACTAGTTGTCCATAAGTAGTTATATCAAATAAACCTACTCTTGTATCATTTGCAGTGGATGCAAATAATCCAAATTTTTCTGCATGACTTAATCCAAGTTTACCATTACTATAATATGCTTCTGGGAAAATCCAAGAAAGAATAATAGCAATAAATAAAGTGATTAATGCTCCAACTAATAAACTATGCTTTTCACATAATTTCTTCATTATTCTAACCTCCTATACCAATTATAACACATTATCAAGTATGTAAATATTTTTTTTATTGATATTCATAAAAAAAATACTCTTTCATAGTATTAATTAGAGGTGAAAATTAATGAACGGAACATATTATCCAAATCCAACATTTCCAAACAATATAAATGGTTATGATAATTCAATGGAAGAAGTTTCATCAAATCAAGTTAACAATGATGAACAAAGTTACATTGAAAATATTTTAAGAATGAATAAAGGAAAAAAATGTAAGGTATTCGCATCTTTCCCAGATAGTACTGAATGGCGAGATCGAATATATGACGGCATTATTGAACAAGCAGGAAAAGACCATTTAGTGATGTCAAGTCCAGAAACAGGGGACTGGTATTTAATACCACTTATTTATTTTAACTGGGTTGAATTTGAAGAACCAATCAACTATATTAAAACATTTTAGAAAAATACTCTAAGTTTTTTCTTTCATCTCCAATCGTTGTAGATAAATAATGACCTGGATATAATCTAATAGAATCATCATATGAAAGTATTGTTTCAATACTTTTTTTCATGTCCATTTCATTTCCACCTAAATCTGTTCTACCAATTGAACCATTAAACACAAAATCACCAACGAACATAACATTATCATCCTTAAAATAGACGCTTATAGAATCATCAGTGTGGCCAGGCGTGGGAATTACTCTAAAAGTAAATACTCCAATATTATTTTCTTCTTTTAAATTACCATAATCATATACTTTAGCATTATAATAGTTTTTAATACTTTCAAGTACTCCAACATGATCAAAATGATGATGAGTAATAATTATTCCAACAACTTCACCAGCTATACTTTCAATAATTTTATTTGCTTCATCTCCTGGATCAATTATCAAAATTTCTCCATCTTTTTCAAGTATATAACAATTAGTTTCTAAACTTCCTACAACAACACTTTTTATCTTCATTCTTATTTCCTTTCTAAAAAAATCATGATATACTTACCATAGGTGGTAACATGATTAAAATAATATTAACAATTATAATTGTAATATCATTATTAACACTTTTGTTTATTTCATTATACACGAAAATACTAGTTTCTAAAACAAGAGTTTTAAAAGCCGAAAAAGAAATTGAAGATGAACTAAATAAAAGATATAAAATAATAGAAGAAATGAAGCCAATAATTGAAAAATCAACGAAAAAAGAAATAAAAGACTTTAAAGAGTTAGAAGATTTAAAGAAAACTAATGTTTCTACATTTGATATTGATGCTAAAATTGAAACAACAATTCAAACTATAGAGATAATTAGAAATGATTATCCTAAATTAGATAAGAAAAAAGATTTTAAAGAATTAGTGACTAAATTAGAAGAATCAACAACATATATAAATGCAGCAAAATCATACTTTAATAGTTACAATAAAAATCTACTTACGTATTCTAGAAAATTTCCAACAAATATAATGTGTTTAATTATGAAGATTAAAAAGAAACCTTATTATGAAGGAAAAGATGTTTTTAGTGATATAGACATTTAGTCTATATTTTTTTTGCAAATAAAAACGTTGATAATACTCACATTATCAACATTTTTTTATTATTTATTAATTTTATAAGTAAGTTTTGTTGAATCACTTAAATCTTGGTCAA